>Ga0209726_10005467_pt1 | contig 15401 bp, 15 predicted proteins | sample Subgrocontami54m_FD_187453 | JGI IMG/M metagenome (GOLD analysis project Ga0209726, IMG submission 187453) | Subsurface groundwater microbial communities from S. Glens Falls, New York, USA - GMW46 contaminated, 5.4 m (SPAdes) (version 3) | ecosystem: Environmental > Aquatic > Deep subsurface >... | reverse complement strand
CCAATAGTGACGGGCTGCGCAGTGTCGGAGGGCGGGTTTTCTAACCCGCCATGGCCAGACGGGTTAGAAAACCCGTCCTCCGGTGGTGAGAAATGCGGGGTAACCCGCTTTAGCGGGTTGATGGCTGGAAGTTTCGGCGACACACCCGAAGCCATGACCGCATGAATGCGGTCACTACCAGCGCTTCAATTCCACTGCGACACTTCTCTCGTCGCCGCGCGCAAGATTTGTTGCACCGTCGCCGCGTCTTCGGCTTCCGGCACCGATTTCAGATAGGCGTGCAGATGATCGATCGCCTTGCCCGGCTGGCCGTGACGCGCCAAGCACATACCCAGGTCGCGGCGGTTCTGGATATCGTGCGGCTGCAATTGGCGCAGCCGGCCGAGCACGCGAATCGCCCGCGCCCAATCCGCGCGCTCCAGGTAGATGCCCTTGAGGTTGTTGAGCAGGCGCTGCACCACCAGGCCCAGCGGAATGGGCTGCAGGCTTTCGGGGGACGCATCAAAGGGGACGCCGGTCGCCTGCTCGACGAGGTGACCGCAATCGGTCAACGACAAGCGCCGGCCGCCGTGAAACGGATCGATGAGGATGTCCTGCTTGCCGCCGGAACAGCGCACGATGAAATGGCCCGGCAGCCCAACGCCGACGACCTGCACGCCGACGCGCTGGCCGAGTGCCATCATCACCGCCGCCAGCGTGATCGGAATGCCCTTGCGGCGATCGAGCACCTGGTTGAAGTAACTGTTGCGCGGATCGTAGTAGTCTTTCTTGTTGCCGCGAAAGCCCAATTCGTGAAAGACGTACCGGCATAGCCCGTCGACACGCGCGCTGAAGTTGCCGCGCGCATAGTTCTTCGCTTCATGGGCCAAAGCGGCCAGCTCAGCGAGATAAGCTTCGACGTCGAGGCGTGGATACTCATCGCGCGCCAGTTGCAGCGCGATCTCGGCCACGTCAAACGAAGCCGCCGGATCGCGGGCCAGGTGTTCGAGAACTGTGTCCAACATCAACATAACATTTCGTGTGGCTTGCCGCTTAGCGCAACCGCGGGCCAGACCGATTCCCTATCCTACCGACGATCCGAAACCGAATCGACAGCTCATTGTACCGCTTCATTCCCGTTCCATCTCGTCCAAATCGCGCGGCCGCGGCCCGGCGTCGAAGGTTGGCGGCGGCAGTTTCGCCAGCAGGGCGCGAACCGCATCTTCATTCAAGTCCTTACGCGTCCCCCAGCCGCGGTGCATGGCCAATCCGCGGCGCAAAGCGAGGATTTCGCGGCGGGTACGACCCTGGGGCGCATCGGGCCATGGGCCTGTTTGCTCCCGCCAGTCGAAAAACGACGGCACCACCTTTTGCACGTAGCGCCAATACGGCGCGTTGTCCGTCTGCAGAAACAATCGACCTGCCGGCTCGAGAACGCAGTGCACTTGGGCCAGAAACGCCGGCGTGAGCAGCCGCCGCCCGGCCTGGCGCGGATCGTGGAACGGTTGCGGATGATAGATGTGCACCTCGCGCACACTCGCAGGCGCCAAATAATCGGCCACGAAGCGCTGGCCGTCGATCGCCGCCAAACGCACATTGCTGAGCCCGCGCTGATTGGCCCGGCGCGTCGCATAGCGCAGAACCAACGGCAGGATGTCGATGCCGACGTGATCGTGATCCGGCCGGGCCAGCGCGCTGCCGAGCAGAAATCGGCCGTTGCCGCAGCCGATATCCACGATCAAGGGCGCGCGCCGGCCAAAAATCGTCTGCCAATCGATGGGGCCCGGCGGCGGCAGCTTTTTGAGCGCGGTTTTCGTCCAGCGCGCCGGGTCGAGAATCTCGCCCGCGATCGGCACGCCAAACTCCTGCTCAATCACCGGACGTTCGCTCATGACGCCTATCCTATGCCCGCCCACAGGCCGCCGTCCGTGGGCTTGTCCAGCGCGGCTCGCTATCATACCAGTTTGTCGGAACCTTGCCTGGAACACTCCCCGTGAATGCAGCGCCCCATGCCAAACCGCCTGCCACCTGGGCGCTGGCGCTGGCGTTCGCCATCATCTACTCGGCCTGGGGCACGACCTATTACGCCATCAAGCTCGGCGTGCGCGACGAGCATTTGCCGCCCCTGCTCTTCGGCGGCGCCCGCATCGTCATCGGCGGCGCCTTGCTCTTGAGCTATCAGTGGTTTCGCGGCGCGCCGCTGCGCTTGCCGATCCGCGACGCGCTGCGCCTGCTCGGCATCAGTTGGCTCATGTTCGTCGCGGGCAACGGCCTGATCACCTATGGTCAAAAGACGGTGGACAGCAGCGTCGCCGCCGTGCTCATCGCCACCACGCCCCTGTGGATCGGCCTGCTCGCCATGTTCTGGCCCGACGCCGAACGGCTCACGCTGCGCGGTTAGCTGGGCCTCGTGGTCGGCCTCGGCGGCGTGATCCTCCTTTTGACGCCCAAACTGCTCGATGCCGAGACAACGTTCGACGCCATCGGCTTCCTGCTCGTGCTCGGCTCGGCCGCCTCGTGGGCCCTGGGTTCGTTGCTGATGCGCCACGCACGCGTCCAGCAACCTCACCTCACTGCGGCCGGCTATCAGATGCTGCTGGGCGGCGTTTCGATGTTGAGCGCCGGCACTGTCGGCGGCGAAGTCGCGGAGCTTCCCGATCAAGTGACGCCACGTGCAGTCGTCGTCTTTTTCTATCTGCTGATCGTCGGCTCGTTGGCCGGCTTCGTCGCCTTCAACTGGCTGCTGGGCCACGTCTCCGCCGCCAAAGTCGGCACCTACGCCTACGTCAATCCGCTCGTCGCCGTGCTGATCGGCTGGGCCATCGGCGAAGAACTTTCCTGGGCTCTGGCCGGCGGCATGGCCATCATCCTGTTCGGTGTCTTCCTGGTGCGCGGCGGCGAGAAGAAGCCGGAAAGCAGAGGGCGGAAGGCGGAAGGCAGAAGGCCGAAGGCAGACATTAGCAGTCAGGTTTCCGGTGTCACTGAATAGCAGTCCTTCGCGCGTGATCCGACAATCAACGTTGGATATGTGCTTGCTGCCCTCTGCCTTCTGCCTTCTGCCTTCCGCCTTCCGCCTTCTGGCGTCTGCATTTGCTCTTGACCCCAACCCGCGCCCCGGCTATCGTCCCCGCCCACTATGAATACCATCGTCCGTTTCGGCTGGCTGGCGCCGGTGTTGGCGCTGGCGCTCGGGTTGCGCGCTGCGGCACAAGATGCGACGCCGGCTTCGGGCAAGGTCTTGATCCTGACCAACGACCGCGTTCTCGAAGGCGAGATCGACCGCGTCGGCGGGCAGTTTCGCATTCGCCGCGGCATCGGTGAAACCCTCATCGCCGCCGACCGGGCCAAACGCTTGTGCGCCGATTGGAGCGAGGCTCTAGCCTACCTGCGCGGTCAAGCAAACCTCGGCGATCCCGATGAGCGCCTGCGCCTGGCGCGCTGGTGCCACCAGAACGGTCTCAAGGAAGACGCCCTGATCGAAGCCCGAACCGCCATCGAGATGCGTCCGACCCATCCGGAGACGAAACAACTCCTGAAAATGCTCGAGCGCGTCGCCACGCCTGCCGTCGCCCAACTGTCGCCGGCCATCGTGAAGGCCCCGGCGACTCAGTCGCAACTCGATCTCAGCGCGGACGCCCTGAGCACGTTCAACACCCGCGTGCAGCCGATTCTGATGAACGCCTGCGCCAGCTGCCACGTGGGCGGTCAGGGCGGCAATTTCAACCTGCTGCGCCCCGGCGACGGCAGCGCTCGCTCGGTCATGCAGCGCAATCTGGCGGCCGCGATCGCGCAACTCAAGCTCGACCATCCCGTCGCCAGCCCGCTCTTGGTCAAGGCGGTCAGCGCTCACGGCGCCATGACGCAACCGCCGCTGCGCGACCGCCGGGCCGTGCCCGCGCAGACGTTGCAGCAATGGGCCGAACAGGTCGCGGCGAACAACCCGCATTTACTGCCCGCTCCGGCAAGCGCCGCTGCGCCGCGCTTCGGCCCGGAAACCGCGGCGCCGTTCACGCCTGCCGCATTCCAAGCCGCCGTATCCACGCCTGTGGTGTCGCGCACGGTGACGCGCCCCGATGACGAAGTCGTGCCGTCAGCGCTCGTGAGCGTTCAGCAAGCGCTGCGTGCTCAGATGAATCCTCTGCAGCAACCCCGGCCGGCGCCAGGCAGCGACTCTTCGACGACAGATCCGAACGATTGGTACAGCCCTGCCCCGTTCAACAAGCGCACGCCGCCGCGCAAGTGAGTGCCCGCTGTTCGCCAAGCCTTTTGAACGCGCAGCCGCGGGCGCGCTGCGCGACATTTTTTGATCGAAGGCCGACGACATTCTTTTGATTGGGTTGCCGCCCGGTCACGCCGTTGGCACAATTCCTTGAGCACTACCTTCCGGCGGATCCAATGCAGAAACCTGATTGGCAACGGCAGCACCTCGATAGCGGTGTCCAGCGCGAACCGAGCCCCGACGGCAACCGCATCATTCTGTGGTTGCCGGTGACGGTGGACGGCGGCGCGCGTCAATGGGAGCGCATCAGCAATGTGCCCGGGGCCGAAGTCGTTGAGGAAGCCGGCGTCGCAGCGACGGCGGCAACCGCGATCCGCGCCCAGCCGCCCAGCGGCGGACTGCTTGGAAAGCTGCTGCAGAAGCTGCGCAAATCGAGCGACGCGCCTACCTGGATCCTGCCTAGCGGCGATTCCGCCCAACAAATCGGCGAGCGGCAAATCGACTTGCTTCTGGTCTGGTCCGATCCGGTGATTGGCGCACTCGCGGAAGCTGCGCTCAGCACGCGTTGGCCCAATGCGACGCGCCGGCAACGTCTGGGCAGCAATCTTTTTCTGGTGGGCGGGATCGAGCCGCCGCGCCAAGAATCCGCGGCGCCGAAGTCGGTGCGGGCGCCGCTGCCGCCCGCCGTGGCGCCGACGGCGCCCGGCGGCAATCCGCGCGAACAGGCCGAGCATCTGCTCGCCATCGTGCGCCAAGCGGGCGATCGGCAACGTGAAGCCGCGGTTCTTGCCGATCTGGGCGTGGCCTGCCAGCGCGGCGGCGATGCCAAGAGCGCCGTGCCGCATCTCGAAGCAGCGTTGGCGCTGGCGCGCGAACTCGGCGACCAGGCCCTGGTCAGCGATGTGCTGGGAACCTTGGGGTTGGCACTGGCCGCCTTGGGGCAACCGGCCCGCGCCGTCGAGCTGATCGAACAGGGACTCGCGGCGGCGCGCGCTTCCGGCGACCGTTTCCAAATCAAAGCTGCCCTCGACACGATGGGGCAAGCTTACGCCGCGGGACGAGCGCCCCGGCGCGCCTTGGCGGCTTTTGACGAAGCGCTCACACTGGCGCGTGCTGCCGGCGATCGGTCTCATCAAGCGGATATGCTCTGGTGCTGCGCCATCCAGCACGCCGAGTTGGGCGACCGCGCTCAGGCGCTGGGCCAAGGCCGCGAAGCCATCGGCATTTACCAGCAGTTGAACCATCCCAGCGTCGCGATGCTGACCGAGCAGTTGCAGAAATACGCGAGCGGCGCCGAGGACGCGCGTCTGCCGGCTGCCGATCCCGGCGGGGCGGGTGTCGTGGTGGGCGGTTGGTCGACATCGGCGCCCGCGCCTGGCGCCGGTCCGGGCCTGTTGCGCATGGCCTACACCGCGGTCAAGTCGATGGCCAAGTTTGTCGGCTCCGGAATGAAGACGGTGGCGCCGGCGGTGCGTGAAGAACGCCTCCGTACCTGCGCTTCGTGCGAGCACCACACAGGCGTGCGCTGCAAACTGTGCGGCTGCTTCACCAGCGTCAAGACCTGGCTGCCGCACGAACAGTGCCCGCTGGAGAAGTGGCCGAAGTGATCGTTAACCTGCATTTCTCACCAATAATGCAGAGCTGCGCGCTGTCGTGGGACGGGTTTCCTAACCCGTCACGGCCGGACGGGTTAGGAAACCCGTCCCACGGTGGTGAGAAATGCAGGTTAAACGTGGGGCAGACATTCTTGTCTGCCGGCATCGGCAGGCAGGAATGCCTGCCCCACGTTGTTCACCGAAAATCGCGCGACTGCGCTTCAATCGCCAACTTCGCCGAGAAGTTCTCCAGCTTTGTCACCAGCACATGGATGATTTCCTTTTGGCGCTGCAATGTGCCGTGGGCGAGCATGATCTTCGCGGTCTTGGCGGCGCGGCGGTAGCGCTCCCAAATCTCCTGACGGACAATCAGGTTGATGATGCCGGTTTCGTCTTCGAGCGTGACGAAGGTGATGCCCTTCGCCGTGGCGGGTCGTTGGCGCAATAGAACCAGCCCGGCGACCTTGAGGCGCATGCCGTTCTTCAGCGTGGTGAGCGCCGCGGCGGGCACGACGCCGCGCTGTTCCAGCGCCGGCCGCAAAAAACTCACGGGATGTTGCCGCAGCGTCATCCCCGCGGCGCCATAGTCGGCCACCACTTCTTGCAACGCGCTCATCGGCGGCAACGGCGCTGCGGGCTCTTCCTCTTCGACGCGCTCGAACAACGGCAGCACCTCTTGTGACGGTAGCGCACGCCACAGGGCTTCTCGGCGCGTCAAGCCGAGCGAGCGAAACACGTCGGCCTGGGCGAGCTTTTTCAAGACGGCGCTGGGCAGACGCGTGCGGTGAATGAAATCGTTCCAGGAAACAAACGAACCCGAGGCGCGCGCGGCGACGAGCTGGTCCGCGGCGGCGCGCGACAGACCGTTGATGAGGCGAAAACCGAGGCGTAACATCGCTTGCGGCTTAGCGCAACCTTGTTCCGTCGCCACGTGAAACTCGTTGGGTTGCGCTAAGCCGCAAGCGGGCAACGTGCAATCCCATTCACTGCAATTCACATCGATGGGTCGCACCTCCACGCCGTGCTTGCGGGCGTCGCCGATGAGTTGGCCTGGCGCGTAGAATCCCATCGGCTGGCTGTTGATGAGCGCCGCCGTGAACGCCGCCGGGTAGTAACGCTTCAGCCAGGCGGAGACGTAGACGAGCAAGGCGAACGACGCGGCATGCGATTCGGGAAAGCCGTACTCGCCGAAGCCGCTCAGTTGTTTGAAGATGCGTTCGGCGAATTCTTGTGGGTAACCGTTGGCGCGCATGCCTTCGAGCAGTTTTTTGCGGAAGACCTCGATAACCCCTTTGCGGCGCCAGGCGCCCATGGCGCGGCGCAGTTGGTCGGCCTCGCCGGGGGTAAAACCGGCCGCCACCACCGCCAGCCGCATCGCCTGCTCCTGGAAGATCGGCACGCCCAGCGTTTTTTCGAGCACGGCCCGGATGCGGTCGTCGGGATAATCGACCGGTTCCTCGCCGTTGCGCCGCCGCAGATACGGATGCACCATGTCGCCCTGGATCGGTCCGGGCCGCACGATCGCCACTTCGTTGAACGAAACCTACGGTAGTTGTCGGTTCCTCATCTCCCCTAATCCGGTGGTGACGGTTAGTCGGAGCGTGAGGGTTTACGGCCGTCCTGTTGGCTTTTGGTGGGCGTCGTGCTTGCAAGTTGGATACAAATCCCCAAGGGGACGGGCGACCGGCTGTATGACGTTTGCCGGTTATAGGATCCGGTTTCGTTCAACGGCCCTCTATCCCGCCGTCGGACAAGCCGCGGGCTGGAACCTTTGAACCTTGCGACGGCGGGATAGAGGGCTAGCGTCAGGCAGACTCACTAACTTGCAAGTGAGTTCACGGCAGCGGCACATTCTTAAAGCGATACGGCACAGTCAACTTCACGATGCGCCCTGGCGTGCGATAGACCAGCGCCCAGTCGGCTAACTTCGCCTTTTTCGGCGCCGCGAATGCATATTGAACGACGGCCTTGCGGTTCGTTTCGAACAGCACCGTTTCATTCGGCTCCGGCGAGAGCGTGTACTTGGCACTGACCAGCGAAATGCGATTGTTGTCGAGCCAAGTCTGGTAGCTCTCGAAGCCCGGCGTGCCTTCCGGATTGTCGATCTGCACCTCGATCAGCCAGCGGTCCAGGCCTTCCTTCACCTTGAGTAAATGCACGGACACTTCCTCTTGTTCGAGCTTGGCGTCCGCTTTGATATCCTTGAATCGAAACGTCAGCATCTTGCTCGGGCCGACGAACTTGAAACTGCCTTCCAGCGCTTCGATTGCTGGCGATGTTCGCGGCGGCGGCGGCAGCAGAATCTCGATCTCGCTGGCCGAACGACCGGCGACCGGCAACTGCCCGCGGCCCGGCGCGTGTACCTTCAACTCCTTGGCGACGCCGCGCGACACATACGCCGCCGTCACCGGACCGACGCCAAGATAAAACGGCTGAAAGCGCGGCTCCCAGGCGACGTCGAGGTAAATCACACACGTGCCGGCACCGGTTTCCAGGTCACTGGTGACGGTGATACGCTTGATGGCCGTGCGCGTGATGCCGTGATAGCTGACATGTTCGGAGCGGCGCGTGCCGTCAATCAGAGCGACGCCGCCGTCGCTGCCGTAGGCGGTGTAGGTGCAGCCGGCAAGCGAGCAGAATCGGTCGAGCGCTTGCCAGAATGACGCTTTTTCGAGATCAAGCGTCAGCGATTGCTTGCTCCGATTTTGCCGGCGATCGACGACGACGTTGCTGGTTTGTTTGGCAAGCGTGGCCAAAAAATCGTCGGTGGAGTATTCGCCCTTGAGCGCCACGAGACTTGGTTCCAGTTGCTTCCGGGCAGTAGCGATTCTGTCCGTGAGGTCCTTCTCGCCGCCGCCGGCGCTAAGGCCGCAAGCCAAGACGATTCCGAAAAACGCCGATCGGCACATGGTGAGCCTCGTGGAGAACGACACGACAACGCTTGCATTGTAACGGTCTCGACAACCGATTGCGAATGCCATGCCGCCGCGTGTATGATATGGTCAGCTCTCGGACGTCGAGATTTCACGATGCATCCGCAGTTTGACTTTCAGCAGCGCCTTCATCGCCGCGCCTTCCTCGGCCGCACGTCGCTCGGCTTGGGCTCCGTGACGCTCTCCTCGCTGCTGGCCCGTGATGCCCGTGGCGGCATTCCGGCTGGAATCGCCGGCTTGCCGCACTTTCCCGCCAAGGCCAAGCGCGTCATCTTCCTCTACATGTCCGGCGGACCGTCGCATCTGGAGACTTTCGACTACAAGCCCAAGCTTGCCGAGATGGATCGCCGGCCGATGCCCGAATCGTTCACACGCGGACAGCCGATAGCCCAGCTTCAGGGGCAGGAACTCAAGTGCATGCGGCCGCTGTACCGCTTCGCCCGGCACGGCAAGTCGGGCCAAGAAATCTCCGAGATGCTGCCCAACATCAGCCGGATCGCCGACGACATTTGCATCATCAAGTCGATGCACACCGACCAAATCAATCACGATCCGGCCCACATGGTGATGAACACCGGCACTTCACTGCCGGGCCGGCCGAGCATGGGCTCGTGGGTCACGTGGGGCCTGGGAAGCGAATGCGACAACCTGCCTGGCTTCGTCGTCCTGACAAGCTTCGGTGGCCGCAGTCCGCAGCCGATCGCAACCCGGCAATGGGCGGCGGGGATGCTGCCGAGCCGATATCAGGGCATCCTGTTCAACTCGACCGGCGACGCGGTGCATTATCTCAGCAACCCGCCCGGCATCGCAGCACCGCAACAGCGCCAGGTGATCGACGCTGTCCGCGATCTCAACCACTTGCGGCTTGGCGAAACGCGTGACACCGAGATCGACACGCGTATCGCCCAGTACGAGATGGCCTTCCAGATGCAAATGAGCGTGCCGGACTTGATGGACATCGCCAGCGAACCGGCCCACGTCAAACGGTTTTACGGCGTGACCGCGGCCGACGGTTCGTTCGCGTACAACTGCCTGCTCGCCCGCCGCTTGGCCGAGCGCGGCGTCCGCTTCATCCAACTCTACCACCGCGACTGGGACCACCACGACAATCTCAGCCGCTACATGCAAATCTGCTGTAACCTATGCGACGGCCCCAGCGCCGCCCTGGTGAACGATCTCAAACAGCGCGGCATGCTCGACGACACGCTCATCATCTGGGGCGGCGAATTCGGCCGCACGCCGATGGTCCAGTACAAGGGCGGTCCGAATCCCGGCCGCGACCACCACATCAAGGGCTTCTCGATGTGGCTGGCCGGCGGCGGCATCAAGGGCGGCATCACCCATGGCGCGACGGACGAGCTAGGTTACAACGCGACTGTTGATCGGGTGCATGTGCGTGATTTGCACGCGACGATCCTGCACCAGCTCGGCATCGATCACCACCGGTTGATGGTGCGGCAACAGGGGTTGGATATGCGGCTGACGGGGGTGGAGGAGGCGCGGGTGGTGCGGGAAATACTGACGTGATCCGCCGCTTGCGGCTTAGTGGCCGCCCAGCGCTCACCATTCCATCAACCTTGCATCCGTCGATCCTTGTGATAAACTAGTCATATCAACTGGTTGAATCGAGGCGTTGCCATGATTTCGGTAGGCTCCTTCGAAGCGAAAACGCATTTACCCGCACTCTTAGAGCGCGTGGCCAAAGGCGAGAAAATCACCATCACCAAGCGTGGCAAACCGGTCGCCATGCTCGTGCCGCCAGCGGCCGCTGCCGCTCCCAAGGATCTCAAGCGTCTAGTCAAGGAGATGTTGGCATGGCGTGAAAAAGAAGGCCCGAAACTCGGTCCTGATTTGACGATTCGCCAACTGATCGAAGAAGGCCGCCGCTATTAAGGCTCGGCCCTGAGGATGCGCCATGCAAGGGCCCGAGTTCGTCATCGACTCGAGTGTCGTCGTTTCCTGGTACTTCGCCGACGAGAGCGACGCCTACGGCAACGCCGTGCTCGCGCGCATGGCGACGTCACAAGCGATCGCTCCTTCGCTTTGGCCTTTGGAAGTCGCCAATGCTTTGTTGATGGGCGAGCGCCGCAAGCGCAGCACCGTCGCGCAAGCAACGAAGTTTGTCGCGAACCTGGCAAGCCTGCCGATCATCCTGGACGATGCGACCGCGACCCACGCCTGGGGCACGACCCTGCAACTGGCGCGGGCACATCAGCGGTCGGCTTACGACGCCGCCTACTTGGAATTGGCTCTACGCCGCGGTTTGCCGTTGGCGACTCTGGATGGACCGCTGCAGAAAGCGGCCGCCGCAATTGGCATCATTCGGTTCCAACCGTGATAAAGAGGTAGGACAATGCCACGCAGGCGGCCAATCGCCATCGGCGTTGTTGTCATCGTCGCGGGCGGTCTTGCGGGCCTTTGGTTCTCCATGGCAAAAGAACCGATCAGCCGAGCGAACTTTGAGCGAATACACGAAGGGATGACGGAGAGAATGGTGGAAGAGGTGTTAGGCGGCCCTGCCCGTGATTACCGTAAGCGCAGACTCGGCTTTCTGCACATTGAATACATCGGCAAAGAGGGTGAAGAAAAAGCGTGGCATGGTGATCTGGGTTCCGTTTTTGTTTGGTTCAACGAAAAAGGGCCAAGTCATCGGCAAGGACTACATCGACTACCTGGAGAACGAGAGTTTTTCCGATTGGCTGCGGCGCTTCTTCCGGATTTCATGATGTCATGCCATCGCCATCATCCGATGCTCAATCCGCTCCGCATCGAACACGCCCAATCCCAGCAACCCCGCCAGCGCCACATGCTCCGGTTGCCGGCGATCGAACGGCTCGTTTACGAATCCCACCTGGCGACGATGCTCGGCTAAGGCGGCGGCAATCGCAATCGGCGATTGACTCCCCGCTGTCAATGCGGCAAGGCCCGGCGATGGCCGTAGCTGTTGGCCGCCTTGCACCAAACCCATGTGCCCAACCGGGACATAGCCGACTTCCGCGCGCTTGGCGTCGATGATGTCCCAGCCGACGTGGTCCATGGCCACCGGGTCGGTCGCGAAGAAGAGCGACTTGCGTTGCCAGGTGCCCCAGGTGCGGTTCCAGCAGCCGGGGCCGCCTTCGTAGACGGCGACGATGCCGTCGCAGATGTGCAGCACCGCTTTTTCACGCAGCGGCCTTTGGTTGACCGCGGTCGGGATGAATGTGTTGCACTGGTTCGGCCCGCTCTGGGCGCCGTCGCGCCGATAGATGCCGCTGATGTGGCTGCGGGCGACGTTGTTGTTCATGCCGTGCGACAGGTTCTTGAGCGCGATCGTCACGCCGGCCGATTTGTGGTCCTTCAGGCACGGGATCGTGACGATCTTGTTCACCATGCGCGACACGATCATCGACAGGTGCGTGCGGTGAATGCGGTCGTCGCGGCGATGGAATCGCTTCTGTAGATTCGGATCGTTGTTGCCGTTCGCCGGCGCCGCAAAGCCCATCGTCACGAATTGATCGGGATCGTAGCCGACGACGTGCGGATCGCGCATTTGGCTGGGATCGCGGCCGTCAATAGCGAGCTGCGTGCTGTCATAGCCGGAAGCTGACGCGTACCAGCGGCAACCATCGAGATCGCGGCACGACATCAAGCGTTCGTAACCGGTGTCGCGGAACTCGTTGGCGTAGCGTTCGAAAACGATGATGTTGCGCTTGGGAATGCCGCAATGTTCATGCAAGGCACGCACGGTCTCGACGACGACGGCCGGCGATGAAATCGATTCGCGCGCGCCGGCAACCCGGCCCGCTTCGCCCGGCATCGGGCCGCGGCCCACCGGATTCACCTTCACGCCCACGATGTCGTCACGTTCAAAGAAGCGCCGCCACGCCATGGGCGCGTCGTCAGACCCGGTCAGGCCGCACATGCCGCGATTCATCATCTGGCGCACGGCGTCTTGATTGATCGCATAGGCGTCGTTGATCACCTGCGGATGCCGTACCTCGACGACGCGACCCGGAAACGGCCCTGGCATGCCCAATGGTGCGCGTGGCTCCTCGACGGTTCGGCCGATGAATGGCGTCAGCGTTTGCCAGCCGCGCAAGCCAAGCCAACCGAGCGGAGCGCCGACGGCGAGGCCTGCGCCGGCGCCGAGCAAAAAGCCGCGCCGTGTGATGCCGCAACAACCGGGAGTGCCGAACATGGGAGAAGTCCTCGGGGCGGGGATAGTTGGATGGTAGTCGATCGGGAGGTGGAAATCCAGCGCCGCGTTTACGTTTAGCGCGAACAGGATCCCTTGCAGGCGAGGGATCCTGTTCGCGCTAAACGTAAACGGGACATCATATTCGTGGGGTCAATTTCCCCATCGGCGTCGCCGTCGCCAAATCTGCGATCGCCGTCTTGGTCGCGGCCTCGACCTTTTCTTCCCACTTCGGATCATCCGGTTTGAAACAGGCGATGATGCCGCGCGAGCTGTTGATGATCGCGCCTAAGCCATCGGCACGAAAAGCCGCGGCGGTGTCGGCGGCGCTGCCACCCTGGGCGCCGTAGCCGGGGACAAGGAAGATCGTCTGCGGAATCGTCTGCCGCAGCGCCGCCAGCTCTGCCGGATGCGTGGCGCCGACGACCGCGCCGACGTCGCCGTAACCGCATGCGCCCAGATTTTCATTGGCCCAAGCGCCGACCGCCGCGGCCACGTGCTGGTAGATCGGCTTGCCTTTGCTTTCCAAGTCCTGAAACAGCCCTGCCCCTTTATTGCTGGTTCGCACCAAAACGAAAACGCCGCCATTGACACGTCGCGCACTTGTCAGGAACGGCTCGACGGCATCGCGCCCAAGGTACGGGTTGATCGTCAGCGCGTCGGCTTCCCACACCGGCAAGCGCTTGCCATCAATCAACATTCCGGCAAACGCTGCGTCGGCATACGCTTCGGCCGTGGAGGCGATGTCGTTGCGCTTGTTGTCGAGGATGGTGATCAGGCCCAGTTCGCGTGCGCGCTGCAATACGCGCTGCTGCCCTAGAAAGCCGGCCGGGCCGCACGCTTCGAAGAAGGCGCTTTGCGGCTTCACCACAGCGACCAGCGGCGCAACAATCTCCAACACATGCAGCGAAAACTCGGTCAGCGCCGCTGCGACGGCCACCGGCGTATCGCCGACGTGGTGCTGGCGGAAATCGGCCGGCAGCGATTCCCAGCGCGGATCAATGCCGACGCACAGGGCGTTGCCCTTGGCGCGGCAGACGGCGGCGAGACGGTCGGCAAAGTGAGTGGACATGGCATTTTTCACAACCGACCCCCAGGGCTCGAAGACTCGCCCTGGGGCTTGACATGTTTCTGACTCCTGACCCCTGACTCCTGATTCCTGCTCAATGATGGCCCTTTTCCGCCAGCCAGCGCTCCGCGTCCAGCGCCGCCATGCATCCCGTTCCGGCGGCGGTGACGGCCTGGCGATAATAACTGTCCGCCACGTCGCCAGCCGCGAACACGCCTTCGACGCTGGTGTTCGAGCGCTGCGGCTTCGTCCAGAGAACGTAGCCTTTGTCGTCGAGCTTGAGCTGGCCGCCCATGAAATCGGTGTTGGGCGTGTGGCCGATCGCCAGGAAGACGCCGCCGACATCAAATTGTTCGGTCGCGCCGTCCACGGTGCTCTTGAGGCGAGCGCCCGTGACGCCGGCTTCATCGGCGCCGAGGACCTCGTCGAGTACGCGATTCCACTTCATCGTGATCTTCGGATTCGTCAGCGCCCGGTCTTGCATGATCTTGCTGGCGCGGAGCACGTTGCGGCGAACCACCAAATGAACGGTGCTGGCGAACTTGGTGAGATAGGTCGCTTCCTCGACCGCCGAATCGCCGCCGCCGACCACGACCAGCGGCTTGTTGCGGAAGCGCGGCAAGGCGCCGTCGCAGACCGCACACGCCGAGACGCCGTTGTTCTTGAAGCGCTCTTCGGACGGCAGGCCAAGATAGTTCGCGCGCGCACCGGTGGCGACGATGACGGCCAGCGCCTCGACGGTCTTGCCTTCGAGCGAAACCAGCTTGAAGGGATGCGTCTTGAAGTCCACTTTCACGATGTCATCGGTGATGATGCGCGTATTGAAGTTGACCGCTTGCTGGCGCATCAGCTCCATCAGCTCGGGGCCATTGACGCCGTGGCTGGGCTGCGACTTGTTGGCGCTGACCCAATATGGTATGCGGTCGCCCTTGAGGGCGCTGGCGAGATAGGCGCGTGTGTCGCCGGACGGTGTGCCGGGGTAGTTCTCGACCTCGGTGGTCAGATTGAGCTGTCCCAGAGGCAGCGTGCCCTGCGTCGCGTTCGTCGCGTTGACGGCGCCTTCGAAAACGAGCGGACTCAGGTTGGCACGGGCCGCGTAGATCGCCGCCGTCCAACCCGCCGGCCCGGAGCCGATGATCACCACCTTTTCCGCCATGTTGGACTCCCGATGGATGAATCGTTTCCCCAATTATAGGGAGCGCCGCCGCAAACCGTAGTGCGGGTGGCTCGCCTGCTCGGGGCAGTGCCCGGATCAGCCGGCATGATTTCAAAGCATGGAAATGACTTACATTGCGCTGTCGAGTCTTACCTACCGCGGCCGAGCCGCCGAAAAAAAAACGCTTGAAAAGAGGTGTTCCTTCCCTGGAAATGGAGGTGTTTTGCGTATCGCCTCGACCCAACAGAGGGAACACCCGTGCAATCATTTCTACAG
>Ga0209726_10005464_pt1 | contig 15408 bp, 19 predicted proteins | sample Subgrocontami54m_FD_187453 | JGI IMG/M metagenome (GOLD analysis project Ga0209726, IMG submission 187453) | Subsurface groundwater microbial communities from S. Glens Falls, New York, USA - GMW46 contaminated, 5.4 m (SPAdes) (version 3) | ecosystem: Environmental > Aquatic > Deep subsurface >... | reverse complement strand
TGATTTTGTAAAACCAGATCTTCCTAGTCAGGGTTGACTAATTAGAGCTTGGGGGCTACTATTGTGGTGATGAGAATTACTGCAGTTTTTCTGGCAATATTTTCTGCTCTAGTTTTTTCTATCACCCCTATTTTTGCAGTTTCCCCCTCTGCTTCTCCTTCAGCAACATTAGATCCAGGAAAGTTAGAAGTAGGTGATGCCTTAATTTCCCCAGCCTCTTCTTTATATTTTTTAAAAGCCCTTAGAGAAAGAATAGAAATGATATTTTCTTCAAATGATGAAGTTAGAGCTCATAGACAACTGGAGTTTTCAGTAAGAAGATTAAGAGAAGTTAAGAGTTTGATTGAAGCAAATAGGCAGGATTTAATAGAAGAAACTTTGGAAAGATACAAAGATGAGATTAAACAATTGAGTTCACTATCTTTTAGAGATGATAAGCTAAAGGAAACCCTGGGTGCATCAGTAGCAAGGCATCTTTATGTGCTGCAGACTCTTTATCTACAGGTAAATGAAAAGGGAGCGAGAAGAGCGGTTAGAGCTACCATTCAAGAACTAATGGATTTTAATAAAAAGCTACTTTCTGAGATGCAAGATAAGACTCTAAAAAATACTCTGATAGAAAAAACTGCTTTAAGAGAAGCTGCAGCTTGCCAGTTTTTAGCAGGAGAAGTTACCTCCTCTGATTTAACTGAACCCCAGAGACAAATTTTAAAAGAATATGTAGATGAATGCCAGAAAGATAGCCTCAAATCTGGTACAATTCCCAGTAAATGAAGAAACTAGTTCTAATAGATGGTAATGCTCTTTTGCACAGAGCCTTTCATGCAACTCCTCCTTTTACCACGTCCAAAGGGGAGCTTGTTAATGCTGTTTATGGTTTTACAGCCATGATTTTTAAAGTTATTAATGACCTTAAACCAGATTATCTTGCTGTTACCTGGGATGAGAAAGGTCCTACTTTTAGGCACCAAGAATACACCCAATATAAAGCAACCCGTGGGGTAATGGATGAGTCCTTATCTGGGCAGTATAAAAGGGTATTTGAGGTAAATAGTGCACTAAATATTCCTGAGTTTTCTGTTGCAGGTTATGAAGCAGATGATTTAATTGGGACTTTAGCTCTGCAAGCTGTAAAAGAAAAAAACCTAGAAGTTGTAATTGCAACAGGGGATAGGGATATCATGCAGCTTATTGGGTCTAAAGTTAAGGTTTTAATGCCTAAAAAAACCATACTAGATGTGGGGTTATATGGGGAGGAAGAGTTTGTTTTAAAGTATGGTTTTGAACCTAAAAAGTTAATTGATTATAAGGGTCTTGCTGGGGATGCTTCAGATAATATTCCAGGTGTGAATGGGATAGGGGATGTTTCTGCTACAAAGCTTATACATGAGTTTGGAACAGTAGAAAATATTTATAAACCTAAAAATATAAAAACTCTGCCAGAAAGACTCCAAAAATTACTAGCAGAGGGTGCAGAGCAAGCGGTCATGAGCAAGAAATTAGCCACCCTTAATACAAAGGCTCCAATAAAGTTGGATCTTCAGGCTTGCATAGCTCATGATTTTGATCAGGGGAAAGTTCTGGCGTTATTACAAGAATTAGAATTTAAGAGTTTAATCCCAAGGATACCAGGAGCTTCTGTCATCCTGAACGCTAGTGAAGGATCTCAAGATTTAAAGTCAACACGCCCTTCCTTCGGAAGTAGAGATTCTTCACCTTCGGTTCAGAATGACAAGGGAAAAAACGCTACTGATCTTGATTTACAAGTCCAACCTGTTTTGGAAAAAATGTCAAAGAGTGGAGTGTTGGTAGATACTAAGTTTTTAAGTAAGTTTGGTAAAGAACTCAAAGCTAGACTTGGCAAGATTGAGAAGGAGATTTACTCAAAAATAGGACATCAGTTCAATCTCAATAGCCCAAAGCAACTTCAAATTGTCCTTTTTGATGAGTTAAAACTGCCTGTGGTTAGAAAAACAAAAACTGGCAGAAGTACTGACGAAGACACCTTACAAGAACTTAAGCTTTCTCATCCGGCAGTAGAATTATTACTGGAATACCGCCAACTCTTTAAATTAGTTTCTACTTATATTGATACCTTGCCTAAATATGTAGCAGAAGATGGACGGGTACATTCTACTTTTAATGTAGAAGGAGCAGCTACTGGAAGATTATCTTCAAAAGACCCTAATTTACAAAATATTCCGATCAAAGGTGAAAAAGGTGCAGAGTTAAGAAAAGCATTTGTGGCCCCAAAAGGTAAGGTTTTACTTGGAGCAGATTACTCACAAGTTGAGCTTAGGATTTTAGCCCATGTTACAGCTGACCCAGCCTTGAAAAAAGCCTTTGAAAAAGGGGAGGATATTCACCAGGCTACCGCTGCAAAGATTTTTAATGTTTCCTTGGATGAGGTAACCAAAACGCAGAGACTTGTGGGTAAAACCATGAATTTTGCCACACTTTATGGTCAGGGTCCTCATGCACTCTCAAGGCAATTAGGAATAGATTTTGCTACAGCCAGGACATATATAGAGGAATACTTTGCCCAGTTTCCTAAAGTAAAAGAATGGATGGGAGAGGTTTTGGCTTTTGGGTATGAAAAAGGTTATGTAGAAACACTGCTAGGTAGGAGAAGATATATTCCGGAGTTAGCCTCAAGTAGTCACATGATTAAATCTGCAGGAGAAAGAGCGGCAGTGAATCACCCAATTCAGGGAACTTCTGCAGATATGATCAAGCGGGCAATGGTAGACATTGCCCGGGAATTGACAATGGACAATGGACAATGGAAAATTAAAAACAGAAATTCTCAATTCTCAATTGTGAATTGTCAATTAATCTTACAGGTTCATGATGAATTATTGTTCGAGTGCAACGAGAACTCTGTGATAGAACTGGCCAAAATGGTTAAAGATAAAATGGAAAATGCCATAAAACTCTCTGTTCCAGTAGTAGTTGATCTTAAAACAGGCCCAAACTGGGGAGAGATGCAACCTATAAAAGTTTGACTTTTGGCTTCAGAGTATGATAGAATCCAGCACAATATGGCAAGTCAAATAGAAACAGGATTAAACATTGCAATTATTACCGCAGCCAATACTGCCACACTTGCTGCAGTTGAATATGTTAAGAATCCATCCAACCCTCAAAGATATTGGAATCACCAGGAGGCCCATTGGCAATTTAATGGCCAGGTCATGGGGCTTGCTACATCAGATTTGGTAGTTCCGGACGTTTCCTGGACAGAAGCCCAAATGAGGCAATTTATGGGTAAAAATTTATGGGGTCTACTAACAGGAAAGCATGAGCTCCCTTTTTACCTACCTCAAGTTGTTTCAGAACCAGACAGCTTACCCTTGTTAGGTAAAATTTACCCCTGGATGGGCTGGAATGAAGAATATCTTGTAGGAATTCAAAATGTGGACAGAGAAGGTAATCCGGTCCGGTTGTCTGGTCATTTGAGAACTGAAGCGGCAATTGATGCACCTTATCTAAAAACCGACGAGGAGCAGGCAGCAGGAATTCTGACAAGATTAGGCAGGAGAGGACATACCATTAATACTTATGCGGAAGCAGCAAATCAAAGCAAGCTTTTAACAGGTAAATATTTAGATGAGGACAGGACTTGGATTAGAGTTATGCAGTCCCGGCGCAGTGGTCAGGTTGTCGATGCCCACTTCATTCCGGATGGCTACTGCCTTGTCCGCTGGTCTCTGGAGCCTGACTATGCCTTTGGCTCTCTGGGCGTCCGTTCTGTGGGAGTATAAAACTTGGTCCGCCAGCTGGCGGATTGAATCCTTGAAACTTTTGGATTTTTAGTTCTTGATTTTTGTTTTCTCTCCTTGCTAATATAATCTTGAGATTAGGCTAATGAACTGAAGTTTACGGATTTCAGCCGCCGAAATCCTTGATTTTTCTGATGATGCCAGAGTCTTTGTGTCCAAGGATCCAAAGAGCGTGCACTGGAAAAAAAGACACTCCTTGCTTTGTGCTGGTGGAGGTGACGTTTTACGTCATCCTGAACTTGTTTCAGGATCTATAATGTCTGCTCCCGGATAAAATACAGTGATGAGAAGTTTTTCAAATCACAGTGATAACAGATGGCATAAGGCAAATTAAGCGTGCCTCCTTTTTATCTTGGACCACAATCATGTGAACTGATTGTGGTGGACAAAAAGTTCTCGATCGGAAATAATTTGTCCATGGTATAATATTTCTATGAACAAATTAGTCCCTTTTTCAAAATTTTCTAAAAATAGATCATCTTTATCTGCCGCTTCTGTGGTGGTGGATGAAAAAAATGTACCTTTAGGATTTGTATTTGGTAGAGATTCTTTCATCTCTTTCCTACAGCATATTGATGATGAATTTGAGAAAAGAATTCAGGATCCCAAGATAGCCTTCAACAATCCTGCTGGTCGTTTAATTGATTTAATTGAAGAAAAGTTACCTTTAAATCCTAAATTTGTCAAAGGTCTCAAACAATCAATAAAAGGGACCAAAAGAGGAGATTTTATCTCGCTGGAAGAACTTTCCCGTTCCTTAAATGCTTAAGATTGAATTTACTGTCAAAGGAACCAGGGATTTCAAGAAATTGCCAAGGGATTTACAAAAGAGATTACTTAAAAAACTTGAATTTTTCGCATCTCAAGAGGATCCAATTCTGTTTTCAAAACCTCTGGTTAATTTACCACCGGCAACTCACAGGTTTAGAGTAGGCGATTATAGAATTGCTTTTTATGTAGAGGGGAAAACCATCTATATGGATAGAGTGAGGCATAGAAAAGAAGTTTATTATTTAGAGATAGAAACTTAAAAATAGGCCCCAATTGGGGAGAAATGGAGGTTTTAGTGATATAATTATCTACTATGGAAAAAACACTTGTAACCCATATTAATCCCCATCTGGATGATATTTTTGCCATTTGGCTCTACAAAAAATATGTGCCTGGATTTGCTGATACACCTGTTGAGTTCATCTCGGCCTCCAGGGAGGCAGCTTCTCAAGATGAAGATAAAATTTTTATAGGTACTGGAGGAGGAGATTTTGATGAGCATAAAGAAGGACTAGATACCTGTGCAGGAACTTTAGTTTTTGAATATATAGGCGAACATACCTTTTTGCCTGAGGATGAAATTGCCATTAAGGCTTTAGAGGAAATGGTGGAGTGGAATCAAATTTCAGATACTGGCAAAATGCCGGTTCGGGATTGGGGGGAATTTGATGTCCCAGCTTTTATAAGGCCACTGGATGGATCAACTGAAAGCTCACTAAAAGCAGTAGAGTTAGGGAGTGAGATTTTAAACCGGATACTAGAAGTTTTAAAAAGGAAACAGCAAAGTATGTTGGATTGGGAAGGAAGAGTAGAATTTGAATCCAAATTTGGAAAATCAATAGCAGTTAAATCTGAAACAATAAATAGAGACTTTTGCAGGCAAATGGGTGGAGATCTTTTTTTAATGTATGATCCCAGATATGGATCTGTTCAATATTTTACCCCATCTTTTGAAATAGATTTAGAGCCTATATACAAAAAGTTAAAAGAGAAAGATCCTAGTGCTTCTTGGTTTTTGCACCAATCTCATCATATGGTAATTTGTGGCTCTGGTTCTGCACCAGATTTTAATAAAACAAAGTTAAGTTTTGATAGTCTTATAGAAGTTGCAAAGAAGATATAATTATAAGTTCTCCAAGTTTGACTAAAAGCTATTTTACTGCTAGAATCATCTTTCTTTTATTATTATGGCAGAACGAGATGCATTAATAGCAAAATATCAAGAAAGACCTATAAGAAGAGCAGTGATTAAAATAGGTAGCAGTTCTCTTGTTGGAGAGGATGACTTTAGGGAAGATGTTTTTGTAGATATGGCAAACCAGATTAAAGTTCTGCGTGACCATGACATAGAAATAGCTCTCGTCTCATCTGGAGCTGTATCTATTGGCAGAATAAAACGCCCAAATCTAACTAGATCACCAATAGATACACAAGCTGCAGCTTCAATAGGACAACCATATCTGCATGGAGAATGGGCAGTTGCTTTTACCCCTTTTGCTATAGAAACTCCTCAATATTTAGTTACAGATAGAGACTTTCCTGGTGTGGGACGGGTGATGAGTGTAGTTTTGGACAATGGTTGTGTGCCTATTATTAATGGCAACGATACTGTGATAGATCCTATAGATGAGAGAACTCTAGTTGCCAGAGATAATGATTTATTAGCAGCACACGTAGGAAGATCAATCAGAGCAGATACCCTAGTTCTTTTAACTGATACAGAAGGTGTATTGGATGAGGGTGAACATTTAATAGACTTTCTAAAATATGATCAGCAAATTTCACTCTTTCAGGCACCAAGGTCAGCTATAGGCACAGGTGGTATGGCAAGTAAGGTTGAAGCAGGTATTAGCTTTGTCAGACGGCGTAATCAATATGTTTTAAATAGAGTTGCTTTTATAGCAAATAGTAAAGAGGTAGATGTTTTAATCAAGTTATTTATAGGTAAAACACCAACTGGTACTATGATCCATCCTTGGTGAAGTATTGACCTTGGTTAATTTTTGAGTATAATCATTTTTAATGAGAGTGGTAGAACAAACAAGTATTGCCCCTTTAGATCAGCTAGATCAACAAACCCAAGAAGAGTTTGAGGGCTTAAATACAGCCCGTCTTGCACTTTTGCAAATGTCCAGAAAAGTAGCATTTTTTACAGGTCTAGGTTATACATCTGAGCAGGTAGCAGAACTTAGAAGAGTAGAAGGTGAGGGATTATCAGATGACCCAGAGGGCAGTCCTTGGTATATTGCAAACTTTGGGAATATGGGCCTAGCTAGAGTTCATAGTGGTGGTTCTATGGGAATACAACGGGTCTGGGTAAGAGAGGGTACAATAGGTTTTATTTATCCAGGAAGTGCAAAAGGATTTATTGGAGATCATGCTTCTCTTGTCTCTCTTTTATATCACAAAACTCCAGGATCAGAATTAGCTGTTAGCAATGACTCAATTACCTTTGGTTCTCAAACAGCTAGAGCAAGAACATTAACTTTAAGTGAGCCAATTATCCACATGGACTATCTAGAACGCCCAGTTAGGGATGGAATTCGTACAAAAAACTTAGGGACTTGGGTAGATGGGCCAGTAGTTATTGTGGGTGGGTTTGTGTTTGGCTCAACATTTCAAAAAAGATAACTTTCCGTAAATTTCTGCTACAATTACTCCATGCGTGTGGCACTAGTTCATGATTATCTAAGAGAATATGGTGGAGCAGAAAGAGTATTGGAAACTATTCATCAGATGTTTCCTGATGCTCCTGTTTATACTTTTTATGTAAATCTGGAAGCAATGGGGGCAAATGGAAAGAGGTTTGCTGACTGGAAAATTATACCTTCCTGGTTTCAAAAATTACCTTTTGCAAACACATTACTTTCTCCTTTTAGAATTTTTGGACCAATGGCTTTTGAGTCTTTTGACATGTCACAATATGATCTAGTAATTTCATCCTCTTCCGCTACACATTTAGCTAAATCTGTTATAACTAAGCCTGAAACACTGCATTTAAGTTATATTCATACCCCACCCAGATTTTTATATGGTTACACTACCTCTTTTAATTATAAAAAACACTGGTGGACCAGGATTGGAGGAGAAATAATTAATCACTACATGAGAATTTATGATTTTGAAGTAAGTCAGCGGCCAGATATTTTACTGGCAAATTCAAAAAATGTAGCAAAAAGAATTGAAAAATTTTATAGAAGAGATAGTGTGGTTATATATCCGCCGGTGGATGTAACTGTCATTCTGAACGAAGTGAAGAATCTCAAGATTAAATCTAGAGATCCTTCGGCAAAGCCTCAGGATGACAAGAAATATTTTTTGGTTTTAAGTAGGTTAGTTAGAGGTAAGGGAGTGGAGGTAGTGGTGGAAGCTTGTGGGAAGTTGGGTTTGCCATTAAAAGTAGCAGGTAGCGGTCCTGAGCTAGAGAATTTAAAGGAGTTAGCAACCATCAACCATAAACCATCAACTATAAACTTCCTGGGGTGGGTTTCAGATGAGGAGAGGGTAAAACTTTTACAAGATGCAAAAGCATTAATTGTAGCCTCAGAAGATGAAGATTTTGGGATAACTTCAATTGAGGCTCAAGCTGCAGGAACTCCGGTTATAGCACCAAGATCTGGAGGATTTTTGGAAACTGTCATAGAGGGTAAAACAGGATTGTTTTATGGGGGAACAGGAGCAGTAACAAGTGATGATTTAATGGATGCTTTGAAAAAGTTTAAATCTATGAAGTTTGATCCTGAAGATTTAAGAAAAAATGCAGAAAAATTCTCTGTAGAGAGATTTAAAAAAGAGATACTAGAGTTAATAGAAAAGCATCTCGTTCAAAAGTAAGTTTTTTTATTTATCTGTTGACAAGCAGTTCACAAAACGTTAAGATGTAAGTATAATGCTAACTTTAGGGAGGCTTCTAAAGCAAAAAAGGGAATCTTTGGGACTGACGGTAAGGGAAGTGGGTGAAGAGATTAACCTTTCCTACTCACTTGTCAGTAGGTTTGAGAAGGGGAGTAGGATTCCTAGCGCAGTTATATTACAGAGACTTCAAAATGTACTAAAAATGGATGACTACGAATTCAGCCAACTTTTACAGCTTAGAACTAAAAATGAGACGTTAAGTGTAGAACAGAAAGGAGGTGTTAATATTCAATGGATAATAATCGAAGCGATCAAGGAGTTCAAGTCAATTTACCCAATAATATAGTTATTCTTTATTCAGACTCCACTTTTCTTACTACAAATCAATATGGTGTGACATTAGATTTTGCTCAACGAGTAGGATCTACAAATCAACAGAGTGTAGTGGCTAGAATAGGAATGAGTAAGGAGCATGCAAAGGTATTAGTCGAGGCGCTCGTAGGCCTTCTCACTAAGGATGAGATTAAACAACAACAAGTCACTTTTGATAGCCCGTCTAAAAAGAAAATCGTAAGCTAAAGGAGGTGAGTTAATTTGAAGAAGATGACTAAAGAACAAATAGATAAAGTACTAGCTAATGCTAGAAGATTAGGAATTGATTTTGGTAGTATACCAGCTAATGGTAATATTTCATCAGCTACGATAAAAGGTAGTGAGGATGACACATACCTAGAGGTAACTTATTCTGAGCCAAAAGAGTAGAGTTTTGCAAAGTTGTTGCAAGAAAGATTTCGGTATAAAATACCTTCATGCCAGAGCTTCCAGAGGTTGAGACAATCAAACTTGGATTATCAAAGAAAATTGTTGGGTTAAAAATCAGCAAGATTCAGATAATTTCTCCTAAGTCTTTCATTGGAAGCACTAAGAAAGTAGAGGGACAAAAAGTACTCAAAATATGGAGAAGAGCTAAGATTTTAGGTATAGATCTTAGTTCGTCATTGCGAGACCACAAAGTGGCGAAGCAATCTAAAAGTGAGATTGCCACGTCGCCTTCGGCTCCTCGCAATGACAGTGATATTACTTTGTTGATTCACTTAAAAATGTCTGGGCAAATAATTTATGTTCCAAACTATAAACGATTAACTATTAATAATGAACGATTTGTCGGTGGGCATCCAACATCTGATATGCTGGGTAAACTTCCAAATTCACACACCAGGGTAATTTTTACTTTTAGTGACCCGCTTCGCCCGCGAAGCGAGGCGAGTGGTTCAAAACTATATTTTAATGATCAGAGAAGATTTGGCTGGGTCAGGGTAGTTAATAGTTCATCGTTAATAGATAATAGTTCATTGAAAAATCTGGGACCAGAGCCTTTGGAGAAGAGTTTTACCTGGCAGATTTTAAGAAATAATCTTTTAAAACACAAATCCCAACCTGTAAAAGTAGCTATTATGGATCAAAGTATTGTTGCAGGAGTAGGGAATATTTATGCATCTGAGGCTTGTTTTAATGCTGGTTTAGATCCGAGGACTAAAGTGAGTCAATTAACAGATAAAGATATGAAGAGTTTACATCGAGGAGTGCTAAAAGCACTTCGGGCTGGTATTAAGCATGGAGGAGCAACTCGTGCCCATTTTGTGGATCCTGAAGGCCGTAAGGGCTATTTTTTAGACTATGCTAAAGTCTATTGGAAAAACGGAAAGCCATGCCCAAACTGTAGAACAGAAATTAAAAAAATAACTCTAGGAGGCCGTGGCACATATTTTTGTCCCAAATGTCAGGTCTAGCTTGCTACATTCAGTTTGCATGAACGTAGCTTGCCTTTTTCATAACATAAGAGTTAATATAAAACCTGTCTGCCGCCAATTTTATGAGTTCCAAGCCATCATTTGCCGCTATAATCCACTCCCGCGGTTTCAGATTTTTATGGTTTAATCAAATCTTAGTTCAGCTTTCCTATAACACTTTAAACTTTGCCCTTTTAATTTGGGTTTTTAAACTAACAGGTTCCACTTTAGCAGTTTCAGCTTTGATGCTTGCCGTATATTTACCCTCACTTTTATTTGGAATGATGGCTGGAATTTATGTAGATAGGGCAGACAGAAGAAAGATTTTGCTTTTAATTGATATTTTACTAGCTATTGGGTTTTTAATGTTTATTTTTATCAGGCATTCGTACCCATTAATTTTGGTAAACACTTTTTTTGTAAATACCCTGGGCCAGTTTTTCCTGCCTACTGAATCATCTTCAATCCCAATACTGATTAAAAGAAAACAATTACTTTTAGCAAATTCTTTATTTTCTTTAACTTTGTATGGATCTTTTATGATAGGTTTTTCTGTTGCAGGACCAATATTAAACTACAGAGGGATAAATGCAGTTTTTATATTAGGATTTTTTGCCATGATTTTGGCCACAATAATTTCTTTTAATTTACCTACTATTAAATCTAAAATGGGTAATAAATTTGATAACCTACCCACAGGCAGGGAATTTCATAAATTGATTGTTTTAACTATTTCTGAAGCTAAATTAGCCTACCATTTTATCAGAGGAAATGTATCTGTTGTGGCAGCTATATTTTTAATGGCTGGGTTTCAGGGGGCAATAGGAGCACTAGCTGTGGTTATGCCCTCATACATGGAGACTGTTTTGCATATCCATGCCACAGATGCATCATATGTTTTGATGATCCCCTTAGGTCTAGGAATGATTACAGGAGCAGCCCTAATTGGTAAGTTTGCTACCAATTTACCCAGAAGGTATCTAGTTATCCCATCCCTAATTACCATTGGAGTATTATTTTTTCTAGCAGGGGCCACTCCTTTACTTGCAACTATCTTCCAAGCAGCAGATTTGCCACAGTATCTGCGCCACCCAAGGTTTTTCTTTAGAGCTCCTTCGCTATCACTGATATTTGCAGTGGGTTCATTTTTAATGGGAATTGCAGCAGTAGGTGTGATAGTTCCTGCTCAAACAGTCTTGCAGGAAAATACTAAAGAAGAAAATAGAGGTAAGATTTTTGCAGTGCTTTTGGTTGTAATGAATATTTTTGCAGCTGTGGTAACAGTCATAGCTGGGATAGTTGCAGATCTTTTTGGAGCCACTACGGTATTTTTAATATTAGCTGCAGGAATACTGCCTCTGGGCATTTTAGCAAGACATCCAGCTATATTTTTAAAAGAGCACTTTTTACCATACAGAGTTAGGGAATTTTTAGGGTTGGGGCATTGGGATAGGTAAGTTGAAAGTTTAAAGTTAAGAGTGAAAAGTTATGATAGTTTTCTTTCGAAAATTTTGAATTTTGAACTGTAACTTTGCATTTTGCACTTTGAACTTGTATATTCTCTCCATGTTTCTAAAGAGTCTTAATTTAACTAACTTTCGTAACTATACTAGCCTTGATTTAACTTTTAGTAAAAAACCTACCATTTTTATTGGGCCAAATGGGGCAGGAAAATCTAATATTTTAGAGGCTATTTACCTCCTTTCCACTACTAAATCTCCAAGGGTTGAGCTGGAGACAGAGTTAATTAAGGAGGATAATAATTTTTTTAATGTTAAAGGAATACTAGATGGGCAAGTAGAGCTTTTAATTTCTGTTGTAGAAGAGGAGGGGTTAAGTGAGACAAGCTCCTCTTTGAGTAAAAGGGTAATGGTAAATGGAGTAGGAAGGAGAGTTGTGGATTTTATAGGTCAATTACCAGCAGTAATTTTTTGGCCATCTGATATTAATATGGTCACAGGTTCACCGTCACTGAGACGTTGGCATCTGGATCTAACTTTGGCCCAAATAGACCCTCAATACAAAAAAGCTCTAACTTTATATGAACAGATTTTATATTCCAGAAATAGAGTCTTAAAAAGAATTAGAGAAGAGCAGGGAAAATTAGATGAATTAACCTACTGGACAGATCAGTTAATAGAAAAAGGGGAAATAATAACTAGCAAGCGTCAGCAGTTTTTTGAATTTATCAACCAACTACAAAATCCTCTGGGAAATTTTAAATTTGAATATAAGCAGAGCTTGCCTTTTTCTGACGAAAAAGGTAAACCAAGTGAATTATTAGATCGAGAAATCGCTGCTGCTCAAACTCTGATTGGACCACACAGGGATGATTTCCGTGTCATCCTGAACGCTAGTGAAGGATCTCTGGATTCATTCCAGAACAAGTCTGGAGATTCTTCGCCTTCGGCTCAGAATGACAAGAGTCGTGATATGGCACATTTTGGCTCCCGTGGTGAGCAAAGAATGGCTACATTGGCTTTTAAGTTAGCAACACTTGAGTATATGAGTAAAGTTTTGGGTAAAAGGCCAATTTTATTACTAGATGATGTTTTTTCTGAGTTAGATACAAATCACAGAGCACAAGTTGCAGAAATTGCCAAACTCCAGCAAACAATTATTGCCACAGTCGAGTTAGAAAATATTCCTCAGGATTTCCTAGATTCCTCTAGTATTTTACAGGTAGAAGATGGGAAAATTATGGAAGGAATTGACATATTCACTGAGGCCTAGTATAAATTTTATATGGCCAATGGATTAGAAGGAGAGTGGGCGAGATTAACAGCTGTTGAATTACCAAGCTCCTCTGAGCAATCTGTAGCAATACAAAACTGTACTAAGCTTTCTCAGCCGCTAATAGACTTTCTAACAGAAAAATGTGCTAATAATTTGGGTTCTCCTAACTTTTTAATGCTTGCTTCAACTATTAGAGAAGAAGTTTTTCATGCAGTATATGGAGGTAAGGTGGCGGCGGGAAAAGAGATTTATCTGAATTACGATGATAGAACTTGCGCAGAGGATTGGTTGCTAGGGCAAAGAATAAGAATAAAAGATTTGATAATGAAAGATTTAGGAGAGGATGATCTTGAATCTTATACCAGGCTTATAAGTGTCCAAATGCATACGGGCCAATTTTTAGAAGAAGTAGTTAAAAACCATCTAATTGGCTCCGACTTAACTTTTCCCTACTTAGCTCAAGCAGTAAGTAATCTAAGTGCACTAAAATCTTAATTATTTTGAGGAAAATCTAGCTGCAAGTTTAGAGAGTTGGTAGGTGATAAAAACAGCCAAGCCAGTAATAATTAAGGCATAAAGGAATTTTGAGAGGACTGTTGACTGATTTGGATAATACTTCTGGACATATTCCTTAACAAAAGTTTGGACAGTTTCATTCCAAGCCAGTGCTGCTACTAATCCAAAGCCAGAGGTAGAAAGGGTAACTAGTTCTTGAATCAATTCGTGGTGAAAATGTCTTTCTTTATTAGTCTTTTTTGCCATATTGACATGATATCTAATTCTCACTAAACTAGCAATAATTTGGATTGGAATTTATGAAGATTTTGGATGCTTTGATCAATTTAAGAGTGTAATTTGTCCCGCAGATGCGGGATTTTTTTTAGTTTTGGACTTTTTGGGCCAGCCTAAATCTGTTATTGAGACTAACAACCAAAAAGTCCAGTTAGAGCTCACGGTCGTACTGGACAATTTTGCAGTATGACTAAATAAAAAGAGGAAGATATGTCAAAATTAGTCCAAAATAGCTTTAAAGGTAGGGATATTATAGATATAAATGATTTCTCAAAAGAGGAATTACTTTATATCCTCAAAACAGCCAAAAAATTTGATCCTAAATATGTCAAAAGTAAAAGATCCAATTATCTAATAGCCAGAGGTAAAATAGCAGCTACACTTTTCTTTGAACCTTCTACTAGAACTCAACAATCTTTCTCATCTGCTGCTCAGAAAATAGGTATGGGTTTGATTGGATTTAATGATCCAGAGCTCACCTCCATTCACAAAGGTGAATCCTTTGCAGATACCATTAGAATAATGATGGCTTATGCAGATCTGATGGTTATTAGACATCCAGAGTCTGGGTCTGCAAGGCGTGCTGCAGATATATCTGATATTCCAGTAATTAATGCTGGAGATGGTCCTAATAACCACCCTACACAAACCTTTTTAGACCTATACACTATTTTAAAAGTTTTAGGCAAATTAGATAATCTGAAAATAGCTTTTGTGGGGGATCCACTCCATTACAGAGTATTTCATGGCCAATTTTCCGCCCTTTCAAAATTTTCTGGTAATAGTTTTTTTGGAATTTCACCTAAAGGTTTGGAAATGCCTAAAGAGTTTAGAAATAAAGATTATAAAGATGTAGTAATTGATATGAAAAATTTAGATAAAACACTGGAAGCTCTTAAGCCAGACATAGTTTCAGTTGGCAGAATTCCAAAAGAATATATTAAAGGGGATGCTAAAAAATATGACTTTCAGGTTACAGTAGAAACTGTTAAGAGATTGCCTAAGCATTCAATTGTTATGCATCCACTACCTAGAGTTAATGAACTTGATCCAAAAATAGATACTGATCCTAGAGCAGTTTATTTTGAACAAGCTAGAAATGGTTTATATGTTAGAGAAGCTTTACTTGCCTTAGTTTTAGGGAGGATTGTATGAACAAAGAGGGTGGTCCATGGAAACAGGAAACTGGCTGGAATTTTCCAGATGGGAGAAGTGTAGCAAGACTTGTTGCTGCACATCAAGATTTAGAAACAGTAAATTGTCCGGGACTAATTAGTGTAATCAGGTTCAGTCCTTTAGAAGGAGATCCTTTAGGGAGAGTGGAGCATATTACTAGATGCTCCAAGTGTGAGGAACCCTTAGAAATAAATTTAGTGACTATGGATGTAAAGTTACCAGAGCCTACTTTTGCCCCCTAAATTAGATTTTTTGCGGGAATTGTGCAATAATTTCAGAATGGAAAGATTCAAAAAAGTTTTTGGAATTTTTTTCTCAAGTGCCCTAATTGCCCCACTTATTTTAATTACTATTTATTTAGCAGTCTTTTTTTTGATAAGAGGCACAACTCTTACTCCTGCCCAAGTAATTTCTCATTTTAGCTCACTTTACGCACGTTATGGTTATGAAATTATCTTTTTAGGAGCTTTGATGGAATCACTGGTGGTGATTAATTTCTTTGTTCC
>Ga0209726_10005462_pt1 | contig 15414 bp, 9 predicted proteins | sample Subgrocontami54m_FD_187453 | JGI IMG/M metagenome (GOLD analysis project Ga0209726, IMG submission 187453) | Subsurface groundwater microbial communities from S. Glens Falls, New York, USA - GMW46 contaminated, 5.4 m (SPAdes) (version 3) | ecosystem: Environmental > Aquatic > Deep subsurface >... | reverse complement strand
CGGCACTAGAATCATAGACTTGCTAGTGCCCCTTTGCTTCCGAAGTTCGTGTCAGAGGTTGCTGCGATGTATCACGAACTTCGGAAGCGGGGCACTAGCGCCGAGCGCCCGGTAACCGGCGGCAGTGAGCCGACAGACCAGCCAGTCCGGGCGGATCGGATTGGCGGTCCAGGGCGCCGCCCAGCCGTTCGCCATGCAGGATTCAATGGTCTTTTACGGCACTTCGCGGCCCGCGCGGTCGAACAAAGGGAGCTTGCCGCCCGGCTCGGTCAGGCCGCGCTCAAGATATCGGCGTTGCGGCTCGCTCGGCCGCACCTCGGCCGCAATGTGCTCGGACAAATCGGCCCTGGTGCGCGCCGAGTCACGACCACCGCCGCTGCGTCCGGTCCGGCCCATGGTTACCCAAACGTTAACGATGATTAAAGAGACCTTACCAACCGGTTTCCTTCGGTCTGGCAGGCCGATAGGATATCGGAGCGGCGGCGGAATGTCTGTGCGGCGCGCTGGCGCCGGCTGCCCGAGGGGGGATCCGGAGGGGATCTCAAGGCTCACGCGCTCGTGGCGCGGCCGGTCAGGCCGCGGCCCTGGTTTTAGCGTAACAACGAGGCGACGACCGACATGGCGAACACCCCGAAGAAAATGAAGGATCCAACCGAAGCGGCGCTTTCGGCGATCCAAGACGCGCTCCAGGTCCGGGATGTCGCGCCTGACTCGACCGAGCCGTCGAGCCGGCAACAGACGCCGCAACCCATTTCCGACGAGCCGCCGGCCGAGACCGCCTGGCCCGGCTTGCGCTCCTCACAACGCTCGTCCGACGACCTCATGATGATGGACGACGAGGTACGGCGCGACGATCAGGCTTCGCTGCGCCGGCCAGCCAATGACGACCGCGAGTCGATCGGCCAGATTCTGCGCGCGCTGCAGCGCCGCCCCGCCAAGACCTCCTACATCCTGGCCAGTGTCTTCGCCGCGGTCTGGGTCGTCGGCGGCCTCGGACTGGCCTTGCTTTATCTGCCGCAATTGCAAGCGGCGCTCGGCCCGAGCGGAATGACGGTGCCCATTCTGGCCGTGCTGGCCGCCATGTTCTTTTCGCCGGTCATCTTTTTTTATGTGCTCGCCCACATGGCATGGCGGTCGCAGGAGCTGCGGCTGATCGCGCAATCCATGGCCGAAGTCGCCATGCGGCTGGCCGAGCCGGAGACCGTGGCGCGCGAATCCATCGTCACCGTCGGGCAAGCGATCCGCCGTGAAGTTGCGGCCATGGGCGACGGCGTCGAACGGGCGCTGGCGCGCGCCGCCGAGCTTGAGACGCTGGTCGCCAACGAGGTCTCGGCGCTCGAACACGCCTATAACGACAACGAAGTGCGCATCCGCGGGCTGTTGCAGGACCTCGGCGGCCAGCGCGACACGCTGGTCGGGCAGGCCGAGCAGATCCGCGACGCCATCAACGGCGTGCATCTCGATCTCAGCCAGGATATTTCGCAGATCAGCCAGCTCGTGGCCGACCAGGTCAACGAAGCCTCGCGCCGCATCACCCACACGCTGGCCGAAAAGGGCGAGCACATCACGCGCGCGCTCGGCCATGCCGGCGACAGCATGATCGAGCAACTGGGCGAGCGCGGCGGCGACTTGCTGGACCGGCTGGAAGCCACCGCCGCCGGCACCACCGAGGCGATCGGCGCCGCCAGCGACCGCTTGACCGCCACGCTCAACTTCAAGACCGACCATATCGGCGACGAGTTCACCGAGATCGCCGCCAACCTGCAGCACATGATGTCGGTGCGGCTCGATCGCGTTACCGACGGATTCTCGCACAAGTCGGCCGCCATCCTCGACATGATGACCGGGCGCACCCAGCAGCTCACCGAGCTCGTGGTCGAGACCGGCAATCATCTCACCGAATCGATCGCCAACCGCATCGAAGAGGTCAACAGCACGCTCAAGACCACCGGCGATTCACTGGTGCTCGACCTCAGCCTGCGCGGCGGCGACGTGGTGTCCAAGCTGGAACAGACCGGCCAGCGCATCACCGAAACCATCGTCCAACGCAGCAACAATGTCAGCGAGACGTTCCGCGACAGCGCGGAATCGATCGCCGAGGCGATCGGCTCGCGCGGCGACGCCGTGCGCGACATGCTGGCGACCCGGCTGCAATCGTTCGAGGACATGTTCACTCAAGGTGGCTCCGAGCTTGCCGAGCGCATCGCACGCGACTCCACCACGCTCGGCAACCTCATCACCCGCCACCTCAGCGAATTCGATCGCACCGTGAAGACCTATGGCGGCGAGATGGTGGAACGGCTCGGCGACCGCACCCAGGAAGTCACCGCCGCGATGCGCGACTATCTGGACAATTTCGACACCCGCGTCACCACCAAGGGCGCCGAGATCACCACCGCACTGGATCAGCATTACGTCCGCTTCCAGGAAGCGCTCGACGGCCGCACCCAGACACTCAACGACGCACTCGGCTCCCGGGTCATGGACATCGCCAGGACCATGGCCGAAGGCGGCAAGGAGGTCGTCGCCGCGCTCGACAAGCGCATCGTCGACGTCACCGACGTCATCAATGTGCGTGGCGCCAATCTCGCCGACGCGCTCGGCGCCAAGATCGGCGACATCGATCAGGCGCTCGGCACCCGCGCGATGGAAGTCGCCAACAATCTCGATACCCGCATCGGCCGCTTCGAGGAATTGCTGATCGGGCGCGCGGTAACGGTCACCAATGAGATCGAGACCCGCAGCAAGGCCGCCGCCGACATCCTCAACGCCCGGCTGGAGCAGCTCGGCACCGTGATCAAGACCAATACCGACGAGGCCGAGAAAAAGATCAGCAAGCTCGCCATCTCCACCACCTCGGTGATCGGTGCGCGCCTGGAGCAGCTCAACCAAGCGATCCAGACCAATGCCGGCGAGGCCGAGCGCTCGCTCACTCAGCTGGCCACCAACACCACGACGGCGATCCGTGCCAGCACCCAGGATGCCGAGCGCAGCCTGACCGGCATGTCCACCGGCGTGAGCAACGTGCTCAAGCAGAACGCCACCGAGGTCGAGCGCACGCTACTCGGCGTCAGCGCCGAAGTGGCGCGCAGTTTCGTCGGCAAGGCCGACGAGATCTCGTCGGCAGTCAGCCAGCGCGCCGCCGAGATGACCCGCATCCTGGACGAGAAGTCGAGCGGCCTGCTGTCGGCATTGACCGGCAAGAGCCAGGAATTCGCCAACGAGGTCGGACGCGTCACCGACCACGCCGTGAAGGCGATCGAGGCCAAGGGCTTCACCTTCACCCAGACCATGATGGACAACAGCGAGCATATCGCCCGCCTGATCAACGAGGCGAGCGAAACCTCGACCGGCGCCGTCAGCCGTTCGATCAAGCAGTTGCACGACAGCACCGCCACCGCCACCAAGCAGCTGCAGGACAGCACCGACGCCGCCACCCGCGGCGCATCCAGCGCCATCGCGCAGACCCTGAAAGGCCTTCAGGAGTCCACCCACGCGGCGGTCGAACAGTCCAAGCAGACCGCAGCGGCCGCGGTGTCGGAGATGCTGGAAACGCACGGCATGTTGCGGTCCGACACCACGGCACTGTTCGAGCGCCTGCGCGAGGCCAATATCCTTCTGCAGGAAGTGCTGAGCGGCGCGCACGAGAATATGAGCGAGATCGAGAGCACGCTGGTCACCCGCGTCGGCGACTTCGTCTCGGCGATGAACGACGTCGCGCAGAAGACCGGCGTGGCCAACAACAACGTCGAGCAGCACATTGCGAGCTTCCGCTCGGTGACCAGCCAGGCCCTCACCGATCTCGGGCAGCTTGCGGGCCAGTTCGATTCGCATGGCCGCTCGCTCGCCGAGGCGGTGGCGCTGATCGAGCGCAGCAACCGGCGCTCCGAAGGGGCGCTCACCGAACGGCGTGAATCGCTGGAATCTTTGGTCGGCACCCTCGACAGCAAGGCGGGAGACCTCGACCAGCGGCTCACCCGCTTCTCCAGCCTGCTCGACCAGTCGCTGGAAGGGGCTTCCGAGCGGGCGCGCGAAATTGCCCGCATGGTCGCCGAATCGAGCACCGAAGGCGCGCGCGCGATCGCCGAGAATTTCGAGACGGTTCGCGCCAACACCGAAGCGGAGCGCGGCCGCACCGCCGAGGCGATGCGCGCGGTTTACGACCAGGCGACCGGAGACGCCCATGTGATGTTTACCCAGGCGGCGCACCGCTTCGCGGAGGTGGTCGAGGGGCTAAAGCGCATGGCCGCCGATATGCAGCGCGAACTCGACGCCACCCGCAGCGAGCTGCGCAAGGGCATTCTCGAACTGCCGCAGGAGACTGCCGAGAGCGCCGCCCAGATGCGTCGCGTCATTGTCGACCAAATCGAAGCGCTGGCCGAGCTCAACCGGATCGTCGCCCGCCACGGCCGCGGCCTCGATGCGGTCGAGCCGGTGGCCCGTCGCGTCGAGACGGTCGAAGCCGGCGGCGCGCGCCGTGTCATGCGCGAGGAGCCGGCTCATGCCAATGGCGGAAGCCGCCCGGAAGCGCCGCGCCCGCGCCCCGATATCACCGGCATGGGTCCGCCGGTGGTGCCGACGCGGCGCGCCGACGCACCGTCGCTCAGCCCCGCCGGCCAGGGCGGCAACCGCGGCGGCTGGCTGTCCGACCTGCTCACCCGCGCCTCACGCGAGGATCAGGAGCCGGCACGCGAATCCGCACAAGAGGCGCGTGGCGACGAGCGGCCGGCTCATCACAGCATCGAGTCGCTCGATTCGCTGGCGGTGGACATCGCCCGCATGATCGATCACGACGCGGCCGCCGAATTGTGGGACCGCTACAAGCGCGGCGAGCGCAACGTGTTCACCCGCAAGCTCTACACCATGCAGGGCCAGCGGGCGTTCGACGAGATCCGCCGCAAGTACCGCTCCGACCGCGAATTCACGCAGACCGTCGACCGCTATATCGGCGAGTTCGAGCGGCTGCTTGAAGAGGTTTCGCGCGACGACCGGGGCCAAGTGGTGGCGCGCACCTACCTCACCTCCGAGACGGGCAAGGTCTACACCATGCTCGCCCACGCCGCCGGCCGCTTCGACTAGTGTCCCGAATCCGAAGTTCGCACACCGCCCGCTGCGAGCACTCCTGCGAACTTCGGATTCAAAGGGACACTAGCAATCATAGCGTTGTTCGTGTGGCTTTGGTTCAGAAGTTCCCTCTCGACCCGGCCGCAAGCAATGGGGAACTTCTGAACCGCCACACGAGGCGCGCTGACATGCCGTGCGACGGGCGCGCCGCGAGCGCGCCCGTTTCTTTTTGGGTGTCCCGCTTGTTGCCTGTGCGGCGCTGAGGGCGAGACTCGCTGCCAATGAGCGCCGCTTCGCTATCCCTCACCGTCCGCATCGAGCACTGGCCGATCGCCGGATCGTTCACCATCAGCCGCGGCAGCAAGACCGACGCCGCGGTGGTGGTGGCCGAGCTGTCCGACGGCCGTGATCGCGGCCGCGGCGAATGCGTACCCTACGCCCGCTATGGCGAGACGGTGAACGGCGTTGCGGCCGCAATGGAGGCGCTGCGGTCCGCGATCGCGGGCGGCCTCGATCGCGCCACCCTGCAGCAGGCATTGCCGGCGGGCGCGGCGCGCAACGCGCTTGATTGCGCCTTCTGGGATCTGGAAGCCAAGCGTGCCGGACGGCCTGTCCATGCGCTCGCCGGACTCGCGCCGCCGCAGCCGCTGATCACCGCCTATACGATTTCGCTCGGCACACCCGCGGTCATGGCTGCGGCGGCTGAAGCCGCCGTCGAGCGGCCGTTGCTCAAGGTCAAGCTCGGCGGCGCCGGCGATCGTGCGCGTATCCTGGCGGTACGCCGCGCCGCGCCGCGCGCGCAACTGATCGTCGACGCCAATGAGGCGTGGACGGCGGACGATCTCGCGGATCATCTCGCCGCATGCGCGGACGCCGGCGTGGCTTTGGTCGAGCAGCCGCTGCCGAGCGGCAGCGACGACGTACTGGCGCAGATCGCGCGTCCGCTGCCGGTCTGCGCCGACGAAAGCGCACACGGCATCGCGTCGCTGTCCGGGCTCTGCGGAAAATACGACGCCGTCAATATCAAGCTCGACAAGACCGGCGGGCTGACCGAAGCGCTGGCGATGGCGCGGGAGGCCGAGCGTCTCGGCTTGACGTTGATGGCGGGCTGCATGGTGGCGACGTCGCTGGCAATGGCGCCGGCAATGCTGGTGGCGCAACGCGCAAAGGTGATCGATCTCGACGGACCGCTGCTGCTCCTGCGCGACCGACCCGAGGGCCTGCACTATGACGGCAGCCTTGTTCATCCAGCGACGCCGGCATTGTGGGGATAACGCGCGCAAAAAAGTTCCATGGCGGCGATTCCGGGCGGCATGCCCCTGTGACCGATTTACGGCAATAAAAAATTTAACCGGCGGGGGCTTTCGCGGGGCGGGGCTGATCCTCTAAAAGATTCGCCTGGGACACGGCACGACGAGGGGACGGGACGATGCAACTCCGCGCCGCTTTACTGGGCGCTGCCGTGGCAGCGCTTGCGGTTTCGTCTGCTGGCGCCGCGGTGCGGATCGCCGGCGACCCCGGCGGCCAGATCGGACCTTACCTGGAGCGCCTCGCGGCGCTGCGCAATTCCGGCGAACGCGTGATCATCGACGGGCCCTGCCTGTCGGCCTGCACGATGGTGCTCGGCGTCATCCCGCGCGAGCGGATCTGCGTCACCCAGCGCGCCCGGCTGGGCTTCCATGCCGCATGGCATCCCGGCGACAATGGCCGGCCGGTGTTGAGCCGCGGTGGAACGCGGCTCCTGATGGACGTCTATCCGCAGCCGGTGCGCAACTGGATCGCCCGGCGCGGCGGCCTCACCCCGCGCATGATCTTCCTGAGCGGGCGTGAACTCACCGCCATGTATCCGACCTGCGGCCAGGCCGACACGGTTGCGGGCCGGTCCCGACCGGCTGCGTCAACGCCCCGCATCGCCGCCCCGCAGACGGTGCGCGGCGAGCGCACAGCCGCCGCCGAGTAGCGCTGCACCCGCCATCGCCGCATAGGCGAAACTGCCGTAGCGCGCATACAGCACGCCCGAGAGCGCCATCCCGCCGGCCATCGCAAGCCCGACCGCAATCGCCAGATAGCCTTGCGCGGTCGCCCCAAGCTGAACCGGCACGGTGCGCGCGATGAAGCTGAGCGCGCCCAGATGGGTAGCGGCAAACGATAATGCATGCAGGCATTGCAGCGCCGGCAGTGCGGCCGCGGGCGGTCCGAACGCCATGGCGGTCCAGCGCAGCAGCGCCCCGGCGGCGCCCAGCAGCAGCAGGAAGGTCGGAGCCATCGCCGGCAGCCGCGCGGAAACCGCAAATAGTGCGATCTCGGCCAGTACGCCCAAAGCCCATAAGGCGCCGATGAGGCGGCCGTCCAGCCCGTCGGCCTGCCAGGCCAGGGTGGCAAACCCGTAATAGACCGCATGGCTGGCCTGGATCAGGCTGGCGGCTGCCACCACTGCGACAAAGGCCGGCTCGCGCAGCAGCTTGGTTCCCGGCAGTGCCTGCGCCGCCGCATGATCGCGCGGCGCGAGCGGCAGCAGGCCGCAGGTCGCGGCGGCCGCCACGACAATGGCGGCAAACACCACCCAGATCAGCTGGCTTGGCGCGATCACTTCGAGCAGGTAGCCCGCGCCCAGGCTGGTCGCGACGAAGGCTGCCGAGCCCCACAGCCGCACCGGACCATAGGCGCTGCCGCGTTCGGCCAGCCCGCGCAGCGCATAGGCATCGGCCAGCAGCATCATCGCGCCATAGGCCGCCGCCGCGCAGGCATAGACCGCCATGATTGCGAGCGGCCCATCGGACAGTGCGAGCCCGCCATAGCCGGCCACCGCCAAAAGGCCGGCAATGATCAGGGCGGCACGCAACGCATCCCGCCGGTCGGCCGCCCGGGTTGCCAGGGGAATGGCAAAAACCCGGACCACCATCGGCACCGCCAGCACCAGTCCGATGGTCTCGGCGTCCAGGCCCTTGGCCGCCAACCAGACCGGCAGGAACGGCAGCTGCACCCCAAGCGCGGCAAACAGGGTGGCGTAGAACGCCGCCAGGCGCGGCGCGAAGCCTGTGAATGCTTGTGGATTTTCTTGTGGATTCTCTTGGGGATTACGCTGCATCGGACCGATTGCGCTTAGGGGCTGATCGTGCTGATCGTACAATTCGGTGGTTGTGTCTGCCCCATGTCCGATGAACCCTTTGCGTTATCGACAATCCCGCCCGCGCTGCCGGCGGAGGGCGATTATGACGCGTTGCGTGCCGCGGTCATGGACTCCGCGCGCGGGCGCTGGTTCCTGGAAGAATATGCCAGGCGCAACCGCCAGGCCGATACCCAGGCCGTGCTGGCGGCCATCGAGCGCATCGAGGCGGTGATTCGCGGCGAGCGCAACCAGCACGCCTACCAAAATGTCCGCACCGATCTGTTGGAGATGGCCCGCGCCATCGCGCAAACCCGTGCCGAGGTCGCGACGACGGTGACGGCCGGGACCGCCGCGCGCGAACCGGGAGCGCGGTCCGACAGCGCCACCGGGCCAACCACGGCGCCGGACGTTTTCGCCACCGCCGAGCGCATGCAGGAGGTCGCCTGGACCATGCGCGAGCGCGGCATCGATCGCGCCACCTGCGCGCAGATCGAGGCCCTCGCCGCCTCCATCCTGTCGGCATCGTCGCTGCGCGATCCCGGCGACCGGCGCACCCAGCAGCTCGGCGAAGTGCTGCATTATCTCGAACGGCGCATCGACACGATGTTGGACAATGCCTCGGAGGGCGCCGCTGCCGGCGCGGTATCCGCGGCTACGCCGCGCGATGGCGAGCATGATCGGCAGCCGGTGCGTTCCGGCAACGGGCTCGATGAGACCCATCAGGTCATCGGCCCGCCGGCCGACGAGGTCGCGCCGGCGCCTGCTGCCGCTGCTGCAGAGGATTTTCCGGAACACACTTTCGGTCATGCCGCCGAGCTGGAGTCTGCGCCTGCACCAGCCATCCTTCCCGAAGCGGTCGCGGCTCCGTTCGAAACGCCTGCCGCAACCGCATTCGATGCGCTGCTTGCGCGGCATGACGACCGGGAACCCGCGGCGCCCGCCGCCTTGGCGCCGGCGCTTGACGTCGCACCGATCGATATCGATCCGCTGATCGCCGCACCGGTCGAGGATTTGACGGCGAACCCCAGCGGCAACGAACGACCGTTGCACGCCGCGCTCGAACTCGAGCCCCTGTCGGCGGAGCCCTTGGTCGAGAAGGGCGATGCCGGTGCGACGGCCGAGCCCCGCCCGACGGAGCTATTCGCGCCTGCAGCCGCGAAACCTACTGAACCGTCAGCGCGCATTCCGGTGACGACGGTCGAGCCCGATGCACTTATTTACGTTGCGGATAAAGGCAAGGCGGAGCCCGCTGCGCCGGTAGCGCCCGAACTGTTTTTCCCCGCAGTGAGCTTCGACACCGCGCCGGCCGCGGAACCCGCCGCGATCGTGCAAGAGCCTCCCACCGAACCGGAAGATTCAGCGATGCCGGTGTTGGACATCGACATCGGCAGCCAGGTGCAGTCCGATCTGGATCATCTGGACGATCTTGTCGTTCCACCGGCTGAGACAGAGCCGCCGGCGGCCGCGCCGGACATTCACCCTCCCGGGATGATCGAGCTGCCCGCGGTGAATGTGTCCGCGGCTGCGCCCGAGCCGAGCGCATCGGAAGCCGAACCGCAGGCGCCGACGCCGCCACCCGCACCGGTCGAGCCCGCGCGCGAAATCGACGTGCTGTCGGCCGCCTGGGAATCCGCGGTCACCTATCCTCCCGCCTTCACACCGCACACCGGAACTGCCGCTGCGGCTGCCGCGCCAGGCGAATATGCGCCATCGATGTGGGAGGCGCCGCGCGCAGCATCGCCTGCCGCACCGCCAATATCGGAGCCGGAGCCAGCCGACTTCCTGCTCGAACCGCTGCCCATTCCCGGCCTGCATGAGCCGGCGGCTGCGCCTGCGCCCACGCCGCCAGCCGATCCGATGCAGGAGATCGAGGAGGAATTGTTCGCCGCACCGTCCATGCAGGTCGCCGCCGCGGCGCCGGTGGCACCGGCGGCGGAAGCGCCACCGCAACACCCTGTTGCAACTCCATCGGTACCCGCAGCGCCTGTACCCGCCGCACCCGCCGTCCCGCGCAACGCGGCGGTCGCCGCGCGCCCGGCGGCGCGTACCATGCCGCGTCCGGCGCTCAACGATCCGCTGGCCGCGCTCAATGCCATGTCGGACGAGGAACGGATCGCGCTGTTTAGTTAGGCTACGATCCATACAGATTGAAGCGCTTGCCTCGTTACGGCACGGCGGTGCGCTCCCTCTCCCCTGTGGGGAGAGGGTTAGGGTGAGGGGGTTCCACCTATCGATAGACCGTACTCCCTCACCCGCCTCGCCATAGCGCGTCCTCAAGGGCGTTTACGCCCGTCTGCGACGGGCTATGGACGCGCGTGAACGCGCTTATGGCGAGGCGACCTCTCCCCACGGGAGAGGTGAAGTGAATGCGGCCCGCATCGATTCTACTTCGCTGAATCGCGCGCTAGCTGCTCTATGCCACCAATCGCTGGAACAGTTCCGGATCGACATTGCCGCCGGACAGAACCGCGACCTTGCCCTTCACGTCGATCTTGCCCGCCATCAGTCGGCTTCACGATAGAGCCGGCGTAGCCGGTCGTGCGCCTGGCTGTTGCGCGGCAACCGCCGGAGCGGACGACTTGGCGGCCTCGACACGCTGCACGAGCGCGGCCGAGATGTGGTCCGGCAAGAGCCCGCGCGCGTCGGCGGCGGTCCTGCGCGCATCTTCGAACCTGCCGCATTCGATCAGGATCCGGACGGCGACCGCATGTCCGCTCTTGAGCGTCGGATCGCTGCGGATGGCGGCATAGGCCCATTTCAGCGCGGAGCGGCTTTCGTCGAGCTTCCGGCAGGCGAGCGCGGCCTGCACATGCGCCTCGCCGCGATAGAATGCGCCGTCCTTGATCAGTTGGACCATCCGCTGCAAGGCTTCGGCCGGCTTCCTTTCGCTCATGAACAGCCAGCATTCCAGGAAGGCGCGCATCTCCCACGCATGGGCCTCGGAGTCGCCGATGCGGGCGAGCGCCGCGAGCATGCGTTCTGCGCCGAGCGCGGACTTGAGCGCGGCACCGACGCGACCTCCGGCATTCGGCCGCGCCCAGCCGATCAGCGGATCGGCAAGCCGCGCCGCTAGATCGCCGAGTCCGACGCTCTCGACCGCCTCGCCGCGAATAAGCGCGAACAGGTCGCGCAGGTCGGCGAGCCGCGCCGGCGGGATCGCATAGGAGACGTCCGCCTGCGCGCCCGATGACAGGCCGTTCACGCCGATGAACGTGGCCGCCATGAAATCCTCGATCGTCCGCGGCGCGCCCCCGCCCATCGCGCGCGCGAGCCGAAACAGGTGCCAGTCGTAGAAGGCGTCGTCGAGCCAGCGCGCATCGCCGGCGATCTTTTGCTGCCAGCGCTCGAGCTCGCTGCGTCGCGCCTCTGCCGTCAGATGCGCGCGCCCGCGGCCGTTGAACGACAAGGCGGTGACCTGCGGCACCGTCCGCCAGCGGATCGAGGGGTCGGCGGCAAAGCTCTGGAAGAAGTCGAGCGCGATGCGGTGGCCGTTCAGCACCCAGGGCCGGCCGAGCCGCCGATAGGTGGACTTGCGGTGCGCGAAATGGGTGTCGAACACCGCCTTGGCGGTGCCGGCTGCCAGAACCTCGCGCAGCGCGCCGCGGGCATGATTGACCAAGCCGAGCTGCACGCTGCCCGAGCACGACACGCAGGCCGCCGGGCTGTCCGCCGCGTCATATTGGTCGAGCAGCGGGCCGAGCGTTTCCACGTGATGCGGCAACAAGAGGTCGTCGTCGTCGCAATAGAAGATGCGCTCGCCCTTGGCCATCTCGACGGCGCGATTGCGGTTCTCGCCCCCGCGCCCGGGCGCCTTCGGAAAATCATGAAAGACGATGCGTGGGTCGGTGTCGGCAATGTCTTGCGCGACCGCGCGCACGCCAGCGGTGGCGCCGTCGCCGGCGATGACGATTTCGATGTTGGGGACGCTCTGCCGCTGGATCGAGCCGACCGCAAGCGCGAGCGTCGCCGCCCGGTCGTGGGTCGGGACGATCACCGTGGCATAGATGTCGGGCGTCGGACTGCTCATGCGTCCGCCGGCTCGGGGCTCCGCTCCAGCGCTGTGACCATGGCGGCGAAGCTGCCGGCGGCGGTGTCCTTGTCCGAGAGGATCGGGTCGCGCGCGGGCCAGCGTGTGCTGATCTCGGCGTCGTCCCAGCGGCACTCCAATTCGCCCGCGCCGGTCCAGATGCGGGAGAGCCCGTAAAGCAGGATGCCGTCGGTGGCGAAATAGACGCCGTGGGCCACGCCGCTCGGGACGAAGATCGACTTGTCCTCGATCTCCTCGCTCCAGAACCCGATCTCCGCACCGGACGACGGCGAGCTTGAGCGGGCGTCCTTGAGCAACAGAAACATCCGGCCACGGATCGGGACATAAAGCTCGTCATAGTCCCGATGCGCGTGCAGCCCGCGCAGCACGTTGGCGTCAGACCGGATGCAATTCCACTGGGCAAACGGGCCTGCTTGCGTGTCGCGATGGACGGTCGAGAGCGAGCCCCGGTGGTCGAGGTTCGGGGGAATTTCGATCAGCCGGACGCCGTGGATTCGCATTCGCTACCACCCAAGAAAAGCCTCACCCCGTACCATCCACTCATGCCGACGCGTGCAGGCCCCGTTGCATTGTGACCACGGCGCGCCCGAGACGCAATACGATTCGCCGGTGTGCCCGGCGTTCTACGCGGCATCCGCAAATGGGTCTTGCGGACGATCGCCAGCGCGGCGAGCACGCAGGCGATGAAGAGAAAATTCAGCGAGAAGCGGTCGTGCAGGAAGACGCTGACCGCGGCGAACAACGCGCTCTATGCCACCAAGCGGTGGAACAGTGCGGGATCGACATTGCCGCCGGACAGCACCGCCACCGCGACCTTCCCCTTCACGTCGATCTTGCCCGCCAGCAGCGCAGCCAGCGCCACCGCGCCACCCGGCTCCACCACCAGCTTGAGTTCGCGAAACGCAAAGCCGACCGCCTCCGCCACATCCTGGTCGCTCACCGCCACGCCTTCCACCCCAAGCGCACGGTTGATGGCGAAGGTGAGCTCGCCCGGCATGCGCGCCATCAGCGCGTCGCAGATGGTGCCGGTGAGCGCCGCATTGGTTTCGCGCCGCCCGCTGCGGAACGAGCGCGCGTGATCGTCGAAACCTTCCGGTTCGGCGGTGTAGAGGCGCGTCTGCGGCGTCCGCGCCTTTATCGCCAGCGCAATGCCGGCGGTCAGCCCGCCGCCCGAGGCGGCGACCGCCACCACATCGGGTGACAGGCCGAGTGCGGCGAGATCTTCGGCGATCTCGCGGCCGACCGTGCCCTGCCCCGCGATGATCAAAGGATCGTCGTAAGGCGGCACCAGCACGGCGTGGCGCGCGGCGGCGAGTTCGCCGGCGATCGCCTCGCGGTCTTCGCGCGCGCGGTCGTAGAGCACGATCTCGGCGCCAAGTTCTGCGGTGCGTTCGCGCTTGGCGCGCGGCGCGTCGCTCGGCATCACAATCACCGCCGGCATGCCGAGCAGTTGCGCTGCCGCGGCGACGCCCTGCGCGTGATTGCCGGAAGAGAACGCCACCACCCCGCGCCCGCGCGCTTCGGGCGCAATCGACGACAGCTTGTTATAGGCACCGCGGAACTTGAACGAGCCGGTGCGCTGCAAGGTTTCCGCCTTGAGAAACACCCGCGCGCCGGTGCTGGCGTCGAGCACGGGCGAGGTCACCAGCGGCGTGCGTAGCGCGATGCCGGCCAGCCGTTGCGCAGCGGCGTCGACATCGGCGGCGGTCGGCAGGACGGGTGCGGCCATCGCCGAAACGCTAGCGCCGCGGCAGCTTGAGCCGCAAGGGCATCGGCGCCTATCCGTGCGACGACCGTTCGCGCGGGGGATGCGCGTTGCGACCTCAGAAAGGCAGAAGCCCCGGGCGATGCCCGGGGCTTCCTTGCTGATCCCCAGCCCTCAGGATCAATAGCGTGCGACCACCGGCGAGGCACCGAAGCGATAGTTGATGCCGATCTTGGCGGTGTGCAGTTGATTCCGATGCTGGAAGGTATCGCCGTCAAGGTTGAGCCCGGTCGTGTAGGTCCCGAAGTCCATGTAGAGGTACTCACCCTTAAGCGACCAATTGGGCGTCAAGCCATATTCCAGACCGCCGCCCAAAGCCCACCCGAAACGCGTGTGCGTCTCTTCGCTGAAATCGCCCAGATCGATCACCGCTGGCGGAAAGCTGATGAGATCAGACGCCGTGTTCCTGATGCGGGCCCAAGCGGCGCCGCCCTTGACGTAGAGCAACGCGCGATCCCAAGCGATACCAAGACGACCGGTGGCGGTCGCATACCAGTCATATCTCACCGCAACCAAATCTTCGCCGGCCGTTCCAATTCCTTCCAGGCGGCGGTCAAGCCAAAGTTTTCCGAACTCGCCTTCCACACCGAATACGATCGATCCGCTTTGAATATTGTATCCGATCTGACCGCCACAGGTCCAACCGCCCGGTCTATTGTCATAGGATGTCGCGACGCCGTTATCGAAACCGTCAAACCCTGGGCCGGTATTGCTGCTGGTGGTCAAACCCCAGGCACCGCCGCAGTTTGCGCCGAGATAGAGCCCGGTCCAGTTATAGGCAGCCGCGACAGCGACCGGCGCAGCGCCCTTATAAACCGGACGAGCCGGCAGGTCGGCCGCCAGGGCCGGGCTTACGGCAAGCGCCGCGATTGCAACAGAACCGAGAAGCAGTTTTTTCATGGGGCCACCCCTGTCTTTCCAAAGAACATCGAACGTGATTTCTAGCCCCGTTCCGCTCCGGAGTCTGTTGTAACTGAGCCACAGATCACAGAAATCTCACGCGGATTGGTTCGCGATCGTACATGCGGGCCGGGTGGCCTTGCTGCTCCAAGGCATAGTCGTTTTTAGGATAAAACCATTATTTATCAAAATGTTGTGAGGACATCATGGATCTTGGAATTGCCGGCCGCAAGGCCCTGATCTGCGCCTCCAGCCGCGGGCTTGGCCGGGCCTGCGCCCAGGCGCTGGCGGAGGCCGGCTGCATCGTGGTCATCAACGGCCGCGACGGAAAGGCGCTGGCGGAAACCGCGGAGGCGATCCGCGCCGCGACCGGCGCCACGGTGATCCCGGTGCAGGCCGACGTCGCCACGCCCGAGGGCCAGGCCGCGCTGCTGCGCGCCTGCCCGGAGCCCGACATCCTGGTCAACAACAATGCCGGTCCCCCGTTGCGCGATTTCCGCGAGCTGACGCGCCAGCAGATGATCGACG
>Ga0209726_10005459_pt1 | contig 15420 bp, 16 predicted proteins | sample Subgrocontami54m_FD_187453 | JGI IMG/M metagenome (GOLD analysis project Ga0209726, IMG submission 187453) | Subsurface groundwater microbial communities from S. Glens Falls, New York, USA - GMW46 contaminated, 5.4 m (SPAdes) (version 3) | ecosystem: Environmental > Aquatic > Deep subsurface >... | reverse complement strand
TTCACCACAGGCTCCTAGCGATGCTACTGCTCGAAACACTACGGAACGCGGCCGGCGAGCTGTGGTCCAACAAGTTCCGGTCCGTGCTCACGACGCTCGGGATCGTGATCGCGACGGGCTCGGTCATTGCCGTCGTGAGCCTGCTCGACGGGATGACGCGCTACATGCATGGGTTCATCGAGGAGCTCGGCACGGATGCGATCTGGATCGCACCGGACCTGGCGGACAAGGTCGCGCCCGGGGACGTGCGGCTCACGGCGGAGGACGGCAAGGCGCTCGCGGCGCAGTGCGGCGCGATCGCCCGCGTCGCCCCCCTGCTCCAGCGCCAGGAGAGCGTGCGGCTCGGCGCGGGAGAGGCCGCGATCGCGGTGGTCGGGACGACCCAAGAGTTTCCCGACATCCGCAACTGGTACGTCGAGCGCGGGCGGTACTTCTCCCCCACCGACCAGGAGCGCCGCGCCCCGGTGTGCGTCGTCGGTCAGTCCGTCGCGGGCGCCCTCGAGTCCAAGTCCGAGCTCCTGCACCAGAAGCTGCGCCTCGGGGATCACAGCTTCGACGTCATCGGTGTGCTGGAGAAGAAGGGCAACCTGCTTGGGCAGGACCAAGACAAGACGATCCTGATCCCGTACGAGACGGCGATCAAGCTCTACGGTCAGGCCGCGGGCGACCGCGTGCTGCTGCTCGCCCAGGCGGCGTCGAGCGAGGCGACGGGCGTGGCGGTGCTGGAGATCGAGCGCGTCCTGCGCCGTCGCCACGACCTCGCGACCGGCGAGGCCAACGACTTCACGATCCAGACCCAGGACCAGGCGCTCGATTTCTTCGAGAAGTCGTCGCGCGTCGCGACGTTCGTGCTCGCCGGCGTGGTCGGGATCTCGCTCGTCGTCGGCGGCATCGGAATCATGAACATCATGCTCGTGTCCGTCACGGAGCGTACGCGCGAGATCGGGATCCTGAAGGCGTTGGGCGCGCGCGACAAGGACATCCTCGTGCAGTTCCTCGCCGAGGCCGTCGCGCTGTCGACGTTGGGTGGGGTGTTGGGAATCGCGCTCGGCGCGCTCGCGAGCCAGCTTGTGACGCGGTTTTCGCCGCTTCCCCCCGCGAGCGTGCCGTTGTGGGCGGCGGCGCTCGGCTTCGCGTTCTCGACCGGAGTCGGCGTGTTCTTCGGCATGTATCCGGCGGTCAAGGCCGCGCGGCTCCAGCCCATCGAGGCCCTGCGTCATGAGTGAACGGCGGCTCGCCATCGTGGGCGACATCCACGGCCAGGTCGCGCGCCTGCGCGATGCGCTGGCGCTCGTCACGGAGCCGGTGGAGATGTTGGTGCTCACGGGGGACCTGTCGCTCGACCCCGCCCCGCGCCGCCTGGGAAGCGTCGCAGAGGTCCTGGACGCGGCGACGTCCGCGCTCGGCTGTCCGGTCGTGTACGTCCCGGGCAACCACGACGTGTCCACGCCACCCCGCCACGCCACGGCCGTGAACGTCGACGGCGATCGCGTTGCGATCGCGGGCTGGACGATCGTCGGCCTGGGCGGCGCCGGACCGGCCCGGTTCGGCTTCCCCTACGAGTGGGACGAGGCCACGGCGGCGAGGCGGATCGAGCACCTCGCCGGTGGGCCACTCGACGTGTGGCTCTCGCACACACCACCCCTCGACACGCCCCTCGACCGCATGGCCGGCGACGAGCATGTCGGGAGTGACGCCGTGCGCAACGGCCTCGCGACCCTGCGGCCGAAGCTGTTCGTCTGCGGCCACATCCACGAGGCGCACGGCTCGACGGTGGTCGACGGCGTGCGCGCGATCAACGCCGGCTCGATCGGCGAGCCCTACGCCCAGACGATCGCGTGGGTCGTGGGCTGGGACGACGGGCCCGTGTGGATCGAGTCTCGGCGCGCGACGAGCACGGGGACTCGCGTCGAACGACACGCGTGAGCGACGTCGGCGCTACGCGTACATCACGTCGCGCGCGGGGCGGAAACCGATGACCTCGCTCCGCTCCTCGGGCTCGACCGACGAGCGCGCCGCCGAGCGGCAGCGCTCGGGGCGATCCTTGCAGCTGCCCCCGCGGCACACGCGCTCGTGCGCCGCTGGATCGTGGTGGGCGGAGCCATCGCGCGGGACGTGCTCGTACCGCGCCCAATCGTCCGCAACCCACTCCTCGACGTTGCCGTGCATTTCGCACAGCCCGAAGGCGTTCGCCGGCAGGCTGCCGACTGGCACCGGCCAGTCGACCGCGCGGTCGGCCCAGCCCCCGCAGTTGATCTGCTCGGGGTAGACCTGGCGACCGAAGCAGTACGGCGTCGAGGTTCCGGCGCGACAGGCGTACTCCCACTCGGCCTCGGACGGGAGCCGCAGGCCCAGCGACCGGCACCAGTCGCGCGCCTCGAACCACGACACCTGATTCGCGGGCATGTGATCGCCGGGGTACTCGAACGGATCGTGCGCACCCTCCGTGGCAGCGTACGCTTGCTGACTCACCGCCGTGCGAGCGATCAGCAGCGGGCGCGCGAGCTCGACCTCGTGGGGCTCCTCGTCGTGACCCGCCTCGACCTCGCCCGCGCCCATCGTGAAGCTCCAGCGCCCCCCGATCGGCGGAAGCAACACGAGCTCGCAGTCGGGCGAGCGGATGTGGGGCGGCTGCCACAGCGCGCGTGAGATGGGCAGGAAGCGACACACGAGCCCATCGAAGCCCGTGGCCCCCTCGACGTCGTTCGCGCACGTGAACCGCTCGAGGCCCAGCACCTCGAGCTCCGGATCGCGCAGCACGCCCGCGATCGCCCGGCCGAGCGGGTCGCCGCGCTCCTGGAGGAGGTCGGCATACACCGCGAGGCGCTCGTGAATGTCGGGGTTGCCGATCCGCGCGCTGGCGACGAGGTCGGTCTCGAGCCGATGGGCGCGGGTCATCATGCGCCCGCGATCCGGAGCGCACCAGGCGCCAGGTCGACCTCGATCGGCGGCGCGACGGCGCCCAGGTGCTCCCCGTCACACTCGAGCTCGACCGTGCGCGAAGATGCGGACGGGGCGAGCGCGATCGCGATGCGCGCGGCGGAGAACCCGGTGACGCCGGGGCGGCCGAGGTGACGGCCCACGAACAGCCGCGGCGCGAGGGCGAGCGCGCCGAGTCGCCCACGGGCGATCGCTACGACCTCGAGGGCACCGTCATCGGGGCGCGCCAGCGGCGCGACACGAAGCCCCCCACCGAACGTGCTGCCGTTGCAGCAGGCGACGAGCACGGGCGTCATGGCGTACCGCGGGCCCCCATGGCCGCACTCGATCTCGAGCGCGACCCGCGGAGTGACGAGCGCGGCCCACGCCCCCGCGAGCGCGTAGCGCAACGTCCCGCCGAGCCATGCCGGGAGCCGGGCGGCGACGACAACCGCCAGGGCGCTGGCCCCGATCGACGCGGCGTTCACGACGAGGCGCGGAGGGACGCCGCCCCAGCGGACCCACACCACGTCGACGGCGCGTGCGGGGCGGTCGAGCGCGGCCAGCGCGCGGTGCGGGTCGCGAGGGAGGCCGAGCGCACGCGCCAGATCGTTGCCGCGTCCGAGGGGCAGGAGCCCCATCGCGGCGTGCGCGTAGCGCTCCACTGCGCGACCGTCCTCGTCGAAGAAGGCCCGCGCGACCTGAGCGTGGGTGCCATCACCGCCGACGGAGATGACGAGGCGGGCGCCCCTATCGAGGGCTTCCCGCGCGAGCGTGGTCGCGTCCCCGCTCGCGCGTGTCCGCCACACCTCGTAGTGGCGGATGCGCTCGACCAGGATCCGCTCGACGTCGAGCCAGCGCTCCGCAAAGCGCTGTCCGCCCGAGACGGGATTGACGATGAGTACAGGGGGAGAATCCCCTGTGGGGGGGGCCATGGGTCGGCAAGTCTAGCCCACGCCCGGGCCCGGGCAAAAAGCACCCGCCGTACCGCACGCCGAGGAAGTGCCGTTCCGGGGCCGCGTTGTCCCGACCCGCGCCGGCTCGACCCCCCGGTCGGGTAGACGCGCGGACGGACGCGACCCCGGAACCGGTCGCTGGTTTGACAGACGCGGCGAGCCCTGCGATTGCGGCACCACGAAGGGGGATTTTCCTTCGGCCCGCGAAGCCGCGATCGAAAGGCCTGGCGCGCGATGCGATCGCATCGGAAGCCATCGTCGACCTTGCCCGGGGTCCGCGACCGTGAGAGAAGGTTCCCTGAACCGTCGGCGGAACGGCGCGATCTGTCGCGAGCGAGCGCGAAGCCGCTCCGCCGGCCGATTCCGACACCCTTCGGTGAATCCGCGAGGCGACGATGGCGTGGAGCTGGCGCGTGTTGAGGTCGGGCGGAATGCGCCTCGACGGCGGGAGCATGTTCGGCGTCGTGCCGCGCGCGTTGTGGGCGCGAATGACCCCACCCGACGACGCGAACCGGATCGCGCTGGCGGCGAACTGTCTCCTCCTCGAGCGGGGCGGAACGCGCGTGCTCGTCGAGGCCGGCTTCGGGGACAAGTGGTCGGACAAAGAACGCGATCTCTACGCGCTGGAGCGCCGCACGATCGTCACCGCCCTGGCGGAGGTGGGCGTCGCCCCCGCGGACATCGACCTCGTCGTGGTCACCCACCTGCACTTCGACCACGCCGGCGGGCTCACCCACCTGGACGCCGCGGGCCACGCGGTGCCGACGTTCTCTCGCGCGCGGGTCGCGGTGCAGCGGCTGGAGTGGGAGGACGCCCTCGCGAACAAGTCGACGATGAGTCGCACCTACCTGCGCGACCACCTCGACCCCATCGCCGACCGGGTAACCCTGCACGACGGCGAGGTCCAGGTGCTCCCCGGCCTGTGGGCGTGGCCGACGCCGGGACACACCTGGGGGCACCAGTCGATCCGCTTCGAGGCCGAGGGCGGAGTCGTGTGCTACTCGGGCGACGTGGTGCCCACCGTGAACCACGTCGCACCCGCGTTCTCGATGGGCTACGACATGCTCCCCTACGACAACTCGCGCACGAAGGCCGCGCTGCTCGACCGCGCGCGCGCCGAGAGCTGGCGGCTCGCCCTGGACCACGAGCCCGGGCCCTGTGTGGTCACGGTCGAGGCCGATGGAGATCGCAAGGGGCGCTATCGCCTCGTGCCGGTGGCGTGACGCAACCGAAACCGCACGGGACCGGGCGCGTCGTCGCCGTGTTCATCTGCTACCGCGCACGGGCGACGCTCGAGGCGTTCCACCGCGACTTCCCCTACGCCCGGGTGGACCACGCGATCCTGGTGGACGACGCCTCGGACGACGGCAGCTACGAGCTCGCGCGGTCCCTCGGTATCGACGCGCACCAGAACCCACGGAACGTCGGCTACGGCGGGAACCTCAAGCGCGCGCTCGCCCTCGCGCTCGCGGGCGGCGCGGACACGATCGTCGACCTCCACCCCGACGGCGAGTACCTCCCGTCCGCGATCGGCCCCGCGCTCGCGCGGGTCGCGGCCGGCGCAGACCTCGTCCTGGGCAACCGGTTCGCGCACGGTCGATCGCCGCGCTCGAGCGGCATGTACGCGTGGAAGGTCGCCCCCCTTCGCGTGCTCAACGCGGTTCACCGTCGGCTCGTCGGGGTCGCCGTCCACGACCTGCACCAGGGCTTCCGCGTGTACACGCGCCGCCTCCTCGAGCGCGTCCGTTTCGAGACGTACTCGGACGACTACCTGTTCAGCTTCGAGCTTCTGCGCGATGCGGCGCGCGCCGGGGCGCGGATCGAGGAAGTCCCGGTCGTCACCCGCTACCGCGGCGACAAGCGAGGGGCGAGCCTGCGCGCCAGCGTGCGCTACACCCTGGGCACGTGGGCCGCGCTCGCACGGCGCACGCCCCAGGGGACGCTCGCGCCCCTCGACCAGCGGATCGCAGATCTCCTCGGGGCCAAGGCCGAGAGCTTTAGATGATCCGGATGCTCGGAATCGGAATCACGTAGCGCCCGCCCTCATCGCGGTAGTCGCGGGTCTTGGCGATGAGCTCCTCGGCGAAGTTCCACGCGAGCAGGAGCAGGTAGTCGGGTCGCGCCTCGCGCAACTGCGCCGCGGAGACGATGCCGATCCGCATGCCGGGCGTGAGCAGGCCCTGCTTCTCGGGCGTGTCGTCGACGACGTAGTCGAGGAGCTCGCGCCCAATCCCGCAGTAGTTCGTGAGCACGGTCCCCTTGGCCGAGGCCCCATAGGCCGCGATCGTGCCGCCCGCGCGTCGCAGCGCCACCAAGCACTCGACGAGCTCGGCCTTGATCCGGAGGACATCCTTCGAGAACCTCGAGTACGCGGCGTGGTCGTAGAGCCCGAGGTCGCGCTCGAGGGCGAGGCAGCGATCGATCGCCCGCGCATTCGGCGTGGCCCCGGACGCGCCGTGCCGCCGCGCGAAGATCCGCAGCGTCCCGCCGTGGATCTCGAACGGGCGGATGTCCGTGATCACGAACCCGTGGTCGGCGAACAGGCGCAGCAACGGCCGCACGAGGAAGTACGAGAGGTGCTCGTGGTAGGTCGTGTCGAACTCGTAGCGGTTCACGAAGTTCACGAGGTATGGCACCTCGACCACGAGCGTCCCGTCCGGCGCGAGCACCATCGCCACGGCGTCGAGGAACGCGCCCGGATCGTCGACGTGCGCGAGCACGTTCATCGCCGTGACGAGGCGCGCCGGCCCGTGCTCGGCCACGAGTCGCTCCGCCGTGGAGGCGGACCAGAACTCGGCCACCGTCGGAACGCCCGATGCGCGGGCCAGGTCCGCGAGGTTGCGAGCCGGCTCGACCCCGAGCACGCGCACGCCCTGAACCGCAAACTCGCGGAGCGCGCACCCGTCGTTCGATGCGAGGTCCACCACCAGGTCGCGCGGGCCGAGGCCGAGCGACGCCACGAGCGACCGGGCTCCGTCCCGGCAGTGCTCCACGAACGTACGTGCGATCGACGAGCGGTACAGGTAGTGGCCGTATAGGACGTCACGGTCGACCACGAGCGAGAGCTGCGACAACGAGCACGAGGCGCAGCGCAGGATCACGAGCGGAAAGCGCGGCTCGGCCGCGTCCACGTCGTCGGGTGCGACGTAGCGGTTGACCAACGGAATCGCCCCGAGGTCGAGGTACGGCACGAGATCCGTGCCACCGCAGATGCGGCACGATCGGACGGACACTGCGAGCGGCGTGGGAGACGACATGGTCGACGGCGCGCGAGCTCGCGCGGCTGCGAAGTCTACCCGCGCGCGCAGCCGATGCGTCTCGGTTCGGTCATGCCCCCTACCGCCGCTTCTTGCGGTCGAACCACCCCAGCACCTTGCCGGCGAAGTCGTCTCTGAGCCCGAGCGTGCGCTTCACGCGCGAGTACGTGGCGAGGAGCACGTTGTCGATCCAGATCGGCAAGGCGCGGTCGCCGGGCCGCGCCTGGTAGCGGGTAGATCGCACCGGCGTCCGCGCCGCGTCCTCGCGCGTGTAGTAGTACAGGGCGAGGCTGTTGCGCGTCACGGTCGGCGGGCACGCGATCGGGTCGGGGTAGCCGTGATACGAGTGCTCGGTCGTCGAGAACACGACCGCGTGATTGAGGAGCGGCGGAAACCGAGCCTCGCACCCGGCCATCGATCGATTCCACAGCTCGATCGCGCCGCCCCATGCGGGGTCCCAGCCCTCGTTCACGTACAGGATCAGGTTCACGCGCCGCCGGAGCTCGTGGCGATACGGGTGATGCGTGAAGTCCGCGTGCACGTGGAGGTAGCCCTGGCTCTCGGTCTGGTGCATGCCGCCGCCGGCCAGCGCGGGGTCGGCCTCGAGCCCGGGGATCCCGGTGAGCGCGGACACCCAGGCGACGAACTCGGGGGCATTGAACGCATCGATCGCGCGGCCGATCAGCGGCGGGAAGCGGGCGCGATCGCTCGTGCCCTGCTTGTTCTCGTTGTAGTGCTTGTACTGGATCCACGCCGGATCGTCGGGCCGGGGAAACTCCCGCGCGAGCGCGAGCGCGGTGGGCGCGTCGAGGAAGTCGGGAAGGCCGATGCTCGGGAACGGCGCGGCCGCGCGATAGCGGGCGGCGAGCTCTTCCAGCCGCGGCGTCCATCGCGCGAACGGGAACACCCCCGCGTCCGGCGCACTCGCGCCCACCGTCGACTCTGCCTCGATCGCCATGCGCCCTCCCAGCTACCGCGGCGGCAGGGGCGCGAGCCCCAGGGCGACGCGCGCGGCGTCCGCCTGCGCGGGCGTGACCTCGTAGAGGAGGATCGAGTACCCGACCTCGGGCTCGAAGACCGGCGCAAAGCGCTGGAAGTAGGCGTAGCAGCCGGCCGGCATGAACAAGAGCGGGGGCGGCGACATCCGCGCACGGTGCGCGTCGCGCAGCGTGCGGGGACACGGGCTCGAGTACTGGAGCCCGCGCTCGTAGTTCACGCTCACGGCGAACCGCCCGGGCTGCGGACCGAACGACCACGGGTCGTCCTCGCGCTCGTACGACAAGCGTCGCGACGGGTCGACGAACCGCAGGTCTCGCGGAGCCAGCTCGTAGCGCGCGAGCCCCTCGAGCTCCGGGGGCACGTGCCCCATGTACGCGAGCCGAACATCGGCCCATTCAGGATGGCGCTCGACCCAGCGTACGAGCGCGCGCAGGTCCTGCCCCCAATCGACGTTGCTGTCGGCGAGGTGGAACCGGCCGTTGGAAGTACCGCCCACGAGCTCGTTCATGTACGCGAGCTCGTGCGGGTGGACCTGGACGACGGCGGCGGCGTTCCACGCCACGAGGGCCAGGGCGAATGCGGCGCGCCATGCGGCGCGCACGGCCGAAACGCGCACCGCGGTCGCCCCGGCGAGGATCAGGAACGGCAGCGACGGTAGGACGTAGCGCACTCCCACGGCGACGTTGAGCGACACGCACGCCGCGACGATCGGCACGAGCGCGATCAGGAGCCACGGCCCCGCGATGCGCAACACGGGGCCGCGCACGACGCACACCACGCCCAACAGCACCCATAGGACCACCGGGAACTTGACGGCCATGGCGTAGGGAAAATAGTACCACCAGCTCCGATGCCGCCGTTCGCCGCGGAGGTACATCTGGAGGGCGTGAGGCTCGTCGAGCGCCACCGATCCGCCGTCCGCGATCAGGCGGATCTCGTCGAAACCGGCCACGAAGTGCTCGGGCAAGGGGACGGGCAGGCGCGCCAGGAGCGTGCCGCGAAAGCGATTGACGCGCCGCTCGAGGATCTTCTGCGTGGTCCTGATCGGACTGGACTCGACCCCGTCGGCGGGCTCGCGCCAGCGCGTCAGCCCATCGCAGGCGAACGTGAAATCGCCGAGCGGCGTGCCGGTGCCCTCGAACAGGTAGCCCGCGTTGATCACGGCGAGAGCCACGCCCGCCATCGCGAGAACGTGCCCAAGTGCCGCGAGAATAGGCCACTTGACCGAGCCGCGCTTCGCGCTGGCGGCGTGTGCGACGCCCCACACGAGCCACGTCGGGACGAGCCACAGCGCCGTGAGCTTGGTGAGCATCGCGAAGCCGAACCCCGCGCCCGCCCCCGCCGCACGGGCCCAACTGGGCCGTGCCAACCACGCCGCGTACGCGAGGCACGCGACGAGCTGCGCGCACGCGAGGGGCATGTCGGAGGTGACGAGCCCGGCGTAGGCGATCGCGTCGGGCGAGAGCGTCCACAACGCGGCCGCGAGCCACCCGGCTCCCTCGCCCGCACGGTGCCGCCCCCACCAGAACAGCAGCGGGATGATCGCCACCGACCACAGCGCGTGGACGGACCGCGCGCGGCCGAACGCATCGAGCCACCGCGCCGGCTGGTGCTCGTTGGCGAGGAGGCACTCGAGGCCGAAGTTCCAGATCCCGGCGGTCCCGAGGGTCCACGCGTGCTCGTAGTCGATCGCCATTCCTGCGCCGCGCGCGGCGAGGCCGGCCACGACGCGCGTGAGGGGCGGGCTGTGGCGGTCCATGGCGAACGTGCCGCGCTCGACGGTGGCGATCCCGGCGGGCACGTGGTGGATCTCGTCGACCGTCGGGGACTTCCCCAGGGCGACGTCGCGCGCGAGGGCGTAGTGCAGGACCGCGAGCGCGACCAGGCCCGCGACGCGCCACGCACCCGGTGAACGAAGGGACATGCGAGCTCCCGCACGACCGCGCGGCGGTGCCTCCACGAAGGCGGGGAGGCGCGGCGCGCGCGGGGCTGGTCGATTCTAGTCGGTCGCGGAGTGGGTCGGAACGTGGGAAAAACCCGCCCCGGCGGGGCTATAGTGAGACTGTCCGGCGGACGTCGGCTGTACCGGGGAGTAGATCATGCGAACCGGCCGCTCGCTCGGCTTGACCTCGCGTAATACATACGTTATACCGTCGCCATGACGACACTTCGCGTTACTTCGGTCGGCAACTCGGTCGGCATCATCCTCCCCAAGGAACTGCTCGGGCGCCTACGGCTCGCTCGCGGTGACACGCTGCACGTCATCGAGACGCCGCGTGGCTTCGAGCTCTCGCCCTACGATCCCGCGCTCGAAGAGGAGCTCACCGCCGGCCGCGCCGTAATGAAGCGCTACCGCGGCGCACTGCGACGGCTCGCCGAGTGAAGCGACGGTCCGCGCGGGCCACATCCGGGACGTCGAAACGCGCTGTGGGAAAGGGGCGACGTGGCGAAGCGAAGACGCGTCGCGCGACACCCGCGGTGGCATGGCGCTGGCTTTCGATCGGGGCTACGCTGGCACTCCACTCGGAGACGCTGGCAGAGCACGGAGGATCGGCGGGCGTTCGCGACGCGGCCCTGGTCGCCTCGGCTCTCGACCGGCCGCGGAATCGGGCGACGTACGAGCCGACCTCGACCCTGTCGCAGCTCGCCGCCTCGCTGGCGTTCGGCCTCGCGAAGAACCACGCGTTCGTCGACGGCAACAAGCGCATCGCCCTCGTCGCGTCCTTCGCATTCGTGGAGCTCAACGGCGGGACTGTCTCCGCGACGGAAGCCGAGGCCTACGCGACGTTCATTGCATTGGCCGCGGGCGAGTTGGAGGAGGGAGACCTCGCAGATTGGTTCGCCGCGCACGTGCGGAAGCGACGGCGCTCACGATAGCGAGATGCGCGCATGCCCGCGGTGGCAGTGATAGCGTGGGCGCGGGAACGCCATGCGGATCGAAGCGCGATCTGTGTGGCATCAGCGTTCCAGGCCGAACAACCCAGCGGCGTGCTCCTCGAAGTATGCCTTCATCGCCGCCCACCGCTCCGCGGTGAGTCCCGCCGGGAATGCCGGGTCCTTCTCGGCGTCGTCGAAGTACACGAGCGCCCGGGCCACGTGGTACAGATCCGAAGCGTCGCGGCCGAACCGCGCCACGTAGTCGGCGCCCAGCGACGCAAGGCTCGGTCCCGTACGGAGGATCTCGAAGAGGTCCCAGAAGTCGCGGCGAAGGCCGCGACGCGCGATCGCGCTGAGCTTCATCGTGCCGAGATCTCGAAGCCCAGCGACGCGCACGCCCCCAGGCCCGGCCGCAGGCGGCTCGAGCGGTGCATACGGATAGCGAACGAAGTCAATCCGCGCGGCGTCGCATTCCGCGTGGAGCGCAACGTCGGTCTCGCCCAAGATTCGCACGTCGACGAAGACCCCCGCCAGCCAGGCCCGCACCTCCGCGAGATCCGCGCGAGGTGACAAGCTGAAGAAATCGAGGTCGAGCGACTGCCGGTGACCGAGGTGGTGCGTGAGCGCGCTCCCGCCCGCGAGGTAGAAGCCGGACATCGGCGCACCGGCGCTCAGTCGATCCAGGGCGCGGCGCTGCTCCGGCGCCAGGACGGCGGCGTGGGCCATGGCTCTCCTTGGGCTCGGAAGAAGGCGCGCCAGAACGCGCGCGTGCGCTCGCTCACGATAGGGTGCGCGACCTCACGGAAGAAGCGACGGATGCGCTCGAGTCCGTAGAGACGTATTGCTGCGCGGACCTCACGCGAACCGCCGTTCTCCAGGACGCGGGCCAGGATCGATTCGGCGTCGCGCTCGATGTCGAGCGAGTCGAGCGCAAGATCCCAAAGCGCCAGGCGCAGCTCGGGCGGCGGGCGGCGATCGTCCATGCCTCACAGCGTAGCGCACGCCGAGCATCGTGCATGGTGGCGCTTGTGATCTGCCGTCGGGCGACCAGGGCGGAGCCCGCGCCACGAACGCGAGCCCGTACACGAACAGGCTGACGCCGCGACTGCAGCTCAGCGAGAGGACGGCGAGTTCGGACGCGGCGGCGGTGACGGGGATGGAGGTCGGTGGCGCATCGAACCAGCGAGGACGCTCGCAGGCGTGCTCGCGCTGCCTACGTGCGCCGTGCTCGCCTGGGCGTCACGAACGAGCATCGGGGACCCGAGGCTCGCGCGAGCTTGACATCCAGGGTCACGAGCGGCGCCTCGAGGGCCTCCGCGATGGCTATGTACCACGCGTCGTTGCACACGACGTTGGACCGGAGCTCCCATACGCGCAGCCCGAAGGGCGCGTAGGGGAACAGGACGATGGGCAGATCCATCAAGTCGGCATGAGCCTGCGACGCAACGGCGTCGGGGATCGACTGGGCGGCCACGGCACGCCTCAGGATGTTCGCAACCTCGACGGGCAGCAGCGCAGGCGCCGCGAGGTGTTTGCCAACCAGCTGCTCACTGGCCCACCTTCCGTCGTCACCACCGTCGATCAGCGCGGCCACCAACACACTCGCGTCGACGACGATCGCGATCCTCACGAAGGTCTCTACCGCAAGCGACGATCGTCGTCGCGGTAGGCGAGGATCTCTGCGGTCGGGAGGCGAGTGCCGGTCGCCGCCGTGCGCGCGCGAATGCGATGCAGGACCACGTCGAGGCTAGGCCGGCGGGCGAGCTCGGTCAGCTCCGCGAGCAGGTGCTCCTGCAACGAGCGACCCGCGAGCGCTGCACGGGACGCGAGCTCGTCGCGGACGGCCTCGGGAACGTTTCGGATGGTGATGGACGTCGCCACGCCTGCATTTTGCATGCGGCGCCGCTGAAATGCAAGGCACGACCGATTGCGCCGCTCGACGACGTCCATACCAACCACCAAGGGCCTCCGAGGCATCTGCCCCCAGGCCCTTGCTCAGCGCAGCGCAGCTGCGCGCTCGACACATATGCTGGTAGCGGAGGAGGGACTCGAACCCACGACCTACGGATTATGATTCCGTTGCTCTAACCAACTGAGCTACTCCGCCCGAAGCGTCTCCGAGCCGCGTGAATATACCGTCGGCGCGCGAGGGGTCAACCAATCGGCGACTCCCGCCGTTCACCGAGCTCCGCTCCACCGGCCTCCCCATGACCGACACCCGCAAGCTGTCCCGCGCACGCATCGACGAGCTCGTCGAGCTCGCCGACGCCTCGCAAGCTCGGCGCGGTCAGCTCGCCGACGCGATCCGCGCCGACCGCGAGATCGCGGCGTTCAAGCCCGAGGCCGAGTGCCGCATCGACCCCCGCGACGGCATGCCGATCGTGTACTCGCTCGCACGCGCGCGCCGACCCCACGACACCACCCCGGCCAAGGCGGCGACAGTCGAGGACCCCTCCGCCGCGGACTGTCCTGTGTGCGCGGGCAAGACCACCGGCATCCTCGACAAGGCCGCGGCCGGCACGGGAATCACGTTCATCAACAAGAACCTGTTCCCGGTCGTCTACCCGGCCGATGGACCGTGTCCCGAGGTGACCGGCGAGCAGTGCACGGCCACCGGCGAACGCGCGTGCGGCGGCCACTATCTCCAGTGGACCTCCGATCGCCACGACACGGACCTCCATAACGCCTCCTTCGCCCACGTCACGGTCGTGCTCGAGCGCCTCGCCACGTTCGAGCTCGCGCTCCTGCGCTCCGGCACCGATCTCCCCAAGGTCGGCGAGGACAAGGGCGCCGCGCTCCACGGCTACGTCGGCATCATCAAGAACCGCGGGCACGCCGTCGGCGGCTCGCTCGTGCACGGCCACCAGCAGATCGTCCACACCAACGTCCGCCCTCAAAGGACCGCCCAGCACCAACAGTTCATGGAGCGAGAGGCGCGCAGCTTCGCGCGGTTCGTGCTCGACGAGACTCCGCGAGATCTCGTGATCGCCGATACCGGCGATGTCGTCGCCGTCACCCCGTTCTTCCTCCGCCGTCCTCTCCAGGCGTTCATCTTGATCAAGGACACGCGCAAGTCGTACCTCCATCAACTCTCGCGCCGCGAGCTGTCCCAGCTCGCGCGCGCGCTGCGCCGCGTGTGCGGCACGGTGATGGAGACCATGCCGCGCATCGGGCGCGAACCGGCGTACAACCTCGTGTTCCACACGGGGCCGATCGGAGGCATGTACGTCGAGATGCTCCCGTGGTCCCAGCAGTACGGCGGCTACGAGCAGCTCGGGCTCTTCATCTGCCAGGGCACGCCCGAGTCCTCGCACCGGCTGTACGTCGACGGCGAGGCGCGCTGACCATGGACCTCAACCCCGTCGAGCTCGTCGCCCTGCCCCTCGTGGGCGGCGTCATCGGGTGGATCACCAACGCCATCGCCGTGAAGATGCTGTTCCGCCCACGCCGGCCCGTGCGCGTGCTCGGGATGACGTGGATCGGCCTCCTGCCCAAGCGGCGCGCCGACATCGCGCTCAAGGTCGCGCGCATCGTCGAGGCCCAGCTGTTCAGCGCCGCCGACGTCAAGAAGCTCCTGTCCGACCCCGCGCTCGAAGCCAAGTTCCTCGGCGTCGTCGGCACGCGCTTGGACGAGGTCGTGACGCGCCTGCTCGACCGGCTCCCGCCCATGGTGCGCATGCTCGTCCCCGGTGAACGCGTCGTCCAGCTGCGCGCCGCGGTCGTCGAGGAGATCGCGCGCCAGCTGCCCGCCCTGATCGAGGACCTCGCCGCCCACGTCGAGACCAAGCTCGACGTCAAGAAGACGATCGAAGACCGCATGCTCGCCTTCGAGATCGACAAGCTCGAGGCGATCATCTTCGAGATCGCGCGCACCGAGCTGCGCCACATCGAGATCCTGGGGGGTGTCCTCGGCGCCCTGATTGGCCTCGTGCAGGCGCTCGTGATGCCCCTGTTTCGGTAGTGGGGCGCCCCGCGAATGACGCACTGCGCCCCTCCCCATACCGAATTTCTTCCCCTCGACTGGCGCAATATGACGCCATGCGTTATATTCGGGTGAACGCAACGCGTCATCGACCAATGGAGGGGCCAGCGATGAATCGAATCACGGAGATCCTGGGGCAGGTGAGGTTGGCCGAGCGTGCGCGCTTTGCGCGGCACGTGGGGCTCGGCGCGGTCGTCGCCCTCGGCGAGGGGGCGGCGCAGTGGACTCGGGCTCTTGCGGCCAAGGGCGAGGCGGTGGAGCCCACCGTGTTGGGTCCCGTCGCCGCGCAAGCCGGACGCGTCCGCGAGGGTGTGGCCAAGACGGCGGGATTCGCGCGCGGGTGGATGGCGTGCGGCGCGCGTCGGGTGGCCCGAGGGCTGGACCTCGCGTCGAGCGGCGACCTCGCCACCGTCGCCGACCGGCTCGAGTC
>Ga0209726_10005454_pt1 | contig 15435 bp, 12 predicted proteins | sample Subgrocontami54m_FD_187453 | JGI IMG/M metagenome (GOLD analysis project Ga0209726, IMG submission 187453) | Subsurface groundwater microbial communities from S. Glens Falls, New York, USA - GMW46 contaminated, 5.4 m (SPAdes) (version 3) | ecosystem: Environmental > Aquatic > Deep subsurface >... | reverse complement strand
CGTCGAACCCGGCGACTCGGACATAGCCGATCGTGCCGGATTCGAGCCGGGAATTGACGGTCGGCAATTTGCCGTCTGCGCGTTTGACCTTGATCTCGATCGGGACGCCGGTGCCGCGCCGCACCAACAGTGCGACCTCGCTGCCGGCCGGTCCGCGCAGACGCTGCTCGACATCGTTCAGAGTCAGATCGAAGGTCGTCTCTTTGTCGATCATGAAGATCACGTCGCCGGGCTTGATCCCAGCTTCGACGGCCGGCGACCCGTCGCGCGGCGAGATGACCCTCAGCGCGCCGCCGGAGATCGTCGCCACGATCCCGGTCGAGCCCGCCTGCTCGGGGCCGGGCGCTTGCTGGGCCTTGTATTCCGCCTCGCTCAGATAGACCGCGCGCGGGTCCATGCTCGCGAGCATCCCGGTGATCGCGGTCTCGATCAGCTTCCCGTCGGCGACCGCCTCGACCGCGTCCTGACGGATGCGCTCGAACGCCTCGCCGAACAGGTTGAGCTGCTCGTAAACCGCGCCCTTGCCGCTCTTTGCCTGGGGCAGCGCGGATGACGGCGCGAGAAGGGCGATCAGCGCGATCGCCGGAACCCATTTACGCATCAACATCTCCACGAAGGTGGCGCACATTATCTCAGTCTCGGCTTGCGCGGTATCGCTTCCGCCCGCGCGCGGTCCGCCTTGGCGGCAGCGAGCCCTCGCCGCGGACGCGGCCCCGGCTTATGATCGTTTTCAGGCTTATTCAAGGCGGGAGGAAAGCCATGGCGGTCCGGCTGGGAAGCGGGGCGTATACGTTCGAAGTCAATGAGAACTGGGCGAAGATACCGGACGAGATCGTGCTCGGCGACGTCGCCGCGGTCGGCGTCGACAAAAACGACAACGTCTATGCCTTCAATCGTGGCGACCACCCTATCGCGGTGTTCGATCCCGAAGGCAACTGCCTGCGCACCTGGGGCGAGGGCGTGTTCACTCGACCGCACGGCGTGCATGTCGGTCCGGACAACACGATCTGGCTGACCGATGACGGCGACCACAGCGTGCGGCATTGCTCCCTCGACGGCAAAGTGCTGATGACCCTCGGCATTCCCGGCAAGCCCAAGCCGTTCATGAGCGGCGAGCCGTTCCACCGCTGCACCCATACGGCGTTGTCGCCGCAGGGCGACCTCTACATCTCAGACGGCTACGGCAATGCTCGCATCCATAAATTCAGCCCCGACGGCAAATTGCTGCTGTCGTGGGGGGAGCCCGGCACCGATCCGGGGCAGTTCAATATCCCGCACAATATCTGTTGCACCCATGACGGTTGGCTCTATGTCGCCGATCGTGAGAACCACCGCGTCCAGGTGTTCGACGGCAACGGCAAATGGGAGACGCAGTGGAACAATCTGCATCGGCCCAATGGGATGTGGATGGAAAGTGGACACCACCCGTTGTGCTATATCGGCGAAGGCGGTCCGCAGGGCGAGATCAACCGCGACTGGCCCAATATCGGTCCGCGGGTCAGCATCCACAGCCATGACGGCAAGGTATTGGCCCGCCTCGGCCTGCCGCATGCCGGCATCAACCCAGGCCAGTTCACCTCGCCGCACGGCATCTCCGTCGACAGCAAGGGCAGCATCTATGTCGGCGAACTGTCGGGCCGGTCGTGGTCGCGCCACGCCAAGGGCGACGCGCCGGCCAAGCGCCGGGTGATCCACAAGCTGGTCAAGGTCGCGGCGTAGATTTGTAGATCATTTTAATATACGTTATCTCTCCGATCGGATCGAGCCGGAGAGATCAATGCCAATCCAACTGCGAGTAACCAAATGGGGCAACAGCCTTGGCCTGCGTGTGCCGCGGGAGGTGGCGGCGCGTGCGGGGCTCACCGAGGGCGCTCGGGTCGACATCGAAGGGTTTGAGGATGGACGGATTGTCGTCACCCGCTCGCGCCGTCGCTTCACGATCGAGGAGCTCGTAGCCGGAATGACCCCGGAAAACGAGCATCCGCTGGAGGATGACGGTCCGGTCGGCGACGAACTGATCTGATGGAGCTGCCCGATCGCGGCGACTTGATCTGGCTCCTGTTCTCGCCGCACGCCGGCAGCGAGCAGGCGGGCCGGCGGCCGGGTATCGTACTGAGCCCGCGGGTCTACCATGAGCACTCGCGTCTCGCGATTGTGTGCCCGATTTCCCGCCGCGAGCGCGGCTGGATGACCGAGGTGCGTCTGCCGGCGGGTCTGCCGGTCTCGGGCGTTATACTCGTCGATCACGTGCGCAGCATCGACCGAGACGCACACAAGCTCGAAATCATCGGACGAGCGCCGCAGGTCGTTCTCGATGAAATCAATGCGAGATTGGCGCCACTCGTGGGCCTGTAGACCTACCGCCCGATCTCGATATTTCCGTACGCGTCCAGCCGAGCGGTCCAGCCCGGCGGGACCAGGCAGGTAGCGTCGTATTCCTCGACGATGCACGGGCCTTCGTGCGGCACGGCGAGCGCGCTGCGATTGACCACGCGCGCGTCGAGCCAGCCCTGCCGCGGCCCGAAATAGGCGTGGCGCACCGGGGCTGCGATCGCGATGTCGGGCGCGAGACGCGCCGACGCGGCCGCCTCGGCGCGCGGCGTTTCCGGGATGCCGCTGCCGACCACTTCGAGGCTGACCAGTTCGACCGGTTCCTCGATGCCGGCGCGGTGGCCGTAGGTGCGCTCGTGCTCGACGCCGAAATCCTGCTCCAGCGCGGCTAGCGCCGCGCGGTCGATCACCCCTTCGGGCATCGGCACGCGCAATTCGAACGATTGGCCCTGATAGTGGAGGCTGGCAGTACGGCGAATCTCGATCCGATCCGCCGAGAATCCGTCTTCGCCGAGCCGCGCCCGCGCCTCCTGTTCGAGCCCGTCGAGCAGCGCCGCCACCTCGGCCGGGTCGAGCGCGCGCAGCAGGCGCTTTCGGGTTCGGGTGAAGTAATACGCCACCTCGGCGTAGAGCAGCCCGAATGATGAGAACACCCCGGCCGATGGCGGAATCAGCACGCGCTTGACGCCGATCGCCTCGGCCATGCCGGCGGCGAACAGCGGTCCGTTGCCGCCGAAGCCGACCAGCGCGTAATCGCGCGGATCGCGGCCGCGCTCGCTCGATACCGCCTTCAACGCCCGGATCATGTTCGACGCGGCGATCAGATGCGCGCCGTAGGCGGCCGCTTCAGGACTCATCCCCAGCGGCAGCGCGACCTTGTGCTCGATCGCGGCACGCGACTTTCCGGCGTCGATCTTGACCGCGCCGCCGACCAGATTGGTCGGGTTCAGATAGCCGAGCACGACGTTGGCGTCGGTCACGGTCGGCTCGGTGCCGCCCTGCCCGTAGCAAACCGGGCCCGGCATCGCCCCGGCGCTGTGCGGGCCGACCTGCAAAGCCCCGCCGCTGTCGATCCACAGGATCGAGCCGCCGCCGGCGCCGACCTCCGCGAGGTCGATCGCCGGCACCTTCAAGGTATAGCCGGCGCCCGACAGCAGCCGCGACCCGAGCACGATGCCGGACCCGACCTGGTATTCGGTGGCGCGCGTGACCTCGCCGTCTTCGATCAACGACGCCTTTGCCGTGGTGCCGCCCATGTCAAACGAGATCGCCTTGTCGACGCCGATCCGCCGCGCCAATGCCTGCACCCCGACGACCCCCGCCGCCGGCCCGGATTCGATGATGTGCATCGGTGTCGCCGCCGCCGCGCGGGCGGTGGTCAGTCCGCCGTTCGACTGCATCAATAACAGCGGCGCCCGGATGCCGATGCGGGTCACCTCGCCGATCAGGCGGGTCAGGTAGCGGTCGACGATCGGCCGCACGTAGGCGTTGATCACGGTCGTCGAGCTGCGCTCGTATTCGTTGATGACCGGCAATATCTCGGCGCTGACGCTCAAGGTGACGTCGGGCGCGATGCCGGCGACGATCTCCTTGACCCGCATTTCATGCGCCGGGTTCAGATAGGAGTGCAGCAGGCAGACAGCGATCGCCTCGACGCCCTCGCCGACCAGGAAACGCGCCGCCCGCTCGACGCTCGCCTCGTCGAGCCGGCGGTCGACCCCACCCTCGGCGTTGATCCGCTCGTCGACCTCGACCCTGAGGCGGCGCTCGACCAGCGGCGGGGGCTTGGTCCACGACATGTCGTAGAGCCGGGGCATGCGCAGATTGCGGATTTCGAGCACGTCGCGAAAACCGCGCGTGGTGATCAGCCCGGTGCGCGCGCCTTTCAATTCGAGGATCGCGTTCGAGGCGACCGTGGTGCCGTGCAGCAGTTCGACGATGCCGGTTCCCCGGGCGCCGATCTCCGCCAGCAATTCGCCGAGCCCGTCGACGATCGCCCGCGCATAGTCGTCCACCGTCGACGACACCTTTCGCGTGTAGCGCTCCCCGTCATCGCAGAGCAGCACAATGTCAGTGAACGTCCCGCCGATATCGACGCCGGCGCGGAAGGATTTCATACGGCTTGCGGTCACGGCGCAGCGCCGGTGAAAACTTCGTTTCGCCTGGCCTCGGTGGCGCAATCGTGGTCCCACCGCCCGAAACACACGAAGCTGCAATCACGGTAAAGCGAGCAGGAATACCCGATGATTCTTACATCATAATCAAGTTGATTTTTGAATTTCATGTTATCTTTCAAGTATTTTGGATCAATGAAATATAAACCAAGACTTTCGCCGCTTTTTAGCACGATCTTTGGATCGAAGTTAGTCCAGCTTGGTATATATTTTATATCGTCTTTTTCAGTTTGTAAGATACCGCTTTTCAAAAAGCTGTCGCTGATCCTCGTCCAATCGAAAATTCGCTCGGTCCCAGAGAATACGGCCAGATGAACCTCGGCGGGGCCCAGCCCGCGGTTTTCGATAAAGAGCCCGACATATTTTTCCTCGATTGCCCCACGGCTCCAGAACTGAACTTCCGGCCGTACCGACAACTTATTGTGGCCGCGTGTCTCCAGCGCCGACCAAATCGACAACGACAAAGCAACAATCGAGATGAATATCGGTACACCAGACGAGACAATATTTCTGTAAAGATACCAAACAGGTTGAGATTTAGCTTTACGACGATAGCGGCTCTCGAACATCCTCTTATACATAAATTCCTGATTCCCTTAAGAAATGTAACGGGTGTATGCTTAGGGTTATTCAGCGGCTGCCTTCTCGCCTCGACGATAGACCGGCATGTCCTGCCAGTTCCTCGCCGCGCGCTGCCGCTGGCGCAATGAAGTGGTCGCGGCCGCGTCGATCGAGAACGGCAACCCGGCCAGCACCACGCCGTAATCCTCGCGCGCGGATCGCTCGCTAACGAACTCGTTCAGCACGTCCCTCAGCACCAGCGCCGGGTCGCGCTCCAGCGGGTCGCCCCAGCCGCCGGCGCCGGCGACCTCGTGGCGGAAGACATCGCCTTTTTTGATGTTCATCGTCAGTTTCGACGGCAGCGGTGCCGGGTCGCGATCCGGGTTCAGGTAGTTCATCGACGGCCGGCCGGCCCCGCCGCCGTAGAGTCCGAACGGGCGAAAATCATGCCGGTCCGAGCGCACCTGCAAGACCCCCTCCTCGGCGAGAAACCGGTACTCGCGGCGAAACGGCGCGCCGCCGCGGAACTTGCCCGGCCCCATCGCGTCCTGGATGAACTCATAGGCGGTGATCTGCAACGGCTGCTCGGTCTCGGTCACCTCGATCGGCTGCGAAGCCATGTTGGCATAGATGTGCGAATTGCCGTCGAGCCCATCGGCGTAGGGGCGCGCACCCCAGGCGCAACAGGTGAAATCGACATAGATGAACGGCGTCCGGTCCGGGTAATAGCCGCCGATCGACACCCCGGTATTGCCGCCGTCGGACGCGGCGAAGACCCGGTCGGGCAGCATCTTAGCGAGCGCGCCGAACATGCAGTCGACCATGCGAAACCCGGTCAGGCCGCGCGCGGCGCAGGCCGCCGGCAACACCCCGTGCGCGATCGTGCCGGGCGGCGCCTCGACCGTGATCGCGCGGAACACGCCTTCATTGGTTGGAATGTTCTGCGGCAAGATCGAGCGGATCGCGCAATAGCTCGCGGACTTCGTATACGAGAGCGTGTTGTTGATCGCGCCCTTGACCTGCGGCGATGAGCCGGTCCAGTCGACGTGGATCGAGTCGCCCGCCTTGGTGATGGTGACCTTGAGCGGGATCGGCCGGCCGACATCGATGCCGTCGTCGTCGATATGATCGAGAAAGTCGTAAACCCCGTCAGGCAATTCGCGGATCGCGGCGCGGGTCATGCGCTCGGCGTAATCGACCAGCTCGGTCATGTACGCACCCAGTTCGTCGATCCCGTAATGCGCCGCCAATTCCACGATCGCCTGCTCGGCGATATGACAAGCGGCGAGCTGGGCGCGCAGATCGCCAAACACCCTGACCGGGACCCGTACATTGGTCTCGACCAGCGCGAACAAGGTCGCGTTGCGCTCGCCGCGGGAAAAGAGCTTCAGCGGCGGGATGCGCAGCCCTTCTTGATATATCTCGGTCGAGTCGGAAGCGTTCGATCCAGGCACCCGGCCACCGACATCGGTGTGGTGGCACACCGTGCCGGCCCAGGCGATCAGGGTCTGATCCTCGAAGATAGGCTTGAACACGAATATGTCGGGCAGGTGCATGCCGCCGCGAAACGGATCGTTGAGGATGAACACGTCGCCGGGATCGATGTCGCCGGCAAAGCTGTCCTTGACCGATTCGATCGCGGTCGGCATCGAGCCGAGATGCCCGGGTAGGGTCAATCCCTGCGCCACCAGCACCCCCGCCCCGTCGAACATCGCCGTTGAATAATCCATGTTGTCCTTGAGCACGCCCGAATAGGTCGTGCGAAAGACGGTCAGCGCCATCTCGTCGGCGATCGAGAACAGCGCGTTCTTGAACAGTTCGAACTCGATCGGATCGCCGATCATTTCTCCACCCCCGGGCTTATCGCGGTCGATTGCAGCGCAGCGGCGCCGCGCGATCAAGGGCGACGAATTGCCGCGTGCGTGTTATTGTCGCGTCGGGCGGCAGATGGGATCAACCCACGCAGGGCCCGAAACAGGGAGTGCGGCCGAGACGGGACGAATCCCGCGACAGGCCGAGAACAGGAGGCGGAGATGAAGCGAAAACTGCGCGTCGTCGTGGCAGCTGCTGGGCTGTTTGCGCTCGGCTTTTCCTCAAGCGTCGTGTACGCCCAAAATCAGGGCGGGGTCTTGAAGGTCGGCTGGTTCGACAGCCCGGCGAGCATGTCGATCCTCGAGGAAGCGACGATCGCGACACAGCGGCCAATGATGGGCGTGTTCAATAACCTTGTCATGTACAAGCAAGACGTCGCCCAAAACAGCCCTAGGTCGATCGTTCCGGATCTGGCGACCAGCTGGGCGTGGAACGAAGAAGGCACCGAACTGACCTTGCCACTGCGCAAGGGGGTCAAATGGCATGACGGCAAGCCGTTTACCGCCGCCGACGTCAAGTGCACCTGGGACCTCCTGATGGGTCTCGGCAAGGACAAGCTCCGGGTGAATCCGCGCAAATCGTGGTACAGCGATGTCGCCAAGGTGACGACCAAAAGCGACCACGAGGTCACTTTCCATCTCAAGCGGGCGGAGGCTTCGTTCCTCGCGCTTCTGGCGACCGGGTGGTCGCCGGTCTACCCTTGCCACGTTTCGCCGCAACAGATGCGGCTGCATCCGATCGGCACCGGTCCGTTCAAGTTCGTCTCGTTCCGGCCGAACGAGTCGATCACCGTGGCACGCAACCCCGATTACTGGAAGCCGGGCATGCCGTATCTCGACGGGATCGAGTACACGATCATCAAGGACGTCTCGACCCGGCTACTGGCGTTTATGGCCGGCAAGACCGACATCTATTTTGGCGTGACGATGCCGCAATTGAAGGACGTCAAGGCGCGCGCACCGAACGCGCAGTGCCAGATGTTCCTGGCCAACGTCCCCCGCAACCTGATAGTCAATCGCGACAAGCCGCCCTTCGACAATCCCGACATTCGGCGGGCGATGACCTTGAGCCTCGACCGTCAGGCCTTCATCGACATTCTCGGCGAGGGGCAGGGCAGCGTCGGTGGTGCGCTACAACCGCCGCCGAGCGGACTTTGGGGCATGCCGCCGGAGCTGCTGAAGACGCTGCCCGGCTATGGTTCCGACATCGCCGCGAACCGCGCGGAAGGCCGCAAGCTAATGGAAAAGCTCGGTTACGGCCCCGACAAGCGGCTCTCGATCAAAGTATCGACGCGCAACGTCGCGCCGTATCGCGACCCGGCGGTCATCCTGATCGACCAGTTGAAGCACGTCTATATCGACGGCGAACTGGACGTGATCGACACCACGCAATGGTACCCGATGCTGACCCGCAAGGACTTCAAGGTCGGGCTCAACATCACCGAGACCGCGGTCGACGATCCCGATCCGACCTTTTACGAGAACTATGTCTGCGGCGCCCAGCGTAATTACACCGGCTACTGCAGCCCCGCAGTCGACAAGCTGGTCGGGCAGCAATCGGCGGAAAGCGACGTGGAGAAGCGCAAGCGCATCGTCTGGGAGATCGAAAAACTACTGGCGGCGGACGACGCGCGACCGATCCTCTACTACCTGAGTGCCTCGAATTGCTGGAAGCCGGAGGTCCACGGCTTGGTCAGCATGGCCAACAGCATCTACAACGGCTCGCGGTTCGAGGACCTCTGGATGGACAAATAGCCCGCAGCGATGGGGCCGGCGGCGCTCACCAGCGCGCCGCCTCGCCCGCCTTCACAAAACGCCTAACCGACACCACCCTCGGCGCGCGCAAGGGGGTGCATGCCTTGCCGCATGCGTGATACAGTGCCGGCGGCGGCAAGACGGGACAACCCGCTAAGACCGCCGACGGGAGGCGCGAGCAGCGCGGGACAAACCCGCAAACGCTCGCCAGCGGGAGGCGGAAATGGGGCAGCGGCAGTACCTTGCGGCGATCGCGCTCGCATCGCTGTGCCTGGGCGGCACGGCCTACGCCCAAAAGCCGGGCGGCATTCTCAAATCCTATTCGATCGACAGCCCGGCAAGCATGTCGATTCACGAAGAGGTCACGGTATTCGCGCTGCGCCCGGTGATGGGCGTATTCAACAACCTCGTCATGTACGATCAGCACGTAAAGCAAAACAGCATTCGATCGATCATACCCGAGCTCGCCAAAAGCTGGTCGTGGGACGAGGGCGGGACCCGGCTCACGTTCAAATTGCAAGAGGGCGTCAAGTGGCATGACGGCAAGAAGTTCACCGCCGCCGACGTCAAATGCACCTGGGACCTGTTGCAGGGCAAGGCCGCCGAAAAATTGCGCGTCAATCCGCGCAAGGCCTGGTACCGCAACCTGGTCGAGGTCACCACCAACGGCGACCACGAGGCGACTTTTGTCATGAAGCGGCCGCAGCCCGCCTTTATCGCGTTGCTCGCCTCGGGGTTTTCGCCGGTCTATCCCTGCCACGTGGCGCCGAAGGACATGCGCCAGCGACCGATGGGCACCGGTCCGTTCAAATTCGTCGAGTTCAAGCCCAACGAAGGGATCAAGCTGACGCGGAACCCGGATTACTGGAAACCGGGTCGGCCCTATCTCGACGGGATCGAGTACACAATCATCCGCAACATGTCGACGGCGGTGCTCAGCTTCGTATCCGGCAAGTTCGACGTCACCTTTGGCGGGCTGACCGTACCGCTCACCCGCGACATCACCAGCCAATTGCCGAAAGCGGAGTGCGAGCTGAACCCGACCAACGTCAGCCGCAACCTGATCATCAACCCCGACGCCGCGCCATTCGACAAACCCGAATTGCGCCGTGCGATGGCGCTGAGCCTCGACCGCAAGGCCTTTATCGACATCATCACCGAGGGCAAGGGCAATGTCGGCGGCGTGATGTTGCCGCCGCCCGACGGCGTATGGGGCATGCCGCCGGAGGTCTTGCACTCCCTGCCCGGATACGATCCCGACATCGCGAAGAACCGCAGGGAAGCTCGTGCGCTGATGGAGAAGCTCGGCTACGGCCCAAACAAACGGCTTGCCGTCAAGGTTTCAACGCGCGACATCTCGCCGTTTCGCGATCCGGCGGTGATCCTGCTCGATCAGCTAAAGGCGATTTACATCGACGCCGAGCTCGAGCCGGTCGATACGACGCAGTGGTATCCCAAGATCAACCGCAAGGATTACACGGTCGCGCTCAATCTCACCGGCAATGGTGTCGACGAGCCGGACCAGAATTTCTACGAGAACTACGTGTGCGGCGCCGAGGGCAACTACAACAAATATTGCAGCCCCGAGGTCGACAAATTGGTCGATCGGCAATCGGTTGAAGCCAACCAGGACAAGCGCAAGTCGCTGATCTGGGAGATCGAGAGAAAACTGGCGGAAGATGGCGCAAGACCGATCATATTTTACGCACCCGCCGGAAATTGCCGCCAGCCCCACGTGAAGGGCCTGACCATCATGTCAAACAGCATCTACAATGGCTGGCGCATGGAAGACGTATGGTTGGACCGATAAAGCGGACGGAGGCGCCCCTCGGCTGGCGACCGGTGTTCAAGACCTGATCGGCGCACGATCATCTAATTCTCTGGGCGCGACGAGATCAACCCGCGGCAAACGCAACAGAGCGATTCAGGCGAGACGGGCGGCGTCTGCGGCAGGCTCGGTAGGGGGAAATCACGATGGTACGATCGGTATGCGTATTCGCGGCAGCGCTGGGGCTGGTGCTGAGCGGCGCGTCCGCGTTCGCGCAAAAACCTGGCGGTATCCTCCAGGTGTACTCGCTCGACAGCCCGGCCAGCATGTCGATCCACGAAGAGGTGACGGTGTTTTCCGAGCGCCCGATGATGGGCGTGTTCAACAACCTCGTCACCTTCGACACCAAGATACGGCAGAACAGTCTTGCCTCGGTGGTGCCGGATCTGGCGACCGAGTGGCGGTGGAGTGAAGACGGCAAAGACCTGACCTTCAAACTGCGTCAGGGGGTCAAATGGCATGACGGCAAGAAGCTCACCGCCGCCGACGTCAAATGCACGTGGGATATGCTGCTCGGCAAGTCAGCCGACAAGCTGCGCGTCAACCCGCGCAAGCCCTGGTACCGCAATCTCGATTCAATCACCGTCAACGGCGATTACGAGGCCGTTTTCCACCTGAAGCGTCCGCAGCCGTCCTTTGTCGTGCTACTCGCATCGGGTTTCTCGCCGGTCTATCCGTGTCACGTGACGCCTGCCCAGATGCGCCAGCATCCGGTCGGCACCGGCCCGTTCAAATTCGTCGAGTTCAAGCCGAACCAGTCGATCAAGATCGCCAAGAATCTGGAATACTGGAAACTTGGCCGGCCGTATCTCGACGGCATCGAGTGGACGATCATCAAAAACGTGTCGACGGCGGTGTTGGCGTTCACGGCCGGGAAGTTCGACCTGACCCTGGGGCTGACGCTGCCGCTGGTGAAGGACGTGAGAAGCCAAGTTCCCAACGCGGGCTGCGATCTATCGCCGGGCAACGTCAGTCGCAATCTGCTCCTTAATCGGGACGTGCCGCCCTTCAATGATCCCGATCTGCGACGGGCGGTGGGGCTAGCCCTCGATCGTAACGCCTTCATGGACATCCTCGCCGATGGGACCGGCAGAGTCGGCGGAGTCATGCTGCCTCCGCCCGAAGGTGTGTGGGGCATGTCGCCGGAAGTATTGCACACCTTGCCCGGCTACGGCCCCGATATGGCGCAGAACCGCGCCGAAGCGCGAAAGATCATGGAAAAGCTCGGCTATGGACCCAACAAGCGGTTGAAGGTCAAAGTGTCCGCCCGCGATATTCCATTCTTCCGCGAGCCGGCGGTGATCTTGATCGACCAATTGAAGGAAGTCTATATCGACGGCGAGCTCGAAACGATCGACACCACGAGCTGGTTCCCCAAGATCATGCGGAAGGACTATACGGTCGGGATGAACCTGACCGGTAACGGACTGGACGAACCCGATCAGAATTTCTACGAAAATTTCGTCTGTGGGGCTGAGGGAAACTATAACGGTTACTGTAATCCTCAGGTTGATCAATTGATTGATCGGCAATCGATGGAGGCCAACCAGGACAAGCGCAAGACATTGGTGTGGGAGATCGAGCGCAGATTAGCGGAAGATGGCGCCCGTCCGATGATCTACTATGCCGGTGCGGCGAATTGCTGGCAGGCCAAGGTCAAGGGGCTGACGATCCCGGTTAACGGCATCTACAACGGCTGGCGCATGGAAGATGTGTGGCTGGAGCAGTAATTCCTGAGCTCACGCCTCGCCGTAATGGACGCGACGGTAGTTGCGCGAGGGAATCAGATCGTCGACATGGACGTCCCATAGCGAGGCCCCGGCGCCGGCTTGGTGCGCGCGGAAAAGGCTCTCGAACTGCCCCAAGTTGGTCACCTTGGTGCCATTGAGGCCAAAACCGCGCGCCACTTGGGCGAGGTCGCCGCGACCGTGGGTCGCGTGCATCGGGTCTACGCCATAGGCGCGGAACTTGTGGGTCTCGGCACCATAGCCGCCGTCATTAATAATACAGATCAATAGCTTGATGCCGTGGCGCTGCACGGTCTCCAATTCCTGGATGTGCTGGTACAGGCTACCATCGCCGTCGATCAGCATGATTTTGCCGTTGTTGCGCGCCGCGGCGACGCCGATCGCGGCCGACAGGCCCGAGCCGATCGCGCCGAAATCGATCGGGATGTGGTACTTGCCGGCCGGGCGGCCGCGCAGATGCGTCATCGCGAAGCTGAAGCAATGGCCGCCAGCGACGATGATGTCCCAGTCCTTGGGGATCGCCGCGTCCAATTCCTTGACCACCAGGCGCGGGTCGAGGGTGCCGGGAGACGGCGTGTAGGGCTTGGCGTCGGGGTTCTCGGCGGTGGCGGCGATCTTCGCGGCCACCTCGTTGCTGCGCCAGCCCTGGCGGCGGATGCCCTTTTCCTTGAGCCGGTTGACGACCGCCTCGGCGGCGGCCTTGGCATCCGCCTGAACATGCAGATCGGCGGTCCTGAGCCCCTGCCACAAGCCGCGCGGGTTGGTGTCGATCCGCACCACCTTGGCGTTGGGGAAAAGGTAACCGCCTTCGGTGGTGTAGTGGCCGAGCCCCGCGCCGGCGGCGATCACTAGATCGCTTTCGGCGAACAATTCGCGGCCGAGATCGGTCGCGAACGTGCCGGCGATGTCGAGCGCGAACGGGTTGCCGTCGAACAGGCCCTTGCCGAGCAATGTCGTCGCCAGCAACGCGCCTGACTCCTCGGCCAATGACTCGAGCGCACCCTTGGCGCCCGACCAAGTCGCCCCGCGTCCGCCGATGACGATCGGCCGCTCGGCCTCCGCGACCATCATCGCGATCTCGTCGACCACCGCCGGGTCGGGCCACAATACCTGCGCGCGCGGCATCAGATCGGTCGACGGGGTGTAATCGGGCAAATAGGGGAATTCGTCCTTTTGCAGATCGAGCGGCACACTCAGCACCACTGGCTTGCGCTCGGCGCGGGCGACGTAGAACGCCTCGCGCACGCAATCGAGCGCCCGGTCGATCGTGCGGATCGGTACGAAATGGGCGCCGGTCCCCAGCGCCAGCGGCGCCTGGTCGATCGACTGCAGGTACCAGGACGCGCCGATCGGCGCGTCGCCGGCGAATACCACCACCGGCGCGTTGCCGCGCGCCGCCATCGTCAGCGCCGTCATGATCTGGGTATAGCCAGGACCGCACGTCACCGACGCCGCGCCTACCTTGCCGGTGGCGCGGGCATAGGCGTCGGCCATCGCGACGCAACAATGTTCGTGGCGTGCATGGATCAGCCGGACCTTCTGGTTATCCGCCATCGCCGCCGACCAGTACATGTTGGCGTCGCCCATCAGGGTGAACAGCGTATCGACGCCCTCGGCGGCGAAAGCCTGCGCCAAGACGTCGGAAACCTGGTTGTCACTCATCGCGCTTCCTTTTGTGAAAGACCTGACGCAGCCATGACACAAAGGCGCGCCAGATGATCTTGCCACCACCCAAGGCCGCCGACGCAGATGGCCCCTCACCCTCCCGCTTCGCCGGCCCCTCCGCGCTCGCGGAGAGCGGACCCGGTTGAGGGGTGGCGGGCGAGGCGACGAGCCTTGCCATGTTGTCGGCGAACTCCGCCAAGATCGCGCGGGCGAGGTGGACTCCGCCGGCATTGGCGAAGGTTTCGAGCGGCCCGGTCACGTTGAAATTGCCTTCGACCTGGAGCACCGTCGTCTCGCTGCCGCCAGCTGTCACCACGCCCGAGGCCAGGGCGCGCGAGGCGCCACGCCCGTCGATGCCGCGCCCCTCAATCGTGCAGCGCCGCGCCGCGTGGTCGTAGGCGAGCTTGGCCTCGCCGCGAAACACAGCCACGGTCGGCCCGAACTTGACCCGGATCGCGCCCTGATAGGCGCCGCCCTCGCCGCTCTTGGTCAACTCCGCGCCAGGAATGCACGAGGCGACCACCGCCGGGTCGGACAGTAGCGGCCACACCGCGTCCGGCGGCGATGGGATCGTAATTTCCTCGCGCAGCGAAATCATCGGATGAGGCTAGAGTGAACCGGTAGAGTTTGTCGATGGTGGAGGGAGAACCCGGATGACGCAGGCGGTCAGGCTCGGGGTGATCGTGCCGAGCGTCAACATCGTCGTCGAGGAGTGGTACCCGCGCGCGGTGCCGCCGGGAGTCAGCCTACATTTCGCCCGCATGCTGATGCCGTCCGGCAACTCGCCCGAGCGCATCATCGAGATGGACCGCAATGACGGCGTACGCGCGATCCATCAGCTCGCCAGCACCAAGCCGCACGCGCTGGCCTACGGCTGCACCGCCTCCAGCATCGTCCAGGGCCATGCCTTCGACGCGCATCTGCGCGAGGAGATCACCCGCATCACCGGCGCGCCCGCGACCACCGCGACCCACAGCATCTTCACCGCGTGCCGTGCCCTCGGCATCAAGCGGGCGACCGCGATCTCGCCGTACACCGACGAGGTCGACGCGGCTGAGCATCGGTTCTTCGCCGAAGGCGGCATCGAGACAATCGCCGGCGCGCACCTCAACATCACCGACGGGTTCCGGCTGGCCGAGCCCGAGCCCGAGGCGATCCTCGACCTGGCGATGGGCGCCTGGGACCCGGCGAGCGACGGGCTGATCGCCGCCTGCCTCAATTTCCGCTCTCACCCGGTGATCGACGAAATCGAGGCGCGCACAGGCAAGCCGGTGGTGACCTCGACCCAGGCAGTGCTGTGGCATTCGCTGCAGCTGGCCGGGATCACGACGCCAATCCCCGGCTTCGGTCGGCTATTGCGCGAGCATTAATCAGGACAATTGATCCCGGCGATCGGAGTGTCGGATCGTCCTATGGGAAGACGATCTCGACGCGGCGGTTTTGCGGCTCGCGCACGCCATCGGCGGTCGGGACGCGGTTGTCGTTTTCGCCGCGGCCGCTGA
>Ga0209726_10005452_pt1 | contig 15436 bp, 9 predicted proteins | sample Subgrocontami54m_FD_187453 | JGI IMG/M metagenome (GOLD analysis project Ga0209726, IMG submission 187453) | Subsurface groundwater microbial communities from S. Glens Falls, New York, USA - GMW46 contaminated, 5.4 m (SPAdes) (version 3) | ecosystem: Environmental > Aquatic > Deep subsurface >... | reverse complement strand
AGCGCCGCTGACCACACTGGAGATTCCGCTCTGTGCGTTGGCCTGGAGGTTCAGCGCAGAACGAGAGAAAGACCCGCTTACCGGCATGGCATGGCTGAACGCTGCAGCGATCTTCGCCAGGCCCTGGCCGATCAATTCCTGGTTTTCATCCCAGGGGCGTTTGGTCTGGATCGCGATGAGCTTGCAGCTCGACATGACTTCCATGAAGCTGATCAGGGCGATCACGAATGCGGCCGGCAGCAGTTGCGTGATCGTGTCCCAGTCCATGGTCGGGACGCTGAACTGGGGGAGCCCCTGCGGAACGGCGCCGACCACCCGGCCGCTGAGGCTGGCGAATCCAATGGCGTAGCTTATTCCCGTCAACAGCCCCACCGTGATCAGGACGCCGGGCAATCTGGGCGCAAAGCGCCTGAAACCGAGCAGCATGGCCACTGCGCTCGCGCCGAATACGAGCGAAGTCGCATGCATCAGATCGAGATTGGTGACCACGTGCCAGGTGTCGAGCAGGAAATGCTCGGTCTGCCTGGCCGACATGCCGAGGAGCGGCGGCAACTGGGATAGAGCGATGATGATGGCGGCGGCATTGATGAACCCCATCAGTACGGGTTGCGACAGCAAATTGATTGCGATGCCCATGCGCAACAGGCCGAAGCCGAGCTGGAACAGGCCGGACAACAGCGCCAGAAGCACGGCGTGGGCAATGAACGCATCGCTGCCGGGGAGCGCAAGCGGCGCAATGCTCGCCGCCGTAAGCAACGAGGTCAGCGCCACCGGGCCAGTCGACAACTGGGCCGATGAACCGAACAGCGCGCCGACGATCGAGGGCAGCAGCGAGGCATACAATCCGTAATAGGCGGGGACCCCCGCGAGCTGCGCGTAGGCGAGCGACTGGGGAATGACGATGAGCGCCACCGTGATTCCTGCGAGCACGTCGTCGCGTAGCGTTTTTCCGCATGGCCTGGGCCAGCGAAGAAACGGGAATACGCGCTCGAGGAGACTGTGGCCGGCGCTGGTCATTGTGGTCAAGAATAGGGTTTGAACTGATTATCTTAGCAAATGAGCACGGAACAACCCCCGCTATTTCGAAATATGAAATCCCATCCCTCCGTTCGATTGACACACCCGTATCCCGTCCCTAACATGGCTTCACCAGTCGATCTCCGACGCGCTCATGCACAGATCAACCGCCCATCGCGATTGCACGTTCCATGAATGACAATTTCCGCCTGCTCGATCCGGTGCGCCAAGTCGTGGTCGTCAAGGCACTGCGTGCCATCCTGCCCGCCGATGCCGTGCTGTACGAGGAGGAGGACACGCGGCCGTACGAATGCGATGGCTTGTCCGCTTACCGTGCATTGCCGCTGGTGGTGGCATTGCCCGAGAACGAGGACGACGTCTGCCGCATCCTGCGCGCCTGCAGTGCGATCAAGGTGCCGGTGGTGGCGCGCGGCGCGGGCACGGGTCTTTCAGGCGGCGCCCTGCCGCACGGCAAGGGTGTCCTGCTGTCGCTCGCCAAGATGAAGCGCATCCTCGCGCTCGACCCGGTCGCGCGCACTGCGCGCGTACAGCCGGGCGTGCGCAACCTGGCCATCTCCGAGGCAGCTGCGGCCTACGGCTTGTATTACGCACCGGACCCGTCGTCGCAGATTGCGTGCACGATAGGCGGCAACGTGGCCGAAAATTCGGGCGGGGTACATTGCCTCAAATACGGCCTCACCGTTCATAACGTGTTGCGCGTGCGCGGCTGCACCGTCGAGGGCGATGTAGTTGAATTCGGCAACGAAGCGCTGGACGCACCGGGCTACGACCTGCTCGCCCTGGTGACGGGATCGGAGGGCATGCTCGCAGTGGCCACGGAAATCACGGTCAGGCTGGTGCCCAAGCCGGTGACGGCGCGGGTGATCCTCGCCGCGTTCGACGACGTGGAAAAGGCGGGCAACGCTGCCGCCGCTGTCATCGCGGCGGGAATCATTCCCGCCGGGCTGGAGATGATGGATCAGGCGGCTACGCGCGCCGTAGAGGAATACGTGCACGCGGGCTACGACCTTGAGGCGGCTGCGCTGCTCCTGTGCGAATCCGACGGTACGCCGGAGGAAGTGGAGGAGGAAATCGCGCGCATGACGGCAGTGCTGAAGCGCTCGGGCGCCTACGATTTCCGTATATCGGAGGATGAGGCCGAGCGCCTGAAATTCTGGTCCGGGCGCAAAGCGGCATTCTCCGCGGTGGGCCGCATATCGCCCGATTACTATTGCATGGACGGCACGATCCCGAGAAAACGCTTGGGCGAAGTCCTCGTCTTTATCGCCGCGATGGAAAAGAAATACGGCCTGCGCTGCCCCAACGTGTTCCACGCCGGTGACGGCAACCTGCATCCGCTGATACTGTTCGACGCCAACGATCCGGATGAGTTTCGCCGCACCGAGGCGTTCGCGGGCGAGGTGCTGGAAAAATGCATCGAGGTGGGTGGAACCATCACCGGTGAGCACGGCGTGGGCATAGAAAAGATCAACCAGATGTGCGTACAGTTCACGCCCGGCGAGCTGGAGCTCTTTCGCGCGCTAAAACGCGCTTTCGACAAGGAAGGCTTGCTCAACCCGGAAAAGAACATACCGTCGCTGCGCCGCTGCGCCGAATTCGGCCGCATGCACGTCAAAGGCGCCCGGCTGCCGCATCCGGAACTGCCGCGTTTCTGAGATGCAGGAAGTCATCAAACGTTACGCCGACCGCATCCGGTCCGCTGGGGCAGATGAGGAGCCGCTGCGGCTGCGCGGCGGCGGCACCAAGGATTTCTACGGCGAGGCGCCGCAGGGCGAACCGCTCGACACGCGCGCCTATAGCGGCATCGTTGCGTACGAGCCGAGCGAACTCGTGATCACCGCGCGCTGCGGCACGTCGTTGGCAGAACTCGAGACGGTGCTGCACGCCGAGCGCCAGCAGCTTGCGTTCGAGCCGCCGCACTTCGGTCCTGACGCCACGCTCGGCGGCATGGTCGCCGCGGGGCTATCCGGGCCGCGGCGCGCAGCGGCCGGCGCCGTGCGCGATTTCGTGCTCGGCGTGCGCATGCTCGACGGACGCGGCAACGATCTTCGCTTCGGCGGCCAGGTGATGAAGAATGTCGCCGGCTACGACGTGTCGCGCGCAATGGCGGGCTCGATGGGCACGCTGGGTCTCATTTTGGAGGTTTCGCTCAAAGTGCCGCCACTGCCGTTTGCCGAGGCGACGCGCAGACTCGAATTGCCAGAAGCGAAGGCGCTTGAAATGCTCAACCACTGGGGCGGCCAGCCGCTGCCGATCAGCGCCTGCGCCTGGAGTGGCGGCGAGCTCAGCGTGCGCCTGTCGGGTGCGGCAAGCGCCGTTGGGGCGGCAGCGGAGGCGATAGGCGGCGAGCCAATCGCGGGCGACGCGGACGCGCGTTTCTGGCTTGGCATACGCGAGCAGACCGATGCATTTTTTTGCAGCGACAAGCCATTGTGGCGGCTGTCCGTACCCTCGGTCGCGCCGCCGCTCGCGCTTCCGGGCGAGCAGCTGATCGAGTGGGGCGGCGCGCTGCGCTGGTTCGCGAGCAACGCCGACGCGCGCACGGTGCGCGCAGCGGCGGCGCAAGCGGGGGGGCATGCGACGCTATTTCGCGCGTCCGACAAAAGTGCGGGCGTATTCACAGTGCTTACGCCGGTGCTAGCGACGATTCACCGCAACCTGAAGCAGGCCTTCGATCCGGCGGGCATCTTCAATCCCGGTCGGATGTATCCGGATCTATGAACGGATCTTCACTGCGTTTGCTCCATGCAAACTAAGCTAGCCGATTTCATCAAGGATACGCCCGATGGCCGCGAAGCCGACGCCATCCTGCGCAAATGCGTGCACTGCGGTTTTTGCACCGCGACCTGCCCGACTTACCAGTTGCTCGGTGATGAACTCGACGGCCCGCGCGGCCGCATTTACCTGATCAAGGGGATGCTCGAAGGCTCCCCCGTTAGCGCGAGGACGCAACTGCATCTGGACCGTTGCCTTACCTGCCGCGCCTGCGAAACGACTTGCCCGGCCGGAGTGCAATACGCACGCCTCGCCGACATCGGGCGCAAGCTGGTGGAGGAGCGCGTGCAGCGGCCGCTGTTAGTGCGGCTGCGGCGCAGGGTATTGAGCCTGGTGCTGCCTCGCGCCTGGCTGTTTGCGCTGCTGTTCAAGCTGGGGCGCTTTATGCGACCGGTGCTGCCCTTCGCGCTGCAGGCGAAAATTCCCGCGGTCGTCCCCAAGGCCGGCGACTGGCCGGCGCCAAGGCATAAGCGCAGGATGCTCGCGCTCGCCGGCTGCGTGCAACCTGCGCTCGGGCCCGACATCAACGCGGCCTGTGCGCGCGTGCTCGACAAACTGGGCATAACACTCATCGAAGCACCCGGCGCCGGCTGCTGCGGCGCGGTGCGCTTTCACTTGAATGCGCAGGACGACGGTCTAAATGACATGCGCGCGCTGATCGATGCTTGGTGGCCTTTCGTTGACTCAGGCAGCGGCGCAGCCGATGCGGTGGAAGCGATCGTCATGACCTCGAGCGGCTGCGGCACCACGGTGAAAGAGTACGGCCATCTGCTCGCGCACGACGCCGCATATGCGCAGAAGGCAAAGCGCATCAGCGCACTGACGAAAGACATCAGCGAAGTGATCACCGCAGAGGCGGCGCGGCTGCAGCCGCTGCTTGCGGCGGGAAAGGCAGTTGCTCCAGCAACCAAGCTCGCGCTGCAATTGCCCTGTTCCCTGCAGCATGGGCAGAAGGTGGCGGGTCTGATCGAGAGCATTCTAGTCGCGGCGGGATTCGAGCTGACGCCGGTTGCGGACAGCCATCTGTGCTGCGGCTCCGCCGGTACCTATTCGATCTTGCAGCCTGAGCTCGCCGCCAAGCTGAAAGCGAACAAGCTCGCAGCCTTGCACGCGGGCTCGCCGCAGGCCATCGTCAGTGCCAACCTCGGCTGCATGAGCCATCTGCAAAGCGGAACCGCGCTGCCGCTCGAGCACTGGGTCGTGGCGCTGGAGCGGCGCTTGGCCGGCTGAAACAGATCCAACGTCACGAAACGCGGGGTGCAATGTAAAGCGAATACGCGCTGTGCCGCCTCGGCAGGCGGCTTTCGCGTGGCCATCGGCAAGTTGGCCCGGTGTAATCGTCCTCGTCGCGAGCTTGAGCCTAGTCCATCGTGGCGGTCCTCCCGGCGTGCACGAGGTGGTATCCTTCGAGCGCTAGGGGAGACAACAAGTGGCGAAAACGCCCGAACAATGCGCGCGCTTGGAAATTGACCGGCTGCTCATAGCGTCCAGCGAGTATTCCAATGGACTTTCGAATTCGCTGCCCGCATGAAAGAAGCCGTTGCACGCATCAAGATCAACAGGCTCCTCGAGGCTGCCGGCTGGCGCTTCTTCGACGAAGGCAGCTTGCGCGCGAACATTCGGCTAGAGCCTAGCGTCGCAATCAAGATTACCGACCTTAACGCACTTGGGGAAAATTTCGAGCAGACCAGGAGAGGATTTGTCGACTTCCTGCTGCTCGATGCCAAGAATTTCCCGTTCATCGTCCTGGAAGCAAAAGCCGAGGACAAGAACCCGCTCATCGGCAAGGAACAGGCGCGCAAGTACGCGCGCTCCCAGAACTGCCGCTTCGTCATGCTCTCCAACGGCAACCTGAATTATTTCTGGGACCTCGAGCGCGGCAACCCATACGTCATCACCTCTTTTCCGACCCCAGATTCGGTCATCGGCTACCAGAAGGTCACGCCCAAGCCGGAACGCCTGATCGCGGAACAGGTCGGAGACGATTACATCGTTCTCACCCAGCGCCCGAGCTACCAGGCCGAGGCCGGATGGAAGAACGAAGGCGAGCGCCCGGGCTACATCCAGGCCAACAAGCTGCGCTTTCTTCGGCCCTATCAGCTACAAGCCATCCACAGTCTTCAGGCCGCTGTCGATGCGGGCAAGGACCGTTTCCTGTTCGAGATGGCCACGGGGACCGGTAAAACGCTTACTGCCGCGGCTGTCATCAAGCTGTTCCTTCGCTCCGGCAACGCCAGCCGCGTGCTGTTCCTCGTGGATCGTTTGGAGCTGGAAGATCAAGCCAAGAAGGCTCTTGTCGCGCTGCTATCCGCCGACTTTCAGACGGTCATCTACAAGGAGAATCGCGACGACTGGAGCCGCGCGGAGATCGTCGTCTCCACGGTGCAGTCCCTGCTTTTCAACAACAAGTACCAGAAGCTCTTCTCCCCGACCGATTTCGACCTCGTTATTTCCGACGAGGCGCACCGCTCCATCGGCGGCAACGCGCGGGCGGTATTCGACTTCTTCATCGGCTATAAACTGGGTCTGACTGCCACGCCGCGCGACTATCTCCGCCGGTTCGACAGTTCCAAGCCGGGAACGCGCGATCCGCGCGAGGCCGAGCGCCGCCTTCTGCTGGACACCTATCGCACCTTCGGTTGCGAAAACAGCCATCCGACCTTCCGCTATTCGCTGCTCGACGGCGTGAAGGAGGGCTACCTGATCAACCCGACCGTAGTGGACGCCCGTACCGAGATCACCACCGAGCTGCTATCCGAAGAGGGCTTCGTAGTGTCGTTCACCGACGACACGGGCGAAGACCAACAACAGGCCTACAAGCAGCGCGAGTTTGAAAAGCGCTTCTTCGCCGAGGCTACCAATCAGCTCCTGTGCAAGACGTTTCTCGAGAACGCCCTGCGCGATCCGGTCAGTGGCGAGATCGGAAAGTCGATCATCTTCGCGGTCAGCCAGAACCACGCCGCCAAGCTGGTGCAAGTTCTCAACCAGATGGCCGATCGCATGTTCCCGGGGAAATACCAGTCGGACTTCGCGGTCCAGGTCACCTCTCAGATTGCCGATGCGCAGCAGGACACCATCAACTTCAGCAACAACAACCTGCATGGTTCGGGGAATTTCATCGCCGCGTACAAGACCTGCAAGGCGCGGGTTTGTGTCACGGTCGGCATGATGACGACCGGCTACGACTGCACGGATATCCTCAACCTCGGCCTCTTCCGTCCGATCTTCTCGCCCACCGATTTCATCCAGATCAAGGGCCGCGGCACGCGCAAGCACAACTTCCTCGAGCAGGTCTTTGACGAAAGCGTGAAGGCCGGCGTGCAGAAGCCATCAAAGACTGCGTACAAGTTGTTCGACTTTTTCGCCAGCTGCGAATACTTCGAAAAGGACTTCAACTACGACGAAGTGCTGGAGCTGCCCCGGCCCACAGGAAAGGGCGGCGGGGGAGGCGGCGGCCCTGTGGTCACCGGCGGCACGTACGAACACCTCGGCGCCGACATTCTCGCGTCGATGCGTGTTGAGCAGATCACTGCCGAGGGCATGAAAATCGATCGCATGTTCTTCGAGCGCTTTCAGGACACGGTACGGCAGAACGAGACCATCGCCAAGGCAGTCGAGGCCGGGCAGTGGGATCACGTTATCGACTACGTCAATCGCGAGGTTTTCGACAAGCCCGAGGATTTCTACACCCTCGACAAGCTGCGTAAAGCCGCCGCCGTGGACCGCCGCCTGACGCTGCGCGAGATCCTGGAGAAGGTGTTCCGCCTGATTCCGCGCTTCAAGTCGAAAGATGAACTGCCGGAGGAAGAGTTCGCCAAGTTCGTCGCTGACTTCAAGCCCGAGGAGGCCGAGGCCATCCCCGCCATCAAGACCTTTTTCAAGGCCTACGTCAGCAGCGACCAGCTGCGCCACATCATCGATAGCAAGGACTACACGGTGCTTGCGACGCATCCGATGATTTCCACACGCGACTTCAAGGCGGTGCCGGCGAAGTACCGCGCGCTGGTCCCGGAATACGTCAAGGACTATGTGTCCCTGAACCAGTTCGCGCCATAGGTGAATCGATGCCCAAGACCAGCAAAACGACCATAGACGTACAGGGAACCGCGGTCACCGTTCTTAGCCAAGCGAGTGATGACTTTATTTCGCTGACGGACATTGCCAAGCACAAAGAACCGGATCGATCCGATCAGGTTATCCAGAATTGGATGAGAAACCGCAATACCATCGAGTTTTTGGGCGTATGGGAGCGGCTGAATAACGCCGGTTTTAAACCCCTCGAATTCGAGGGGTTTAAAACTAGGGCTGGACTCAACAGCTTTGTCTTGACGCCACGTCAATGGATAGAAACGACCCATGCCAGCGGTCTGATCTCCAAGTCTGGCCGTTACGGTGGCACTTACGCTCACAGAGATATCGCCTTTGAATTCGCCTCCTGGATCTCGGTCGAGTTCAAGCTCTACCTCATCAAGGAATTCCAGCGCCTCAAGGAAGACGAAAGCCGCCGTTTGTCGCTAGCCTGGAATCTGAACCGCACCCTTTCCAAGCTCAACTATCGCATCCACACTGACGCCATCCAGTCGCACCTGATTCCGCCGGAAGTGACGCCGGCTCAGGCCGCTATCACCTACGCTACCGAGGCCGACTTGCTCAATGTCGCATTGTTCGGCAGGACGGCGAAGCAGTGGCGGGATGCCAATCCCAAGCTCGACGGCAACATGCGCGATCACGCCACGGTCGAACAATTGCTGGTGTTGGCCAACCTCGAAGGGATGAATGCCGAACTCATCCACATGGGTCTTTCCCAGGGCGAGCGGCTCAAACGGCTCAACCAGATCGCGATCCGGCAGATGCGGGTGTTGACGGCCGCCCCGGCGGTCAGGCAAATCAAAGGATAGCTGTGCTCGACACCGACACCAAGCGCCGCGTCGACACCGCCCGCGACATCCTCGTGGGCAAGGTGGGGAATTCTCCAAGTTCGTCAAACAGCGAAACCGCATTGCCCACCCTAGCGGCACGGTGTTCTTCAACTGCAAAGACAACATCGATGTACACATCGCCCAAATCATGACAGAAATTGACCGTATCCAATCTCATATGGGCCAGACCCTTCACGACTGCATGCGAAAATTCCTGGTCGAGAATTGGAACCCGGACGACTGGCAGTTTTCTGTACCGAAAGATCAGATTGACAGCGCCTTGATCCACGCCAACTACTTTTCGCATAAAGACATCGAAGCGGCTTTGGTTTTCGACATCACGTCCCTTCAAGGGGTGCCCCACTACGAAGCGATGGCTCAGCTGTTTGAGACTTTCAAGCAGGAATGCAGACAAGACGAATAGCGGTTATGCCGTATACCGTCAGAATGGAACCAGGCGCCATCGCATTCAAGATTCTGTGATACAGGATTCGTATCTTCACGCTGATCTTAGATCAGGAATAGCAGTCCTTAGAGCTACACAAAGGCAAGTCGGTTCAGGTGCATTCCGGACAAGAAGACACAGAGGACTAATGCAAGTCACGCGATGAACGCGGCGGCAAGCGAAACATGGCAACGCTAATCCCCTCGCTCAACACCTGCACCCGCCGCATGACGAGCGGCGAGCGCCGCTTCGCGCAACGCCTCATCGACAAGCTCGAAGACGACTATTTCTGCTGGTACGACGTGCCCATCTGCCCCAAAGGCGCGCATCCCGATTTCGTCGTCCTCAACCCGAGGCGCGGTCTGCTGATAGTCGAAGTGAAGGACTGGAAGCTCGAAACCATCCATAAGGCAGACCGGGCGAGCGTGACGCTACTCACGAATACCGGGCTCAAGATCGACGACAATCCGATGGAACAGGCGCGTCAGTTCGCGCACCTGATCGTCGGCGTGCTCGAGCGCGATCCGCAACTCACGGTTCACGCCGAAGGCCCGTATCAGAACCGGCTCTGTTTCCCTTGGGGTTACGGTGCCGTGCTCGCCAACATCACGCGCAAGGTGTTCGAAAGCAGCGATCTTGGCGAGGTGATTCCTCCGGATCGCGTCATCTGCCAGGACGAAATGTTCGAATCCGCGGATCCAGAGCAATTCCAGCAACGGCTGTGGAACATGTTCACGGTCGGATTCAAGACCCTCCTTTCGCTCCCGCAGATCGACCGCATCCGCTGGCACCTCTTTCCGGAAATCCGTATTCGCTCGGAACAGCTCCTCCTCATCGACTCGCCCGGCACGCCGCAATCGGTGGCCGACACTGTGCCAGATTTGCTCAAGGTCATGGATCTGCAGCAGGAGCAGCTCGCGCGCAATCTCGGCGAAGGCCATCGTGTGATTCACGGCGTCGCCGGCTCGGGCAAGACACTGATTCTCGGCTTTCGCTGCGAGCGCTTGGCGCCCGTGCTGCAAAAGCCAGTTCTGGTGCTGTGCTACAACCGGGCGCTCGCGGCGAAACTCCGTGCCGCCATCAAGCTCAAGAGCCTCGACCAAAAAGTTAATGTTCGAACTTTTCATTCGTGGTGCCTCGACCAGCTGCGGCTATACAACGTTCAGGTGCCGCCCGGTGGCACGGAGTTCTTCGACGCCGTGGTGGAAAGCGTGATCGCTTCGGTTGAGCGCGGGCAGATCCCGCGAGCACAGTACGGCGCGGTCATGATCGACGAAGGACACGACTTCAAACCAGAGTGGTTGAAAGTCGTTACCCAGATGGTCGATCCAAGCACCAATTCCCTGCTCGTGCTCTACGACGATGCGCAATCGATCTACGATGCGAAGAAGAAGCGCAAATTCAGCTTCTCCAGCGTCGGCATTCTGGCGCAGGGCCGGACCACCATCCTGAGGCTGAATTACCGCAACACTTCCGAAATCCTTGCGGTCGCCTATGACTTCGCCAAGGATTTCATCACACCGGCCGAGGCCGAGGAAGACGGCGTGCCACTGGTAGCCCCGCAAAGCGCAGGCCGCAGAGGACCGGTCCCGGTGCTCAATCAACTGGCCAGCCTCGGTCGGGAAGGCGATTTCATCGCCAAGGAGTTGGCCGCGATCAACAAGGAAGGATGGCCTTGGCGCGAGATGGCAGTCGTATATCGTGCGCACTTCATCGGCGAGCAAACTGTCGGGCGCCTCAGGGCGGCCGGCATTCCGGTACAGTGGCTGCGCGAGGGAAATGGCAAGAGGCAATTCAACCCGAGCGAGAACAGCGTCAAGGTCATGACCATGCACAGCAGCAAAGGGCTGGAATTTCCGGTGGTCGCTATTCCGGGCTTGGACCGCGTGCCCTTTGGCGAGCAGGATCCGACGGAAGAAGCGAAGCTGCTTTATGTCGCCATGACACGGGCAATGGAGATGTTGCTCATGACGTGCAGCCGGGAAACCGAGTTCGTGAAGCGCATCAAGGATTCCCGCTCTCGTGCAGTGGCTTCGTCGTAGTTCCCCGCTTCATCGCAGACTTCGGGGCCGCACGCCCTGCCCGCCGGCGCAGGGAGCATCCCCTGAAGAACCCCGTCTTTCCTTGATCTCCGGGCATTTTCAACGGTGTTCCGGGCCGTGGTTACCGATGCCACGAGCCGGTGCCGAGGTAGAAATGGCAGGTTATATCCGGCTATTCCTTGGAGTTATGCTGGTTCTAGCCTGCTTGTATGTTACAAAATGCCCTGGTTTTGGCCTGTCATTGTTGGTCCTATACCCTCGCACATCAGCACACCTGCCACCACGGCACCGCAAGCACGCGCCGCGTGAGCGGGAACGCTTCATCGCCGCCGTAGAGCAGCAGTGCGCCGTCGGCGAGATCGCGATATTCGTCGAGGAAGGCTTCCAGGCCTTTCGCATCCGCCGGCCGGACGCGGGTCGCGGCCTTCACTTCTATTGGCAGCAGACGTTTCGCCGTCTCGATGACGAAATCCACTTCCAGCCCGCTGGCGGTGCGCCAGTAGAGGATTTCCGGCCGTTTCACCTGCAGATCGCGCCAGGCGAGCAGGTCGCTGAGCACGAGGTTTTCGAGGTGGGCGCCGCGCGGCTCGGTTTCGCCGGCTAGGTGCAGCGCGAGCGCGGCGTCGCACCAGTAGAGTTTGGGCGCCTTGATCAGGCGGCGCGTGCGATTGACGGAGTAAGCGGGCAGCCGGATCGCCTGAAAGCTTACGTCCAGCAGGTTCATAAAGCGATGGATCTGCGGCTGCGAGATGCCGGTGTCGCGCCCGAGCTCGGTCTGATTGATCAGATTGCCGATGCGCAGGCAGGCGGCGCGCATCAGGCGGCGGAAATCGGCGAGGCTCTCCACCGCGCGCAATAATTGCAGATCGCGCTCGAGATAGGTCTGTACATAGCCCGAATACCAAAGCGCGCGTGCATCGGCATCGGAGAGTTCGTGCGCCGGGACCGGAAATCCGCCGATGGCCGCCGCGGCGCGCCAGTCCTCGCGCGGCCCAGCGCACCCGGTAAGCACTTCGCGCCACTTGGGAGAGGGCACGGCGAGCAGTTCTTCCCACGCGCCCGCGCGGCCCAGTCCGTGGCGTTCGCGGCGCGCGAGCGGCCAGAGCGTAACATAGACCGCGCGCCCGGCCAGCGTTTCGCTCACGCGCTCCATCATCAGCAAATTGGCCGAACCGGTGAGGACAAAGCGTCCGGGTTTGCGCGGGCGATCGCGATCGACGGCGCGCTTTACCGCGAGCAGCAAATCGCCGGCACGCTGCACTTCGTCGAGAATCAGCGCGGGCGCGCGTTCGAGCAGCGCTTCCGGGTCGGCTTGGGCCTGCGCACGCAGATCGAAATCGTCCAGCGTCAGATAGGGGCGCCGGGCGAGTTCGGGCATGGCGCGCACTAGCGTCGTCTTGCCGGTCTGGCGTGCACCGAGCACCACAACCACCGGCGAAACCTTTAAGGCGCGTGCGACCGCCGCCGCCGCGGCCCGGGGGAGAAACGAGGTTCGACCTGCTTTTGCCATGCGTGTATGATAATCATACTTTCACGGAATGTCCATCCGAGCCCGGTCGCATGCGTCCGATCGATGGAAGTGGGACGCGAGCACGGCGCGTTGGCGGTGTTATGCGCTAGAGTGCGTAGTGTGACGCACGCAGCCGATAGACGACCATGGCAAGGTTAAGAGACACCATTCCCGACAGGCCGACGACAAAAGACATCCGCCAGCTCGCGCGCATTCTCGGCTTCATCGCGCCCTATCGCCGGCAGATCGCAATTGCCCTGGTGGCCCTGGTGGTCGCGGCGGCCTGCGTGCTGGTGCTGGGCCAGGGACTGCGGCGCGTCATCGATGGCGGTTTTTCAAGCGGCGATGCGGTGCTGCTCGATCAAGCGCTCTTTGCGCTGCTCGCGGTCATCGTGGTCATGGCGCTCGCGACCTATACGCGCTTTTATTTCGTATCCTGGATCGGCGAGCGCGTCTCGGCCGACATCCGCCGCGCGGTGTTCGGCCACCTGCTCGACCTGTCGCCGGGATATTTCGAGGTCACGCGCACGGGCGAAGTGATCTCGCGCCTCACCAACGACACGTCATTGCTGGAAGTGGTAATCGGCTCGAGCGCGTCGTTCGCGCTTCGAAATACCCTCATCATGGTGGGGAGTCTCGTCATGCTGATCGTCACCAGCCCCAAGCTCACGGCGTTGGTGGTGCTGGGCGTGCCGTTGGTGATCGCGCCGATCCTGCTCTACGGGCGACGCGTGCGCAACCTGTCGCGCGCGAGCCAGGCGCGTGTGGCCGACGTCAGCGTCTACATCGATGAGGCCCTGCACGAAATCCGCACAGTGCAGTCTTACGGTCACGAGAACGAGGATCGCGCGCGCTTTGGCGAGCGCGTCGAAGAGGCCTTCGCCACGGCGGTCCAGCGCATACGCCAGCGCGCGCTCTTGATCGCGCTGGTGATGCTGTTCGCTTTCGGCGCGGTGGGCGTCATCCTCTGGATCGGCGGGCACGACGTGCTCGCGGGGCGCATCAGCGCGGGCGAGCTGTCCGCCTTCGTTTTTTATGCAGTGCTGGTCGCAGGCGCCATGGGCGCGGTGTCGGAGGTGATCGGAGACTTGCAGCGCGCCGCCGGCGCGACCGAGCGCCTGATGGAACTGCTGGCAGCCGAGCCGCAGATTCGCGCTCCGGCAAACCCGCGACCGCTGCCCGAGCCTCATGCGGATCGAAAAATCGGAAACGTGCGTCTCGCGAACGTGAGCTTTCATTATCCTTCGCGCCCGGATGTTCTGGCGCTCGCCGATATTTCGCTCGAGGTGAAGCCCGGCGAGCGCGTTGCCCTGGTGGGCCCTTCGGGCGCGGGCAAGTCTACCGTGTTGCAACTGCTGCTGCGCTACTACGATGTCGATGCCGGATCTATCAGCCTGGACGGGGTCGATCTGCGCGACGCTGATCCGCGCCGACTGCGAAAGCGATTCGCGCTAGTGCCGCAGGATCCGGTGATATTCGCCGCCTCGGTGCGCGAGAACGTGCGCTACGGTCGCCCCGACGCGAGCGACGCCGACGTGCAGGATGCCTGCGCAGCCGCCTACGCGAGCGAGTTCATCGAACGCCTGCCCGAAGGCATGGACACCTTTCTCGGCGAGCGCGGCGTGCGTCTCTCGGGCGGCCAGCGCCAGCGTCTGTCGATCGCGCGGGCGCTGCTCGCCGACCGCGCGGTACTGCTGCTTGACGAGGCGACGAGCTCGCTCGACGCCGCGAGCGAGCACTATGTGCAAATGGCACTCGCGCGCCTGATGCAGGATCGCACCACGCTTATCGTTGCGCACCGCCTGGCGACGGTGCAAAACGCAGAGCGCATCGTCGTAATGGAAGCGGGCCGCATCATTGCGAGCGGCACGCACGACGATCTGGTGCGCGAAAAAGGCCTCTACGCCAAACTGGCTGCACTGCAGTTCATCGGTGCGGGCGCGGCGGCGAGCGCGTAGAATTCCCAAGCCATATAGCGCACGCCATTTCAGTCGCCGCGCTGGCCTTGATTATGCCGGACGTGAATGAATTGATGGCGCACCGCACCTTTGGTGCCATGTCCCGGCGCGCGTGCTGGTCTGACTGGAGTTTGATCTACATCAACCCCTAGTTAGCGCGTAAAAGTAGAGTACGCCAAGCGAAATTTCAGCAGGCCTGCTGGTGCGGGACAGGCTGCCATGCTGATCAAGCTCGATGTAGGACTCTGGCGAGTCTCACGCGATCGCTGGGATCAATCAATCTCCCGAATAATTTAGAGGAGGGGTTTTATGCCTCAGCTCATAGGGGTGCCCAAGGAAACAGCGGCGGGCGAAAAACGCGTTGCTACCGTGCCCGAAGTAGTTGAAAAGCTCATCAAGCTGGGCTTCAAGGTCGCCGTCGAATCTGGCGCCGGGGACGCAGCGAATTGCAGCGACGAAACCTATCGCGCTGCCGGTGCCGAGATCGTCGACAGCGCAGCCAAGCTGTGGGCGGAATCCGACATCGTGTTCATGGTATGCGTACCGACCGCTCAAGAAGTCGGCCTGATGCACGAGGGTCAGACCCTGATCAGCTTCATCTGGCCGGCGCAAAACCCCGAGCTCATGAAGCAGCTCGCGGCGCGCAAGGTCACCGTGCTGGCCATCGACTCGCTGCCGCGCATGCTCTCCCGCGCCCAGAAGATGGACGCCCTGACCTCCCAGGCCGGCGTCGCCGGCTACCGCGCCGT
>Ga0209726_10005448_pt1 | contig 15441 bp, 13 predicted proteins | sample Subgrocontami54m_FD_187453 | JGI IMG/M metagenome (GOLD analysis project Ga0209726, IMG submission 187453) | Subsurface groundwater microbial communities from S. Glens Falls, New York, USA - GMW46 contaminated, 5.4 m (SPAdes) (version 3) | ecosystem: Environmental > Aquatic > Deep subsurface >... | reverse complement strand
GCAAAGCGTCTGGGGCGGCCACCAGGACGCCATGTCGGTGCGCGAGGCGGGCTGGATCCAGATGTACTGCGAGTCGGTGCAGGAAGTGCTCGATACGACCATCATGGCCTACAGGATCGCCGAGCACCACGAGGTGATGCTGCCGGTCAACGTCTGCCACGACGGCAATTATCTTTCCTTCGGCGCGGCCAGGGCCGAGCTGCCCGATCAGGATGAAGTGGATGCCTTCCTCGGCGAGAAGGACGTCAACTGGCACGCCGCGCTCGATCCGCATCGGCCGATGGCGGTGGACCCGCTCACGGGCGGCTCGGGCGGCGCGGGTCCCGCGACCTTCGTGCGTTACCGCAAGGGCCAGTGCAACGGAACGCAGAATGCGCTCGCGGTGATCAGCGAGGCGCACGAGGAATGGGCGCGGCGCTTCGGCCGCGTGCACGCGCCGCTCATCGAGCAGTACCGCATGGACGGCGCCGAGTACGCGATCATGACGATCGGCAGCATGACCGGTGCCGCGAAGGACGCGGTCGACGAGGCGCGGGCGCGGGGCGAGCGCGTCGGACTGGTGAAGGTGAAGACCTACCGGCCGTTTCCCGTACTCGCGGTCGCGAATGCCCTGGCGCCGGTCAAGGCGGTGGGCGTGGTGGACCGGTCCGTGTCCTTCGGCTGGAACTGCGGACCGCTGTTCCAGGATGTGATCGCCGCGCTTCACTACGCGCCGCAGCGCGTTGCGGCGATGAGCTTCATCGGCGGGCTCGCCGGTGCCGACATCACCGTCGGCCATTTCGAGCGCGTGATCCAGCGCACCGCCGCGCTGGCCCGCGATGCCGTGCCGGGCGAGACGGTGTGGCTGAACGAGAAGGACTGACAACATGCAACAGACCCATTACCTCATCGTCGGCGCGAGCCACGCGGCGCTTTCGGCCTTGCACGCGATCCGGAACTGCGACGCGGATGGCGACGTCACGGTACTGACGCGCGACGCGAGCCTTCCGTATTCGCCCACCGTGCTGCCCTACGTCGTGTCGGGCCGCTCGGAGCCCGAGCGCGTCTTCCTGCGCGACGCGGACTATTTCGCGCGCCTCAAGGTCGACTACCGCCAGGGCGCCGCAGTGTCGAAGGTCGACGCGGACCGGGGCACGGTGGCCCTTTCCGACGGCTCCGCGATCGGGTTCGCGAAGCTGCTGATCGCGACCGGGGCCGCGCCCGCGGTGCCGCGGATTCCGGGCCTCGAGCAGGTGCGCTCGCACGTGCTGCGCACCCTCGACGACGCGATCGGACTGCGCCGGGCGCTGCCGCGCGCGAAGCGCGTGCTCGTCCTGGGCGGCGGACTGATCGGCATGCACGCGGCGGAAAACCTCGTCGCGGGCGGCGCCGAGGTGACGGTGGTCGAGATGCAGCCGCACGTGCTGCCGGGATACTTCGACGCCGACGCCTCGGGCATCATCGAACGCTCGTTCGCCGCGAAGGGCGTGCGCCTGCTCACCGGGGAGCGCGTCGCTGCGTTCGCGGCGCGGGGCGAGGGCTGCCGCGCGACGCTGGCCGGGGGCGGGAACGTCGAGGCCGACCTGCTGCTCGTCGCGACGGGCGTCGCGCCGGTGACGCAGTTTCTGGAGGGCAGCGGCATCGAGACCGACCGCGGCGTGCTGGTGGACGACTGGATGCACTCGAGCGCCGAGAACGTATGGGCGGCGGGCGACGTGGCGCAGGCGCGGGGATTCTTCGAGGGCGGCAAGATCATCAACGGCATCCTGCCCGATGCGGTGGATCAGGGACGCATCGCCGGCATGGCGATGGCGGGCGATACGGGCGGCAAGCCCTACGCCGGCGGCGTGCCGCTCAACACCTATGGCTTCTTCGGCCAGCACGCGGTCTCGGTGGGCGTGCAGGAGAGCGCGCTCGAGCCCGCGGGCGTCGAAGTCCGCAAAGAGATGGACGCCGAGCGCGGCAAGTACCTGAAGATCGTGCTCAAGGACGACCGGCTGGCGGGCATATTCGGCATCAACGCCGCGTTCGATCCCGGCATCATGTGGGAGCTGATCCTGCGCCGCCTCGACCTGGGCGGCGTCAAGCAGGATTTCCTCGCCTCGCCGCAGCAGACCGCGCGGGCGCTCATGTCGAAGACCTGGAGATAGCCATGGGTGCCTTTGAAACCATTTCCTTCAAGCCCGAGCTCTGCGACGGCTGCAACGACTGCATGAGCGCCTGCGCGCGTGTGAAGGCACAGTCGGGGGACTTCGTCCACTCGCGCATCCAGATCGTGCCCTACGAGGGCGGCTACGAGCTGGCGATGTGCCGCCAGTGCGGCGATCCCGAATGCGTGCTGAACTGCCCCGCCGCGGCGCTCGCGAAGAACGAGGAAAGCGGCGTGGTCGAGTGGGATGCTTCGAAGTGCGTCGACTGCCTGTTGTGCACGCTGGGCTGCGCCTACGGCGGAATCGCCTACGACGCGCCGGCGGGCCACGTCGTGAAGTGCGACATGTGCGGCGGCCATCCGGCCTGCGTCGGCGCCTGCGCGCCCGGCGCGCTGAAGCACCTCACCACGGCGCGCATCTACAACGAGGTCGGCGACCTCGAGGACCTGTTCGTTCCCGGGCTCGCGGGCTGCCAGGGCTGCAACACCGAGCTCATCATGCGCCACGCGATGCGCCGCATCGGCCCCGACGCGGTCGTCGCGACCCCGCCGGGCTGCATCCCCGGCATGGGTTCGGTGGGCTACAACGGGCTCACGGGCACCAAGGTCCCGGTGTTCCATCCCCTGCTCACCAACACCGCTTCGATGCTCACCGGCGTGCGCCGCTACTACAAGCGCATCGGCCGCGACGTGATGGCGGTGGCGCTCGCCGGGGACGGCGGCACGGCCGACGTCGGCTTCCAGTCGCTCTCGGGCGCCGCCGAGCGCGGCGAGGAAATGCTGTTTATCTGCGTGGACAACGAAGGCTACATGAACACCGGCATGCAGCGCTCCGGCTGCACGCCCTACGGCGCCTGGACCTCGACCACGCCGGTGGGCGAGCGCGGGCGCGGCAAGACGCAGGACGCGAAGAACGTGCCGCTGCTGATGGTGATGCACAACTGCGAATACGTGGCGACGGCCTCGACGGGATTCATGGCCGATCTCTACGCCAAGCTCGACCGCGCGATCCAGGCGGCCAGGCGCGGCTTCGCCTACCTGCACATCTACTCGCCCTGCACCACGGGCTGGCGCTTTCCCTCGGACCAGAACATCGAGGTGGCGCGCAAGGCGGTCGAAAGCGGCTTCGTGCACCTGTGGGAATTCGACCCGCGCAACGGCCTGCGCATGACCCCGGAGATCGACAACCCCGTGCCGATCATCGATTACCTCGAGGTGCTGGGCAAGTACCGGCACCTCTCGCAGGAGCAGGTGGCGCACATCGAGCGCAGCGCCGCTGAGAATTCGAAGTTCGTGAGGAGCCTCGCCGCGGGCGCATCCGCGGCGCGCGCCGGCGCCGCCTGATCGGGCGGATCGCGGTTTTTTTGAGACGCATCAAGGATGCGCCGGGCGGTAGTCGCGTAGATTGCACGCCATCGTTTACACGGGAGTCATCATGGCGGGAATCGGCGAATACATGATCAACCACCACAAGGAATGCGACGAGGTGTTCGCGCGCGCCGAGGAGGCCGTCGGCACCTCGGACTGGGCGGGCGCGCAGGCGCGGTTCGAGGCCTTCGCGCACCAGATGAACCGCCATTTCGAGATGGAGGAGAACCTGCTGTTCCCGGCATTCGAGAACCGGACCGGGCACCGCGGCGGGCCGACGCAGGTGATGCGCATGGAACACGACCAGATGCGCGTCGTGATGCACGAGATGCGCGCCGCTCTCGAGGCGAAGGACGCGCAGCAGTACCTGGGATTGTCCGAGACCTTCCTCGTGCTCATGCAGCAGCACAATTACAAGGAAGAGGGCATTCTCTACAACATGATCGACCAGGTGCTCGGCGATCAGGTCGAGAAGCTGGTCTCGCAAATGGAGGCCGTGGCCTAGGGGCCGGTATTGTCATCCCCGCGAAAGCGGGGATCCAGTAGGCGGTTGAAATTTCTGGATTCCCGCTCCCCGCTTTCGCGGGGACAGGTTCCGCGGGAATGACAGGTCTCGCGGATTCCCTCACACGCCACAATGAACCAAGCCGGCCTGAAACTCGAGCAGGCGCCGCCCATCGCAGTGCCGTTCCGCTTTTTCCTCGCGGCGCCGCTGTTCCTGCTGCTCGCCGCGCTGCTGCTCCTTTGGAGCGGCCCCGCGGCGCTGGCAGCGCGGCTTGCGCCGGTCGCGATCGCGATCGCGCACCTGTTCGCGCTTGGATTCATGGCCCTGGTCATGATGGGCGCGATGATGCAGATGCTGCCGGTGCTGCAGGGCTCGCCGGTTCCCGTGCCGCGCTCCACCGCCGCCGCGAGCCTCGCGGGCGTCGGCCTGGGCACGCTCGCGCTCGCCTCGGGCTTCGCTTTCGGCGAGCGGGCCTTGATCCAGGCGGGGGCGTTCGCGCTCGCCTTCGGGTTCCTCGCCTTCGTCGCCGCGGTGCTGGTCTGCCTTGCGCGTGCGCCCAAGCAGAGCCACACGGTGCGCGCGATGTGGATCGCGGTGGTGTCGCTCGCGGTGACGATCGGGCTCGGCATCGTGCTCGCGTCGCTGTTCGGCTGGGGCGTGTCGCCCGCCAACCCCTCGGCGCACAGCCTGCATCCGGGCTGGAGCCTGCTCGGGTGGACGGGCTTGCTGGTCGCTGGCGTCGCCTACGAGCTGGTGCCGATGCTGCAGATGACGCCGGCCTATCCGAAGCCGATGGTGCGCTATTTCGGCGCCACCGTCCTCGCGCTGCTCGTGCTGTGGTCGGCCGCCCTGTGGGCGGGCGACGGGCGCTGGGGGGCGTTCGCGATCGCGTGCGCCCTGGCCCTGGCGGCGGCTTACGCGCTGTTTGCCGCCGCGACCCTCGTGCTGCAGCGCCGGCGCAGGCGGCGCCTTCCCGACGTGACGCTGGATTTCTGGCGCCTCGGCATGGCGAGCCTCATCCTCGCCTGCATCCTCTGGGGCGCGCGGGTGGCCTTGCCCGGAGCGTGGCCGGTTTCCGTGGACCTCCTGATCGGCGTGCTCGCGATGTTCGGCTTCGCCGGCTTCGTCATCAGCGGCATGCTCTACAAGATCATGCCTTTCCTCGCGTGGTTCCACCTGCAGTCGCTGTGCGGCCCCGGGGTGCTCGCGCCGAACATGAAAAAGATCCTGCCCGAGGCGAGCCAGCGGCGGCAGTTCCGCTCGCAGGTCCTCGCCCTGGCGCTCCTGTGCGCAGCGGCGCTCCGGCCCGGGCTGTTCGTCCATGCGGCCGCGCTGGCGCTCGGCGCCACGGCGGTGCTGCTCGAGGCGAACATGCTGACCATCGTCCGCGCCTACCGCGCGAACCTGAAGCTGATGCGCGCGGGCGCGCCGGGCCGCATCAGTCCGTAAGCGCGGCCTCGACGCTGCCGAGTTCGCCGAAATCCGCGCGGATGCGCTCGCCGGGCGCGATGGCGAAGGGCACGACGCAGGTTCCCGTGGTGACCACGTCGCCGGCCTCGAGTCCTGCGCCGAGCGAGCGCAGCTCGTTCGCGATCCAGGCGAGCGCGAGCCGCGGGTCCCCGAGCACGTTCGCACCCCTGCCCTCGCAGGCGAGCGAGCCGTCGCGCATCGCGGCGACTGCGTGGCCGGCAAGGTCGCGCTTGCGCCACGCGTCGCCGGTCGCCGCGCCCAGCACGAACCCGCCGGCGCAGGCGTTGTCGGCGATGAGCTGCGCCGCGCCGACCGCTGCGCAGTCGGCGAAGCGCGTGTCGGGGAACTCGAGCGCCGGGTGCAGCGAGCGCACCGCCTCCATCACCTCGTCCCGTGCGTAGGGCGCCTCGCGCGGCGGCAGCGGCTTGCCCATGCGGAATGCGAATTCCGCCTCGCCGACCCGCATCAGGTTGCCGGACAAGGAAACGCTGCCCCCGGCCGGGACCGTGTAGCGCGCGAGCAGGCGGCCGGCAAGCGGGCCGTCGACGTGGATATGCCGCTGGCCGGCGGCGCTCGTGGCCGCGATCTTCCAGCCCAGGACGCGCTGGCCGGACAGGCGCGCAATTTCCGCCTGGATGGCGTAGCCCTCGGCGCGGCCCGCCGGGCGGCAGCGCTCCGGAAGCGTGGCAATGCGGCGCGAGTCGCGCCAGCATTGCCACAGCAGCGCCGCAGCCTCTGCGATCCGGGTTGCATGCATGTTCATTCCAGCCTTCTACCAGAAACTTGACAGCCTTGGCGACCCGGAGGATAGTTTGGCATTAGGTTAGACCTAATATTGGGGGAGCGGTTGGACGATCGGGCGCATCCCGGCATCGAGGGCGGCGAATCCGCGGCGGAGCCGTTCAGGCAGCTCGGGCGCAGGAAGGCGTACGAGGAAGTCGCCGACCAGATCCGCGAGCGCATCTTCAGCGCCGCGGTCAAGACGGGCGAGCGGCTCCCGACCGAGCGCGAGCTCTCGGCGCAGTTCGGCGTCAGCCGGGTCGTCGTCCGCGAGGCGGTCCGGGCGCTCGAGCTGAGCGGCCTGGTCTCGGTGAAGAAGGGGGCGAAGGGCGGCATCTTCATCGCGCGGGACCACCAGCGCCCGATCACCGATTCCATCGGCAACCTGCTCGCGCGGGGCGAGGCGCGCCTCGCCGACCTGTTCGAAGTCAGGATGCTGATCGAGCCCTACGCAGCCGGGCGCGTGGCGAAGATAGGCACGGCGAAGGACTTCGCCGCGCTCACCGCCCTGGTCGGCAGGGCCGACGCCGAGCACTGCTGCGGCGCGAGCATCCGCGGCCTCAACATCGATCTGCATCGCCAGATCATCCGCATGAGCGGCAACCCCGTGCTCGCCGCCGTCGGCGAGACGGTGCTGACGATGCTCTACGACCGCCTGAAGCCGGTGGAGAGCCGCGGCCCCTCGGGCGTGGCGCTGGGATTGCACAAGCAACTGTTGCTCGCGTTCCGCAAGCGGGATGCCGCCGCGGCGCGCGCCATCATGGCAAAGGACATCGCGTCGCTCGGCAAGCGGTTCGAGCTGCTCGACGCGAAGGGAAAATCATCTCGGAAAAAGGAGTAGGGCATGGACAGGAGCAGAGTGATCGGCATCAAGAGCCTGGGCGACTGGCTGAAGGTCGTCGAGTCGATGGGCGAGCTGAAGCGCATCAAGGCGAAGGTCGACTGGGACCTCGAGATGGGCACCATCACCTACATGGCGGGCAAGACCGTCGGCGGCCCGGCGCTCATGTTCGAGAACATCAAGGACCATCCGCGCTCGAAGCTGCTGTTCAACCCGTTCGGCAGCAGCCTGAACAGGATCGCCATCACCATCCGCGAGGAGCCGAGCAAGGATGCGCTGGCCATCATCCGCGTACTGAGCGAGAAGATGAAGCAGCGCGTGGCGCCGCTGGTCATCGACGCCAAGGATGCGGAAGTCAACCAGAACATCGAGACTGGAAACAAGGTGGACATCACCAAGTTCCCGGCGCCGAAGATGTGGCCGCTGGATGGCGGCAGGTACATCGGTACCGCCGACTCGGTGATCACGATGAACCCGGAGGACGGGCGAGTCAATCTGGGCACGTACCGCCAGATGATCCAGGGACCGAAACAGGTCGGGTTCTATTCCTCGCCCGGCAAGGACGCGACCCTGGACAAGCAGCGCTGGTGGGATCGCGGCGAGCCGGCGCCCGTGGCGGCGGTGTACGGCCTGGAGCCGCTGCTGTTCCTCGCCTCCTCGACCTCGTTCCCGAAGGACGTTTCCGAATACGAGTTCGCCGGAGGCATCAACGGTTCGCCCATCGAGGTGTTCAAGAGCGACGTCACGGGACTGACGTTGCCCGCGCATGCGGAACTCATCGTCGAGGGCTTCTCCTATCCGGACAAGACCGCCTCCGAAGGCCCGTTCGGCGAATTCACCGGCTACTACGGCCGCCCGGGCGGCGCGACGCCGTACATCGACATCAAGACCATCCGCTATCGCAACGACCCCATCATCACCAGCGCGCTCATGGCCGACGGCTGGCCGAACGAGGCCGGGCTCATGTGGGCGATGGCCAAAGCCGCCAAGGTGTGGACCGACCTGAACGCGATGGGGGTTCCCGGCATCCGCGGCGTGTGGTCTCCCCCCGAGGCCGCGGGCTGGGGCATGACGGTGGTCTCGATCAAGCAGCAGTATGCGGGCCACGCGGCGCAGGTGGGCGCGCTCGCCGCGCAGTGCATGGGCGGGGCGTACTTCAGCAAGTACATCGTCGTCGTGGATGACGACGTCGATCCGACCGATCTCGGCGAAGTGGTCTGGGCGATGGTGACGCGCTCCCGGCCCGCGCACTCGATCGACATCCTGCGCGAGACCTGGAGCACCTACCTCGATCCGAGCCAGAACCCGCCGGAGATCCGTCCCTGGGGTTCCAAGTGCATCATCAACGCCTGCAAGGAATACAAGTACATCAAGACCTTCTCGCGCCGCAGCCTGCTGAAGAAAGAGGTGTACGACTCGGTGTGCGCGCGCTGGAGCGAGCTGGGATTCGAGAGCGAGCCGCCGAGAATCACCAACTTCGAGAATTTCGAGGGCCAGGTCCACAGCTAGGCGGCAGCCGACACGGCCGGGGCGGTCCGCATCGCGCGGGTGGCCCCGGTATCTTCAGTCGTCTTCTCGGAGGAGGGAACAGATGACGCAGTTCATGCATGGTTTCACGCGGCGGCGGTTTCTGATCGCCTCGGCCGCCACCGCTGTCCCGTCGGCGATGGCGCCGTTTGGCGCGCTCGCGCAGGGAATTTCGAACCGCCCGGTGCGGATTCTCATCGCCCAGACGCCCGGGACCACACCGGACTTGATCGCGCGGGCGCTCGCCCCGAGGCTGCAGGCTCGCTGGAATCAGCCCTTCTTTGTTGAGAACCGGTCCGGCGCCGCGGGTGCGATCGGCATGGAGGCGCTCGCCAAGGCGCCGCCGGACGGCCACACCATCAACATCAACGTGTCCAGTACGGTGACGCTTCCGCTGTTCTTCAAAGTGCCGTTCGACGTGCTGACCAGCTTCACGCCGATCACCATGGTGGGCAGCAACATTTTCGCCCTCGTGGTGCACCCCTCGGTGCCGGCGACGAACCTGGACGAGTTCCTTCACTGGGCCAAGTCGCGCGGCGCCGAGGCCAACTACGGCTCGCCGGGCAACGGCACCTACCATCACCTGTTCATGGAGCAGTTCAAGCTGGTCACGGGAATCGAGATCACCCACATTCCCTACAAGGGGTCGGCGCAGGCGTTCACTGATCTGCTCGGCGGCCAGATTTCGGCCATGTTCCTGCCCATGGGCGTCGCGCTCAATTACGCCCGGCAGGGCAAGGTGAGGATACTCGGAGGCTCCGGGCGCGAACGTTCCCCGCTGACGCCGGACATCCCTTCGCTCCACGAGCTGGGTGCCACGGGATTCCACGGGGAAATGTGGCTCGCGGCATGGGGGCCCACGGACATGCCGGCGGCGATCGTCGAGCGCTACAACTCGGAACTGCATGCGATTCTGGCGCAGGCCGACGTGCGCGAGTTCTTCGGCAAGCAGGGGCTTGCCGTGCGCGCCAGCACGCCCGGGGAACTGGCGCTGGCGCAGCGCGCCGAGTACGACGCGCTCGCCAAGCTGGTGCGCGCGGCCAGCATCAAGGCCGATTGAAAGGAGGCGCCGCATCATGAAGACGATCGGAACGCTCGCGGCGTCGCTGCTCGCCGGGGCGCTCGCCTTGGCCGCGCCGGCTTCGGCGCAGACCTGGCCCGAGAAACCGGTGCGGCTGGTGGTCGCCTTCGCGCCGGGCGGGCTGATCGACACCTTCGCGCGCACGCTGCAGCCGCGGCTCGTGGAGGGCCTCGGGCAGCCCCTGATCATCGAGAACCGCGGCGGCGCGGGCGGCACGCTCGCCGAGTCGGTGGTCGCCAAGTCCGCACCCGATGGCTACACGGTGCTGGTGAGCGCGGACAGCCCGCCGGCCAACCCGCACCTGTTCCACAACCTCAACTACGATTTCTTCCGCGATCTCGCGCCGGTGTCGATGCTCGCGCGCGTGCCGTTCGCGCTGGTCGTGCATCCTTCCGTGCCCGCGAATACCCTCCCCGAACTGGTCGCCTACGTGCGCTCGCGCCAGGGACAGTTCTCGTATGCGAGCCCGGGGACCGGCACCGGGAATCACCTGTTCATGGAGCTGTTCAAGAGTCTCGCCGGCATCGAGATGACGCATGTTCCCTACAAGGGCGGCGGCCCGGCGATGAGCGACCTCATTGGCGGGCAGGTGCAGTCATCGCTCATCTCGGTCACGCTCGCCGCACCGCAGGTGCGCTCGGGCAAGGTGCGCGCGGTCGGCGTGACGAGCGAAAGGCGCGCGGCGATGCTGCCGCAGGTCCCGACGTTCATCGAGGCGGGCTACCGGGACTTCACGGCGCACACCTGGTGCGGGCTTTTCGTTCCCGCCGCCACGCCGGCCGCGCTGGTTCAGCGCCTGAATGCGGAGTTCGCCCGGGCTGTTCGCGCGCCCGAGGTGCAGACCCGGTTCAGGGAGCTGGGTGCCGAGACCGTGATGAACTCCCCCCCGGAGTTCGCTACGTTCCTGCGCGCCGAGACCGATCGCCTCGGCGCCCTGATCCGGGAGCGCAAGATCGCCTCGGATTGAGTCACGCGGGATTCACGCATCGGCCTGCGTCATTTGTTTTTCTGAATGCAGGCTTCAAATCATCGAATCGCCTATCGCTTCGCAATTTGATCTAGCGCATGCTGCGCCGCCGCAACGTCTCGATAATAGAACATGTTCATTATTCGAGTCGAGCACGTTGAAAAGGTGAAGGCCATGAGCGTCGAAAACAGCCGCGTGGGTTTGGAAACAAGGGAAGTCAAGCTTAGGGAGAACGCTGTCAAGGCGGGTTGGTTCGCTTCGGTGAACGTCGTTGCGACGGAAGTGGACGGCCGCAAGTCCGAGGGCTGGGTCCACGTCTCGAAACAGGGCGCGATCATGAAGATCGACGGCTACGACGAGCACGACGACGTGAATCCCGGACTGATCGGATACGTGATCGCCACCCAGGGCGAGGCCATCCTGCAGGCCGTCGAGGCGAAAACGGCGGAATTCAGGCTCGCCGCCTGATTCCCGGGCCGCGCGCCCTGTCCGCGATCTGGAACAGGGCGAGAGTTTAATCTAGATCAAAGGCACCCCCGGGGGTGATTGGGGATCATCGTGGCGTCACGTAGAATCCACAGTTTTCCCGTCGAGGAGGGGGTGCAATGCCTACAGCGCCGGAGGCACTGGAGCCGACACGGCACCAGGCGAAGAACGTCCGGCCGCTGACCGGAAACGAAGCCATCGCGCGCGGCGCGTGGGAAGCGGGCGTCAAGGTCGCCGCCGCCTATCCCGGCACGCCCAGCACCGAAATCCTCGAATCCCTCGCCAGGTATCCGGCCGAGGACCTGCACGCGCAGTGGTCCACCAACGAGAAGGTCGCGCTGGACGTCGCCATCGGCGCGTCCTTCGCGGGCAAGCGCGCGCTCGCGGCGATGAAGCACGTGGGCCTGAACGTGGCGGCGGATGCCTTCATGTCGCAGGCCTACATCGGCTCGAACGGGGGCCTGGTGATCGCGGTCGCCGACGACCCGGGCATCCACAGCTCGCAGAACGAGCAGGACACGCGCATCTACGGCCAGTTCGCCACCGTGCCGGTGCTCGAGCCGAGCGATGCGCAGGAGGCGCTCGATTTCACGCGCCTCGCCTTCGATCTCTCCGAGCGCTTCGACACCATCGCCATCGTGCGCACCACGACGCGCCTCGCGCACACGCGCAGCCCGGTCGCGCTCGGCGCGCGGCAGGAGGCGCCCGCGCGCGGCTTCAACGAGAGCCCGGCGAAGAACGTGATGATTCCCGCGCACGCGCGGCTGCGCCACGTTGCGGTGCTCGAGCGCGAGAGGAAGCTCAAGGAATACTTCGAGACCGCGCCGATCAACCGCGTGGAACTGGGAAGCGACCGGGCCTTCGGCATCGTCACCGCCGGCACCTGCTACCCCTACGTGCGCGAAGTGCTGCCCGGCGCGAGCGTGCTCAAGCTCGGCGCCTCGTGGCCGCTGCCCGAGGGCCTGCTCGCCCGCTTCTGCGAGTCGGTCGAGCGCGTGTTCGTGGTCGAGGAGCTGGAGCCCGTCATCGAGCGGGAACTCCGCGCACTGGGCTTCAAGGCCGAGGGCAAGCTCTACTTCCCGCGCGTGGGCGAGTTCTCCCCCGAGATCGTGCGCGCCGGATTCGAGAAGGCGGGCGTGCTCGCGCCGCGCCCGCAGCGCGGCGCCTGGACGCCCGAGCCGCTGGTGCGCCCGCCCGTGCTCTGCGCGGGCTGCCCGCACACCTCGAGCTTCATGGCGGTGCGGGCCTCGGGCGCGCGCGTCGCGGGCGACATCGGCTGCTATACGCTCGCCTGCCTCGACCCCCTGCGCGGCCTGGACACCACCGTCTCGATGGGCTCCTCGATCGGCAACGCGATCGGTATGTCCAAGGCGGGCGACACCAAGCCCGTGATGGCCACCATCGGCGACTCGACTTTCCTGCACGCGGGCATCCCCGGCCTGATCGACGCGGTGTACAACAACGCCAACATCACGGTGCTGCTGCTCGACAACCACATCACCGCGATGACCGGCGGCCAGGACCACCCGGGCACCGGCAAGACGCTGCGCGGAGATCCGGCGCCGCGCGTCGATTACGAGGCGCTGGTGAAGGCCATTGGTGTCAAGTGGGTGCGCACGGTGGACTCCTACGACCTTGCCGCGATGTACCAGACGCTGCGCGAGGCGATCGCCCACCGCGGCGTGTCGGTGATCATCTCCAACCGCCCCTGCGTGCTCGACCCGGTGAAGATCAAGGGCCCGGCGCTCTCGGTGGTGAACGAGCAGTGCAACGCCTGCCAGTCGTGCATGAACCTCGGCTGCCCAGCGCTCACCTGGGACGACAACATGTTCGAGGGACGCCACAAGGTCAAGATCGACCAGTCCCTGTGCATCGGCTGCACCCTGTGCGCGCAGGTGTGCACCATCGACTGCATCAAGCCGACCCACGCCCTCGGGGCGGTGGCGCAATGAGCGAACCCGTCAACGTGCTGATCGTCGGCGTCGGCGGCCAGGGCGTGATCATGGTCTCCAAGGCGCTCGCCTGGCTTGCGCAGTCGCGCGGCCTCGAAGTGAAGCAGAGCGAAGTGCACGGCATGGCCAAGCGCGGCGGCTCGGTGTTCAGCCACGTGCGCTTCGGCGAGCAGGTATGGTCGCCCACCATCCCCAGGGGCGAGGCGGACATCCTGGTCGCGCTCGAGTGGGCCGAAGGCCTGCGCTGGCTCCCGTTCCTCAAGCCCGAGGCCGGCATCTTCATCTGCGACACCAAGCGCATCGTGCCGCCGTTCGCCTGCCTGAACCGCCGCCCGGGCGCGACTATGCGCTACTCGCGCGAGACGCCGGCCGAGGTGAAGGCGCACGTCGCCGAAGGCTACGCCATCGACGCCACACAAATGGCCGAGGAACTGGGCAACGAGCGCGCCGCGAACGTCGTCCTGCTCGGCGCGCTCTCCACCGCGCTCGACTTTCCCGGCGAGGACTGGGAGAAGGCGGTCACCGAGTTCGTTCCCAAGAAGACCGTCGCAGTGAACCTCGAGGCCTTCCGCCGCGGGCGCGCATGGATCGAAGAGGCGCGCCTGCTGGCGCCGACGGCCGAGGCGCCCGCGGCACTCGCCCCCGTGGCGAAGCCCGCGCCGGCCTACGCGCCGCGCCTGGAGATCGTGCGCGAATGGTGCAAGAGCTGCGACATCTGCGTGAAGCTCTGCCCGGAGCGCTGCCTGCGCCTGGACGCGGAGAGGATCGTCGAGCTCGCCGATCCCGCCAAATGCACCGGCTGCCGCCTGTGCGAGTGGCTGTGCCCGGATTTCGCGATCCGCGTGCACCTCGAGCCCGCCAGGGCGCAAGAGGCGACGGCATGAGCAGAATCCTCGGAGTCGTCATTCCCGCGCAAGCGGGAATCCAGGAATTCTCGATGCTGCTGGATCCCCGCTTGCGCGGGGATGACAGAAATAGAATTTCCAGAGGTGCCCATGAACGCAGTTGACTCCGCGCTCGCGGCGAAGTCCGCCGTACAGCTCATCTCGGGCAACCACGCCTGCGCGCTCGGCGCGGTCGCGGCGGGCTGCCGCTTCTTCGCCGGCTACCCGATCACGCCGTCGTCGGAGATCGCCGAGCGGCTCTCTCGCGCGCTGCCCGAGGTGGACGGCGTGTTCGTGCAGATGGAGGACGAGATCGCCTCGATCGCCGCAGTGATCGGCGCATCCATGGGAGGCGTCAAGGCGATGACCGCCACGAGCGGCCCGGGCTTCTCGCTCAAGCAGGAGAACCTGGGCTACGCCGCGGGCGCCGAGATCCCGTGCGTGATCGTCGACGTCATGCGCGGCGGCCCTTCCACCGGCATGCCGACGCGCCCCGCGCAGGGCGACATCATGCAGGCGCGCTGGGGCAGCCACGGCGACTACCCGATCATCGTGCTCGCGCCGGCCTCGGTGCGCGAGATCTACGACGAGACCCTGCGCGCCTTCGACCTCGCCGAAACCTTCCGCACGCCGGTCGTGCTGCTCTACGACCAGGTGGTCGCGCAGCTCACCGAAACCGTGGATCTCGGCTCGGGACGCGGATCTTCGGGCAGCGTGCGCGCCCAGCGCAAGTGGGCGAGCGGACCGCGCGAGGCCTACCAGCCCTACGCCGCGGGCGCGGACGGCATTCCCGCGATGTCCCGGCCGGGCGCGGGCTACCGCGTTCACACCACGGGACTGAACCACGCCGAGAACGGCTTCCCGACCCAGAATCCAGAAGCGGTCGAGCGCAACCTCTCGCGCATGCTCGGCAAGTTCGAGCGCAATCGCGAGGCGATCGACTCCTGGCAGTCCCTGGCCTGCGAGGACGCCGAAGTGGTGATCGTCGCCGTGGGCATCAGCGCCCGCGCGGCGGCGCGCGCCATCGACCTCGCGCGCGCGCGCGGCGTGCGCGTGGGTCTGTTCCGCCCGATCACGCTCTGGCCCTTCCCCGAGAAGGCGCTGCGCGAGGCGACCAGCGCGGCGCGCGCCGTGCTCGTGCCCGAGATGAACGCCGGGCAGATGCGCCTGGAAGTCGAGCGCGTGCTGCGCGATGCGTGGGTGGAAGGCCTGCACCGCTACAACGGCGAGCCGATTTCGCCGGCCGAGATCTGCGAGCGCGCCGTGGCATTGGCGAAGGAATCACGATGACGATGATGCTCGACACCGCGGCGGAGTTCGACGTCCGCAAGTATCTGCGCATGGAGATGATGCCGCACTTCCTGTGCCCGGGCTGCGGCCACGGCATCGCGCTGCGCGCGCTGCTCTGGGCGCTGGAGGAGCTCGAGGTCGACAAGGACAGGCTCGCGGTGG
>Ga0209726_10005446_pt1 | contig 15446 bp, 13 predicted proteins | sample Subgrocontami54m_FD_187453 | JGI IMG/M metagenome (GOLD analysis project Ga0209726, IMG submission 187453) | Subsurface groundwater microbial communities from S. Glens Falls, New York, USA - GMW46 contaminated, 5.4 m (SPAdes) (version 3) | ecosystem: Environmental > Aquatic > Deep subsurface >... | reverse complement strand
GTCCTCCGCGGGATAAATTTGGAGGTGAGCCGGGGGGAAGTGGTGGTCCTCATCGGCCCCAGTGGCTCTGGGAAGAGCACCTTTCTGCGGTGTTTGAATCGCTTGGAAGAACCAAGCGCCGGAAAGATTTTCCTTGACGGGACTGAAATCACCGACCCGAGGGCGAACCTGCCCAACGTTCGACGGAACATCGGCATGGTGTTTCAGCACTTGAATCTTTTTCCGCACATGACTGCGTTAGAGAACGTTATGGAGGGGCCGCGGACGGTCCTGAGAACGCCGCGCCAAGAAGCTCTGGCCTTGGCCATGAGCCGGTTGGAAAAGGTTGGCCTGTTGGACAAGATCAACGTGAAACCGGCCCAACTGTCTGGAGGCCAACAGCAGCGGGTGGCAATTGCCAGAGCACTGGCCATGGATCCCAAAGTGATGTTGTTCGATGAGGTGACGTCCGCCTTGGACCCGGAGCTGGTGGGAGAAGTGCTCACGGTGATGAAACGACTGGCCGATGAGGGAATGACCATGCTCGTTGTCACCCACGAGATGCACTTCGGGGAGAAGGTGGCCGACCGCGTGCTCATGTTTGACGAAGGCATCGTGATCGAAGAAGGCCCGCCCGACAAGATCTTCACCAAGGCGGATCATGAGCGCACCCGGCGCTTCCTCAACCAGCTCCACTGGGAGGGCGCATAAGCACGTGGCGGACCGTCGTCCCCGGGGGGTGGCGAAACTTGCTGTGTAAGGATCAGCAGGATTTCCCTGATGGCGCGAAAAGAATGGAAAACCGGCACAACAACTCTGTCACGGACAGGATGCTCACAGGAGGATGCGTCATGAAACGGAAGCGCGGATGGATGACGATGCATGGGTTCGGCATGTTGATGATGCTGCCCTTGCAGGTACTGGCGCAAAGCGGGCTTGGATCCGAAACCCGAGTTCGGCCGATCGAGCTCATCGTCCAGTCGGCAGGGGCAAATCCAACGGAGTTCGAAACCGCCCAGATGATTGCTGCCGAGTGGAGGAAACTGGGCCTTGAGGTCACAGTGAACGCAATGGACTGGGCTCGGATTGGCGAAAAGGTCTTCCAGCAGTACGACTACGACGCGGCGGTGGTCCGATATGCCGGACGAGCCGAGCGGATCGACCCGTACCATTTCATCTACCAGATCCTGCACTCCAAGGGGAGGTCGAACGAGGTAGGCTATCGGAGCGCGGAATATGACAAGTATGCCGACCTGCAGAATGAGCTGACCGACGTGCAAAAGCGCCAGGTCGCCGTATTTCGCGCCCAGGAAATCTCTGCGCGGGAGCAGCCCCTGACGCCCATTGTCAACCGGAACCAGATTCATGTGTACAACCATCAGACCTTTGAAGGGTACCAAGTGTTTACAGGCGAGGGGCTCAATGTCTTCTGGAATTACATGGGATTACGGCCGAAGACGGCCCGCAAGACAGTTCGGATGGCCTATGCCCAGGACAACGAGACATTGAACCCGACGAATATGTTCCAGTTCCGGGACTTCCAGGTGGCCCAGCTCATCTATGACCGCTTGGTCCGGATCGACCTCGCCGGCGTCCCTCAGGAATGGGCGGCGGAGTCGATCAAGGTGGTGAATCCCACCACCTACCGCGTGAAGCTGCGCAGCGGCATGACCTTCCATGACGGGAAGCCGGTCACGGCGGAGGACGTGAAGTTCTCGGTGGAGCTGTTCCGGGAGATCAAGGGCAGCCGGCTGTGGGGTCTAGCGCAGCCGGTGCAGGAGCTCCGCGTGCTGGACGGCCTGACGGTGGAGTTCCTTCTCACGGAGCCGTTCGCGCCCTTCGTCGCCAACACCCTGGGGCAGCTCTTCATCCTCCCGAAACATATCTGGTCCAAGATCCCCCTCAAGGATGTGCCCAGCTACGCCGACCCTAAACCCATCGGCAGCGGGCCGTTTAAGGTGGAGTACTGGCAGCGCGACCGGGAGTTAAAGCTGGCCCGCCACGACAATCATTTCAGCAAACCGGCCGTTGACGGGATCATCCGCGTCGTGTTCCCCACTGTGGATGGCATTGTCGGCGCACTCGAGCGCGGCGAGGTGGACTTCACCGGCTGGTGGCTGGAACCGGCCGAGGCGGCCCGCCTGCGGGCGGTGGCCCACCTCAAGGCCATCGAGGTCCCCAACCATGGCTTCCTGGCCGTGGACTACAATAACCGGCGCGACCCCTTCAAGCACGCGGCCTTCCGCCGCGCGCTGGCCTATGCAGTGCCCAAGCAGCGGATCCTGGACCTGCTACTGGAAAAGCACGGGAGCCTGGCCTTCTCGACCGTCGGGCCGGAAAACAAGTTCTGGCACAACCCCAACCTGGAGAAGGTGAACTACGATCTGGGAAAAGCCAGGCAGATCCTCCTCGACGCAGGCTTCCGGTTCGACGGTAGCGGGCGGCTGCACGTGCCGAAGCAATAGCTCGGCACGGGAAGAAACACCTGGCCGATCCCTCTGGGGAAGGAGACTCCCGAGGTGCGCAGCTTCCTGCTCCGGCGGCTCTGGCACAGTCTGCTGACTGTCTGGGCCTTCGTCACTATCCTGTTCTTTATGTTCCGCCTGATTCCGGGGAACCCGCTGGCGATGTACGTCGATCAGGGCCTCCCGGCCGAGACCCAGCAGGCCCTGATGGCCCGGTTCGGGCTGGATCAACCGCTGCTCGTGCAGTACGGGCTCTACCTGCGGAACCTGGGGCGCGGGGATTTCGGCAGCTCCTTCCACTTCCGCCGTCCCGTGGTGGACCTGCTCGGAGAGAAGCTCGCCCATACCCTGGTCCTGATGGTGCCCGCCATCGGCCTGGCCTTCCTCGGCGGGACCCTCTTGGGTGCGGTCCTCGGCTGGATGCGGGGACAGATGGCGGAGAAGCTGGCCATGTTGCTGGTGCTCTTCCTCAAGGCGATCCCCCCGTTCTGGCTCGGGATCCTCCTCCTGATGCTCTTCACGTTCCAGCTCGGATGGTTCCCGCTGGGGGGCATCCGTTCCATCGGCACGCCGCCTCTGAATCTGTGGCAGACGTATCTCTCCCTCGATTTCCTCTGGCACCTGGCCTTGCCGCTCTTGACGACCACGCTCACCTTCTTGGGGCTGCCCCTGCTCATTATGCGAAACTCGATCCTCGAGGTGATGCGCAGCGATTACGTCGAGTACGCCAGGGCCAAGGGGCTTCCCGAGACCCGCATCCTGTGGAGGCACGCCGCACGGACCGCGATGTTGCCGGTGGTGACGGTCTTCTCCAGTCTCAGCGGGTTCGCCATCGGCGGGCAGGTGGTGATCGAGATGGTCTTCCGTTGGGCGGGAATGGGCCGGGAGCTAGTCGAAGCCATCGGTCGGCGCGATTACCCGGTCATCCAGGCCGCCTTCCTGTTCCTGGGGCTTCTCGTGATCGTCGTGAACTCCCTCACGGACGTCCTCTACAGCTATCTCGACCCGAGGGTGCAGCTGCATGAGCGGTAGAGCTGCCGGCCGGTTCTTCTCCGGGCGGGATCCCCTCGGGATCGCCGGCCTGGGTATCCTCGCTGCCTTTGTCCTCCTGGGAATGCTCGCGCCCTCGCTGGCCCCGTACGACCCTCAAGCGATGCACCTCCACGACGACGGGCGACTGAAGCGGATGGAGCCGCCCTCCTGGAACCACCTCCTGGGGACGACGCGGCTGGGTCGGGATGTGTTGAGCCAGGTCGTCGTTGGGACGCGGGCGACCCTCGCCATCGGGTTGCTGGCGGCCGGCTGCTCCACCATCCTCGGTACGATCATCGGACTGGTGTCCGGCTTCTACCGGGGAGCCATCGACAGCGTCCTCATGCGCCTGGCGGACATCGTCTATGGGATCCCCTTTGTTCCCTTTGCCATGGTCATGGTCGCCCTGGTAGGACCGCAGGCCTGGGTCTTGGTCGTGGCGATCGTCGTCATCACCTGGAAATCCACGGCCCGGGCGGTGCGGGCACAGGTCTTGTCGCTGCGGGAGCGGCCCTTCGTCGAGGCCGCCCGGGTGGGTGGGGCCAGCTCCCTGCGCATCATGTTCGTCCACATCGGCCCGAATGTCCTCGGGATCGCCATCGTGTACGCGGTGACGACGACGGGATGGGCCATCCTGAGCGAGGCGAGTGTCAGTTTCCTGGGGTACGGCGATCCCCACCTGATCACCTGGGGCAAGATGCTGTACGAGGCCTTCGTGGCCCAGGCCATGCGCACCGCCTGGTGGTGGGTCTTTCCGCCCGGCGGAGCCATCGCCCTCCTGGTCCTGGGCATCTTCCTGGTCGGCCGGATGCTGGAAGAACTCGTGAATCCGCGGATCCGCGAATGGTGAGCGCCACCCAGGCTGTCTTGCAGGTTGAGGGATTGCAGATCGAGTACCGGTCTGGGAGGGGAGCAGTCCGGGCGGTGAACGGCGTCGATCTCACCCTGCGCCAGGGGGAGACCTGGGGGTTGGTGGGGGAGTCTGGGTGCGGCAAGAGCACGCTGGCCAAGGCGGTGCTGCGACTGCTCCCGCCGAGCGGCCACGTGGTGGAGGGGAGGATTCTCCTGGATGGAGTGGACGTGCTCACCCTCAGTGCGGAGGAGCTACGGCGCCTACGATGGGCTGCAATCTCCATCGTCCCCCAGAATGCGCTCAACGCCCTCAACCCCGTCCTGCCCGTGGGCGACCAGATCACCGAGATCCTCTCCTGCCACCAGGGGGTTGGCCGGCGGACAGCCCGGGAACGGGTCCGGGAGCTCTTCGAGATGGTGAGCCTTCCCGCCAGCCGGATGGGGGCCTACCCCCACCAGTTCAGCGGAGGGATGCGACAGCGGGTGGCCATCGCCGCAGCGCTGGCTCTGGAGCCTAGGTTGATCATCGCCGACGAGCCGACGACGGCGCTGGACATCATCACCCAGCGGCTGATCATCGACCGCGTGAAGGAGATCCAGCGGCAGGCACATTTTGCCCTCCTGTGGATCACCCACGACCTGGGGGTCGTGCGGGGGCTCTGTGACCGCTTGGCCATCATGTACGCCGGCGAGATCGTCGAGGCGGGGGCGGTGGAGGAGGTATTCCACGACCCCGGCCACCCGTACACAGTGGGTCTCCTCTCCTCGGTCGCTACCCTTGGCGGCGACCGGAGGAGGCTCCGAGGAATCCCCGGGAATCCCCCCCACGGGGCCAGCCTGGAGCGTCGCTGCCAGTTTGCCGGGCGTTGCCCCATCGCCGTCGAGACGTGCTCGAACCACCGGCCCTCCTTCGCACCCAGCAGGGATGGGACCCGGCTTGTGGCCTGCCATCGGGCGCCAGAGGTGCCTGACCTGCTGGCCTGGCGGCCCGTGTCCCCGGTAGGCCATGGGGGATTCCTACCGGTGACCGCGGGGAAGCCGATCCTGGAGGTCGAGAAGGTGGCGGTGGACTTCAGGGACCATGGCCTTCACTGGTTCGGCCCGTCCCCCAGGAGCGTGCGGGCTGTGGACGGCGTGAGCTTCGTCCTTCACGACAGCGAGACGCTCGGCATTGTGGGTGAGAGCGGATCGGGCAAGACCACGCTCGCCCGCACCCTGCTCCGGCTTGTCAGGCCGACCGAAGGGGCCATCCGGTACAAGGGTCGGGACGTGAGCACGCTTCGGGGAGAGGAATTGCGGTGGTTCCGCCGGGAGGTGCAGATCATCTTCCAGGACCCGTACGAATCCCTCAATCCTGCCTTTACCATTTCCCGGTCCATCGAGGAACCCCTCCGGGTCCTTGGGGCGTCCCATCGCCGCGGCCGGCAAGAGCTGGTGCACGAGGTGTTGGGCCGGGTGGGGCTGAGCCCCCCGTCCGAGTTCCTGCACCGCTACCCCCACGAATTGAGCGGGGGGCAGTTGCAGCGGGTGGCGATCGCGCGGGCGCTGGTCGTGGAGCCGTCCCTCCTGATTGCGGATGAACCGGTGTCCATGCTGGATGTCTCCATCCGGGCCGAAATCCTGTCCCTCCTGGAAGACCTGGTGCAGGAACGTCACCTGGCCTGCATCTACGTCTCCCACGACCTCGCCCTGGTTCGCTACCTGTGCAGCCGGACCCTGGTGATGTACAAGGGCCGGATCATCGAAGAGGGTCCGACCGAAGCGGTGATCCGGCGGCCGCATCACCCCTACACTGCGGCCATGATTCGGGCCGTGCCCACCGTGGAGCATGGCATCCTGGTGCCGCTGACCGTTCTGCCCCAGGAACGGACCGACGTCCCACAGCCGGCGTGCCGGTTCTATCCTCGCTGCCCCATGGCCTTCGACGCATGCAGGTGGGTGGAACCGGGCCTGGAGCCGGTGGGAACCAACGGCCACACCGCGCGCTGCCATCTCTTCGGACCTCTGGGCGCGGGGCGAACGGATAGTCAAGGAGGGTGCACACCATGAAACTTGCGCTGGCGCAGATCGAGGTGGTCGCCGCCGACAAGGCGCACACGCTGGGACGGATGCTGGAGCTCATCGGGCGGGCCGCCGACGGGGGTGCCGAGCTGGTCATCTTCCCCGAGCTCTCCAACACCGAGTACTTCTGTGTGCACTGGGACTACAAGTACCTGGACTATGCGGAGCCCCTGACGGGCCCGACGATCACGGCGATCCGGGCCGTCGCGCGGGAGCGCCAGGTCCACGTGATCGTGCCCATCTATCTCGAGGAGGGCCCCGGCATGAAGTACAACGCCGCAGTCGTCGTCGAGAAGACGGGAGACGTGCAGGGGGTCTATCGGAAGGTGCATCCCGCGGCGCGGCAGAGCCTTGAGAAGATCTACTTCAAGCCTGGAACGCGGCTCCCCATCTTCCACTTGGGCGAATGGCGTGTGGGCGTCCTGATCTGCTACGATACGTACTTTTGCGAGGCCGCCCGGATTCTCGCCCTGAAGGGGGCAGAGCTGCTTGTTTTGCCCTTTGCTGCCCACCACGTGCCGATGTGGACCTCGGTCCTCCCGACGCGGGCATATGAGAACGGCCTGTACGTGGCGGCCATCAATCGGGTCGGCACCGAGCCGGGGCCGGACTGGAATACGTTCATGGGCCGGAGCCTGATAGCCGATCCTTTCGGCAAGATCCTCGTGGAGGGCGACAGGCAGGCGGGTCTGGTCTGGGGGGACATCGAGCGCTCCCTCGTGCACCAGCGTCGGGCCGAAATGTCGGAGTGGGAGGAACGCCGTCCGGACCTGTACGACGTCCTGACCCGGTACGAAGAGGACGTCCGGCGCCTGAGGTGAACGGTATGCCCGGGGTTGTGATCCTGACCACAGGGGGCACCATCGCCACGAGCCGGAACCCGGTCAGCGGCGAACTGCAGGTCTCGTTGCCGGGGTCGCAGCTCGCCAGCGGGATGGCTGACTCAGGAATCGCGGTACGCATCGAGGAGCTGTTCTGCCTCCCCAGTACGGAGCTGACCGTTGATCATGTTCTGCACCTGTGTCGAGAGATCGACCGCTCCTCGGCGGAAGGAACCGCCGGCCTCGTGGTGACGCACGGGACGGCCACGTTGGAGGAAACCGTTTTTTTCGTCAGCCTCGTCGTCTCGGGCGAGACTCCCGTGATCTTCACCGGGGCCATGCGCGATGCGGACCAGGCGGACGCGGATGGCCCGCGCAACCTCCGAGACGCGGTGCGGGTTGCAGCCGCGGGTGCCTCGAGGGGGCGGGGGGTCCTAGTGGTAATGGACGGCGAGATCCTGAATGCCGCCTCCGTCGTGAAGCGGCACGCCAATAGGCTGAGTGCCTTCGCCGCCCGGCAGGGTGGGGCCGAAGGGTGTGTGACCGACGCAGGGATCGTTTACTTTTGGGGTCCGCAGCCTGCACCTGTCCGCTTTAGCGCGCAGCGGGTGGAGCGCCGCATCGACCTCGTACGCACGTGTCTTGATCTGGACCCCGCCGCGATTTCCTCCGCCCTCGATCGGGGGGTGCGCGGACTGGTCATTGAGGCCATGGGCGCAGATGGCATTGCTCCCGTCCTGAAAGCCCCCTTGCTCGAAGCACTCCATCGGAGGGTGGCGGTGGCGGTGGCGACCCGGTGCGCGGAAGGCTCGTGCTCCCCTAGATATCCCGTGGCGCGAGAGTTGGCCCGAAGAGGAGCCGTCTTCACCAGGACCCTTGACGGCTTGAAAGCTCGCATCCTCCTAATGTTGGCCCTGGGGGAATCGCCCCAGCGGACCGACCTCCAGGAACTGTTCGACCGCGTGAGTGGGTATGCGTGCCACCCGAACGCAAATGCCTCACAGAAAGGAGCGGTACCCGTATGAAGCTTCAGCCGATCAGCTCGAAGAAGGTCCCCCGTTTTGCCGGGATTTGCACCTTCCTCCGCCTCCCGCATGTGGAGGATCCTACCGGACTGGACATCGCCATTCTGGGCGTCCCTTTTGACGGGGGACAGACGACAACCGTCTCGGGGGCTCGCTTCGCGCCGCGAGCCGTCCGCGAGGCTTCCTCCCGCATTAAGATGTACAACCCCTCCCTGGGGGTCAACCCCTACGAGAAGTACAATGTGGCCGACTGCGGCGATGTGGCCATCAACCCGCTCGACCTGGAGGCAAGTCGCCAGGCCATTACTGACGGGGTGGGACGGGCGGTGGATGCTGGCGCGGTGCCCCTCTGTATCGGAGGCGATCACTCGGTGTCGCTGCCCATCTTGCGCGGGCTCGCCCGCCGGCACAAGCCGGTGGGGCTGGTTCTCTTCGATGCGCACAGCGACACGTCCGACGAGTACTTCGGCATCCGCTACGGGGCCGGGACGCCGTTCCGGAGGGCGACCGAAGAGGGGTTGATTGATCCGAAGCGCACGCTGCAGATCGGCCTCCGGGGCTCGACCTACAGCGCCGACGAGCACGAGTACGCCCTGGCCCAGGGGATGGAGCTGATCACCATGGATGACATCATGGAGAACGGGCTGAAATGGGTCGTCGAGCGGTACGGGAAACTCCAGGGCGGTCCCATCTACGTCTCGATTGATATTGATGCGCTGGATCCGGCCTATGCCCTGGCCAGCGCCCCGAACCCGGGAGGTTTGAGCGCCCGCGAGCTGATCTACCTGCTGCGCAGGCTGCGGGGCCACCAGATCGTCGGCGCGGATATCGTCGAGGTCAATGCCCCGTACGATTCGCCGACAAAGATGACCGCTTGTCTGGCGGCCCAGCTCCTGTTTGACCTGGTCTGCCTCATCGACAAGGGGTAGCCGATGGGAGTGCCTCGGGAGATGAATCGCGCGAGCGAATTGCGGCTGAGTCTCATTCAGATGCGGTCTCGCCTGGGAGACCTGCAGGGGAATCTGGCCGCGGCCTGTGCCCTGGTGGATAAGGCGGCGGAGGCCAGGCCCGACCTGATTCTCTTGCCCGAGCTGTTCTCAGTGGGACCCCTCACCTTCATCTCCGAAGGCGAGCACCCTGCGGTGCCCGAGGAGGTCGGTGGCGTTACCGTCACCGCCCTCCGGGAGAAGGCGATGGAGCACCGGGTGGCCATCGCCGTGCCCTTCTTTGAGCAGGCGGGTCCGGGGATAGGCTTCAATACCGTCGCCCTGGTGAGTCCAGCGGGGGAGGTCGTGGCCTCGTACCGCAAGACGCACCTCGCAACGAGGCCCGCCCGGGAGAAGGTCTGCTTTCGGCCCGGTTCCCAGTTGACGGTGTGCTCCTACAAGGATTGGCACATTGGATTCCTCTTCGGGAGTGAGGTGCTTCACCCCGAGGCGGGGCGGGCGCTGGCGATCCTGGGGGCAGAACTTCTCTTAGTCTCCGCCGCGCTCCCCCCCCAGCCGCTGTGGGCTGAGCTGCACTCGACGCGGGCGTTCGAAAACGGCTGCTACCTGGCGGTCTCCAACCTGTCGGGGGACGGCAAAAGCGCAGGCCCGTGGCTGGGCGGCGGCAGCCTGCTCGCCGAGCCCCTCGGGAACGTGGTGGCGCGGCTGCCTGAGGAGGGGGAGGGAATCCTGACGGAGACAATCCGGATGGCGGAGGTGCATCGGGCGCGCAACCAGCGGTTCATGTTGCGGGACCGGCGCCCTGATGTCTACCAACCCCTGGCCCAGGCGAGGGCGCAGCGGAGGGAGACAGGATAGACGTGGCACGAGAGGAGAGGGGCTCGACCATGGATCGGAAGGTCCTGGAGCTTGTCGCCAGTGAAGAGGGTCGGCACCGGCGAACCGTCTCGCTGATCGCCTCGGAGAACTATCCCAGTCCGACGGCGCTGCGGGTTCTGTCGTCGCTGTTCGCCATGAAGATGGCCGTGGGCTATCCGGGAAGGCGGGCCTCCACCGGGTGCGAGTTTGTTGACGTGGTGGAGCGCTTGGCGAAGGAGCGGGCGGAGAAGCTCTTCGGGGCGGAGCACGCCAATGTGCAGTGCACCTCCGGCTCCCAGGCCAACTTCGCTGTCTATTTTGCGGCTCTGGAGTTGGGCGACATCGTCATGGCGCCTCCACTGCACATCTCGGATTCGAGCCAGGGCGGAAACGGGAACATCTCGTCACGGGACTACCGCTTTCTCAGGTATGAGATTGATGACGTGACCGGCGAGGTGAACTATGCCGGGTTACGGGAACACGCCCTGCGCCTTCGACCACGCCTCATCATGGCTGGCGCGAGTAGCTACCCACGGATTGTCGATTTCACCAGGTTTCGCGCGATTTGCGACGACGTGGGGGCTCGTTTGCTGGTGGATGCGGCCCATCTGGCCGGGTTGATCGCCGGAGGCGTCCACCCCCCTGCCTTCCCTGTCGCGGACTACATGACGTGTTCATCCCACAAGACGATGCGGGGTCCCCGGGGGGGTGGCCTCGTCCTGTGCCGGGCACGAGACGCGGAGACGGTGGATCGGGCCGTGACGCCCGGCGTGCAGACCTCCCCGGTGGTCTCCGGCGTGGCCGCCTGCGCCGTGATGCTAGGTGAGGCGCTCCGGGATTCCTTCAGGCTCTACCAGGAGCAGGTGATTCGCAACTGCCGTGTCTTGGCCGCCGCCCTGGAGAAGGCGGGGTTCACCCTCGCCTTCGGTGGCACAGAGACGCACCTGCTCGTGCTTGACCTGGCCGAACTCAGCGTCTCGGGGGAGCAGGCGATGGAGTTGTTGGGCCGGATTGGCATCCTCTCGAGCCGGGCCCGCCTTGCCAAGGACGTGCCTCCAGGCCGGCCGACCAGCGGCCTTCGCCTCGGCACGGCCGCGGTCACCACGCGGGGGATGGGAGAAGCGGAGATGGAGAAGCTGGCCGCCCTCATCGGCGGGGTGTTGAAGTCTCCCGATCGCGACGGGGACCGGGAGGAGCTGCGGCGCGAGGTCGAGGAGATGGCAGCGAGGTTCCCTCTATTCTCCGAGGCCTCGACGGGGGAGGCGTCGGAGGCCGAGTAGTCGCGCTGGTGCAGCGCCAGGCGCGGTCCGTGAAGAGGTCTCAGGACGATGGATCAGGAGACATGGCGAGGAGAGAAGTCGGTTCTCGGCTGAAGGACACCTGAGTGGTGCCAGGGACCCTGGGTGGTAAGGAGGCGGCATGGCCGACCTAAGTAGAGAGACGCTTCAGGGCATGCTCCGAGAACTCTTCGGGAGCGAGGTGAGCCCCGCGGATCTGGATGAGGTGTTTCTCCATGTCCGTGGCTGGCAGGAGCCGTTGGCGCGCCTGAATGAACTGGACATGGACGGTGTGGAACCGGCCTTCCTGGTGGATCAGGGGAAGGAATGAGGCATGAGGGACGATCTGGCGTTCCTGACCGCGGCCGAGTTGGGGAGGCTGATCCGGAAGAAGACGATCTCCCCGGTGGAAGTGGTCGAGGCCACGCTTCGACGGATCGAGGCGGTTGAACAGAGGCTGCACGCCTACATGACCCTCTTGGCGGATGCGGGCCTTCGGGCGGCGAAGGAAGCGGAGGCCGAGATCGCTGCCGGCCGGCATCGCGGCCCCCTGCATGGCGTCCCCGTGGCGGTGAAGGACCTGTTCTCCACCCGCGGCGTGCGGACGACGGCGGGCTCGAAGATTCTCGCCGCGTGGGTGCCAGACTACGATGCCACAGTCATTGAGCGACTGCGGGCAGCCGGGACGATTCTCCTTGGGAAGCACCACCTGCATGAATTCGCCGCCGGCATGGGGCAGATCAACCCGCACTACGACAACCCAGTGAACCCGTGGGGCCCGGACCGGTATCCGGGCAGTTCAAGCAGTGGCTCGGCGGTGGCCGTGGCCGCGGGGCTGTGCGCAGGGGCCCTGGGGACCGACACCGGAGGATCCATCCGGCATCCGGCGAGCCTGTGCGGGATCGTCGGTCTCAAGCCGACGTATGGCCGCGTGAGCCGCTTTGGCGTCTTTCCCCTCTCCTGGTCCCTGGATCATGCCGGGCCGATGACCCGATGTGTGGAAGATGCGGCCCTCCTCCTGCACGCCATTGCGGGACACGACCCACGAGATGCTTCGTCAAGTCGTGCCCCCGTCCCGGACTACGGGAAGGCCCTGGTCGGGGACATCCGGGGAATGCGCGTTGGCCTCCTGACCGGCCACTTCGCCCACCCCATGGATCCGGAGGTGCGCGGGGCTCTGGTGGCGGCCGTCGAGCTGCTCCGGGGTCTGGGCGCGGCGATTGAGGAGGTGGCCCTCCCCAAGGCCGAGCATGCGCTCACCGCCTACCACGCCATCGTGTCCAGCGAGGCCCTGGCGGTCCATGAACGGTGGATCAAGGCCCGTCCCCAGGATTACGGGGGTGACAACCGGACGCGGTTGCTGCACGGGGCATCTGTCCTTGCCACCCAGTACCTGCAAGCGCAGCGGGCTCGCGTCCTGATCCGGCAAGAGGTGGATGATGCCCTCCGACGGGTGGAGGTCTTGGTGAGTGCGGCGCTCCCGGTCACGGCGCCGAAGTACGGCCAGCACACGGTAACTCTCGACGGGAGGAATGAAGAGTTCCGGACCATCGCTTCCCGGTTTATCCGGCCCTTCAACGTGACCGGGCATCCGAGCATCTCCGTGCCGTGCGGCTTCGACCAGGCAGGCTTGCCCATCGGGCTCCAGATCGTGGGGCGCTGGTTGGACGAGGCCACGGTCCTGAAGGTGGCCCATGCCTACGAGACGGCCGCCGGCTGGCGGAGCCGGCGACCGCCAGTCTAGCGCGACATGTGGGGGGCGGCCTGCGGGCGACGGAGTTTCGGTCTGAAGACGGGGGAAAAGGCGGCAATGGGACGGTCTCGTCTGAAGGGGAGAGCGTAAGGTGGCTGATCTGCAACTGACCGATATCCGGAAAATCTTTGACACATTTGTAGCGCTTCGTGGAGTGTCGCTGGAGATCGCGCGTGGGGAGTTCGTGACGCTACTGGGCCCTTCCGGATGCGGAAAGACGACCACGCTCAACCTGATCGCCGGCTTCATCGAGGCGGATGGTGGGGAGATCATGATCGGCGGCCGGCCGGTGACGGGGATCCCTTCCCACAAGCGGAACCTGGGGATGGTCTTCCAGAATTACGCCCTGTTCCCGCACCTGACGGTCTTTGACAACATTGCCTTCGGGTTGAAGATGCGCCGGGTCGAGCGGGCCGAGATCGCCCGGCGGGTGGATCGGGCACTGGCGCTCGTCCGGATGCCCGGCCTGGAACGCCGGTACCCGAAGCAGCTCAGCGGCGGGCAGCAGCAACGCGTGGCGCTGGCCCGGGCGCTGGTGATCGAACCGGCCATCCTGCTCCTGGACGAACCGCTCTCCAATCTGGACGCGAAGCTCCGGGAGGAGATGCGGGTGGAACTGCGGGAGATCCAGAGGGAGGTCGGCATCACCACCGTCTTCGTGACCCACGACCAGGAGGAGGCCCTGGTGATGTCGGACCGGATCGCCGTGATGAATTGCGGGATGGTTGAGCAGGTCGGGACGCCGGCCGAGATCTACGAGCGTCCGGCCACGAACTTCGTCGCCCAGTTCGTGGGCGAGTCGAACTGCTTTCGCGGTCACGTGGAGGAGAGCCGCGAAGGGGTGGTCGTGGTCAAGACGGAGGAGGGGCTGATCATCCGGGCCCGATCCGATCGGGCCTGGCGGCCGGGAGATCGAGTCCAGGTGGCCATCCGGCCGGAGAAGATCCAGGTGGGGGAGAGCCCCAACCGGCCGGGGGCCATCGCCGCGGTCCTCGAGCGGGTCCTGTACCTGGGGGCTTCTGTCCGGTGCCTCGCCCGATTCCACCAGCGAAAGGTCATCGCCTCGCTGCCCAACGTGGGACCCCTGGCGCGGCTGACCGTCGGGGCGGAGATCTCTCTCGGATGGAGCGAGGAGGATGTCATCCTCCTTCCCGGCGATGCCTAGCCCCGCACAGGCCGCCCGTCTTGTTCTGGTCAGGACGCGGACCGGGGTGAAACCATACCTGACGCCGTGGCTTCTGGTTTTGCCCGCCACGCTCATGTTCGTGGCCCTGTTTCTGCTGCCCATGCTGGCCCTGTTCGTCTCCAGCTTCCACGGCTACGACCCCAACGTAGGGATCATCCGGGTGCTGAGCGTCCAGAATTACGTCAAGTTCGTGTCCGACCCGTACTACCGCGAGGCGTTGGTCCGCACGCTGAGGATCGCCCTCATGGTCACGATCCTGTCCGGGCTCCTGGGATATCCGGTGGCCTATTACCTGAATCAGGTGGGCGGCCGGACCCGCACGTACCTCACCCTCGCCATCCTGTCTCCCCTGCTCGTCAGCCTCGTGATTCGGACTTTCGGGTGGCTCATCATCCTGGGTCCCAACGGGGTCATCAACTTCCTGGGGCGCGGGCTCGGCATTCTCGGGGCTCCGCTGAAGCTCATGTACACCGAAGGGGCCGTGATCGTCGGCACGATCCACGTGTATCTCCCCTTCATGGTCCTGGCCCTGCTGTCTTCCCTCCAGAATATCGACCCCAACCTCTACCAGGCGGCCAGCAACCTGGGCGCGGACCCCCTTCGGCGGTTCGTGCACGTGACCCTCCCGCTCAGCCTGCCGGGGATCCTCGCGGGCTCCCTGATCGTCTTTTCCCTGTCCGTGAGCTCTTTCGTCACCCCGGCCATCCTGGGGGGGGCCCGCGTGAAGGTCATGGCCTACCTCGTCTGGGAGGAGGACCTGGTCATGCTGAATTGGCCCTTCGGGGCGGCCATCGCCTTCATCCTGCTGGTCATCACGATCGCCATCATGCTGATCTACCACCGGATCCTGGAGGCGGGGCGCTATGGCGTTGTCTTCCAGTAAGAGACGGGGCAGATCAGTAGGCTCGGGAGGGATCTGTATGGTAGATGACACCGACACCCATCGCGACTTTCCCCGGGAGGAGTACGAGGGACGCTATCGCCGGGCTCGCGCCCTGATGCGCGCCCGCGGGCTGGACGCCTTGCTCGTCACCGAGGAGAAGAACTACATCTACTTCACCGGGCACCGCTCGCAGCAGAATTCCATCGACAAGATCCGGCCATACATCTTTCTTCTCCCGCTGGAGGGACGGCCGGTGGCCCTGGTGATGCCCTTCGAGGTAGGGCATGTTCGGGATGGCACCTGGGTG
>Ga0209726_10005445_pt1 | contig 15450 bp, 21 predicted proteins | sample Subgrocontami54m_FD_187453 | JGI IMG/M metagenome (GOLD analysis project Ga0209726, IMG submission 187453) | Subsurface groundwater microbial communities from S. Glens Falls, New York, USA - GMW46 contaminated, 5.4 m (SPAdes) (version 3) | ecosystem: Environmental > Aquatic > Deep subsurface >... | reverse complement strand
ACTAAAAAACATATAAAGAATGGGGCAACAATTTTTGTTTCAGATGATGATCCTCTCGCTGGAACTCAAGAAGCTGTAAAAAAATACGAAAGGGAGCTCGACGCAAAGGTTGTGCGTTTTGTGGATAAGGGACATTTTTCATTTTTGATTAAAACCTTCCCAGAGCTGCTAAGGGAGATAGCACATTCAAATTAGGAATAGCGCGCCTTCGTCACTAAAAGGGTTCTCACATCCTCCACGACAGAGAGCCAATGAGATTATAAAAGCGCCTTAGTAATAGGGTGTTTTTCTTTTTATTTTTTACTGCTAGTATGGTAGTAATGTAAATAATGTCTTCTTCATCTAAAAAAATATGGAAAAGTTACTCGAATTTCTAAAATCTCAAAAATTACTTGTTCTAGCAACAAATGGTGGTGAAGGCGTATGGGCTGCAAATGTATACTATGGTATCGATAGCGATTTCAGAATTTATTTTGTTTCACGCAAAAGTACCAAACATAGTAATCATATCCTACAAAATCCTAACGTTGCTTTTTCTATTTGCTGGTTTGATTCCAGTAATCATAAAAATAGAAAGGCAATACAAGGACGAGGGGTATGTCGACCTACTGAAAAAGAAGAGGAAATAGTAAAGGGCGTTTTACTACATAACACGAATTTTCCTGAATTTGCAGAGAAGATCACGGTTGAGTGGATACACGCTAATGATTATGGATCATCCATTTGGGTATTGAACCCAAATTATATGAAGTATTGGAATGATGAGCTCTACGGTGAAGATGAAAGTAAGGAGTTCAAAATAAATTTATGAAACTCTATCGTTTCAGTCCAATAAAAAATGAACAGGAATTACTAGCGGCTATCACGCATACTCATTTTGCATGCTTTGAATTATGTAAAAAAGCTTTTGGTAAATATTTTCCAGTTGCCGGAAATATTGGAGTGTTCTGCCATTACGATAATGAATACAAATTTTTGACTGAACTCCGAAAGAAATTAACGGAAGAATCTGACAATTTAAATCAAAAATATTTTCGGCTTTATAATCCAATAGTAATTCCTGATCGTGGGGATGTTCCCAAAACCACTTACATGTATCTTTATGTTCGCAAACCAGACCAATACCGAGCACAAGTCGGAGACGTGGATTTTGTGATTGGAGATAAAGAATATGGCGAACTGAAAGAATTTTTACAAAAAGGTTCACAAATCAATGGAGCAAAAATTTTTGATCGCCCTGATTTAGATATGGGCGAACTATCTGACCCCGATATTGATACACTTGCATATGTAAGTACGCAAGCGATGGCAGAAAAAGCAAGAGTTCAACAATAGTAAAAACTATTCCCGACCCCGTTTTTTAAAAAACTAAAACAACGCCGAAATGCGCTTTCGGGCGTGCATCATGTAATATATGGATTTACACGAAAAATGGCCACATCGTTGGCTGACACTAAAAGCAAAACCAGGAAGTTCACCCATTCATCGCTACGGAGTATTTGCTGTTGAGGATATCGAGTTTGGTGAGCCGATCAATGTATTCGGTGGAATTGCCGTTCCTCGTTGGGAAATCAAAGAATATCGGAACATTATAAGTCACGCCGGTGTGCAGGTAAGTGATGATTTTTTCATTGTCCCATCTAGCAATGAAGAAATTGAGATGCAGGGCATATTCAATCACTCGTGCGAACCTAATGTTGGTTTCAATTCGAGTGTAACAATGGTTGCTATTAGAAATATTAAAGCAGGAGAGGAACTTGTAATGAACTACGCTTTCATGGAAACAGATTTTGAATCCTTTGAATGTAATTGTGGAGCTATGACGTGTCGGAAAATTATCAAATCTGATACATGGCAAGACGTAGAGTTTCAGACAAAGTATGGAAAGTACTACTCACCATATCTGCGCGATAAGTTTCAATAAACTAAATAACAAGAAGAATATGTCGATATTTATAAAAGACTTAGAACGTTTTGTTGACCAAGAAGTTACCATAAACGGCTGGTTGTATAATAAGCGATCATCCGGGCCAATTATTTTTTTACAAATCAGAGACGGATATGGCTGGATGCAAGGAGTGATGGTAAAAAAAGATGTAACCAATGACGTATGGTGCGCCGCTGAATCTGCTACACAGGAGTCATCAATACAAATAGCTGGATTGGTTGTAAAACATCCGAAGAAAGAAGGAGTATACGAAATGCAAGTGAATAATTTTTCAGTTATCAACTTGGCACAGGAATATCCGATCGCACACAAAGAGCACGGACCAGATTTTTTAATGGAAAACCGTCATCTTTGGTTGCGCAGTAAAAAGCAATGGGCACTATTACGTTTGCGAGATGGTATTATAGTGGCAATAAATGAATTTTTGCACCAGGAACATTTTGTTAAAGTTGATTCGCCGATTTTTTCGCCCAACGCGTGCGAAGGCACCACTACGTTGTTTGCCGTGCCGTATTTTGATTTAGGGGCGGCATATTTATCTCAATCAGGACAGCTGTATTTGGAAGCGGCTATCGCTTCAGTCGGCCGATGTTATGACTTTGGGCCGGTATTTCGTGCGGAAAAAAGCAAGACAAAAAGACACTTAACCGAATTTTGGATGATGGACGCGGAGGCAGCATTTATAGAACATGAGCAGAACATGCAGCTGCAGGAGGATTTGATAAAATACATTGTTAAACGCTGTTTACAAAATTATCATGAAGAGTTTGCTGTTCTCGAGCGCGATATCGAACCACTCAAAAAAATACTCGACAAACCCTTTACTCGCTATACATATGATGAGGCAATCAGTAAATTAAACGAGCTTGGCTCGGACATCAAGTATGGAGAGGATTTGGGTAATGACGATGAAGGATTATTAACCAAAGATAGTATCACACCTATTTTTATCGAGAAGTGGCCAAAAGTAATCAAGCCGTTTTATATGAAGGTAGATCCAAAAAATCCTGATTTAGTTTTGAATGATGACTTAATAGGTATTGAAGATGCTGGCGAACTGATAGGCGGCAGTCAACGCGAAGATGATCACGATGTATTATTGCAAAGGATTGTGAGTCAGGGGTTAAATATTGCTGATTTTCAGTGGTATCTTGATTTACGTAAATACGGCAGTGTTTTACATAGTGGATTTGGTATTGGCTTAGAAAGAATGGTACGCTGGATGTCCGGTGTAGAACATATTCGTGAATGTATTCCATTTGCTAGAACAATCACTCGATTAAAGCCATAAATCATTTTCCTATTCAGTATGATCCCGATGATTCCACTAAAGAAATTAAAAAATGGATTCCAAATGCCCGTTTACGGTTTTGGCACTTGGTTGGTTGGTGGAACAAAAGAACGGGATCTTCGAAATGATGATGCCGCGGACATAAGTGCAATGAAAGCGGCTTTAGGACTTGGTATTACTCATTTCGATACCGCGGAAGTATATGCGAATGGATATGCAGAAAAACTACTAGGGGAAGCACTAAGTAGTCATGAGCGGTCAAAACTTTTTTTGACATCGAAGGCAAAGGGAGGTAGTGAAACATATAATGATGTGATCCAATCTTGCAAATCGAGTCTTGCGCGAATTAATACGCCCTACCTTGATTTATACTTACTTCATAAATATACCCCGCAACTGCATTTAAAGGAGGCAATGAGAGCTCTTGATTTCTTAGTTGATGAAGGCTTGATAAAAAATATTGGGGTATCGAATTTCAGTAAGGAACGTTTAGAGGAGGCACAGAACTACGCGAAGAATAAAATTGTCTGCAATCAAGTGCAGTATAATCTTAAAGATCGAGAACCGGAGAAAAATGATCTTGTTGCGTATTGTCAGAACAATGACATACTAATTGTTGCGTATCGACCAATAGATAAGGGTAGATTTGTCGAGAATACCCCAATCATTCTTGGGGGTATGTGTAAAAAATACGACAAAACTCCTTCTCAAATCGCAATTAATTGGCTGATTTCTCAGGATAATATTGTTGTTATTTCAAAAACGCGAAATCTTGTTCATCTAGAGGAAAATCTCGGAGCCCTTGGTTGGAGTTTAAGTAAAGAAGATGTTGAAATTCTGAGAAATGAGTATCCAGATCAAGAGAGCGTATCAAGTATCACTCCATTAGGATAGTTAATTGCCAAAATGGTGGCAGGCCTCATTTTTCTTCACTTTCAATTTTTTTGAATGCATAGCTATAGTACGAAGAATTAACTCTTTTTATTAATAAATAATAATTTAAAAAATATGCCCTCTGATTCATTACCAACACCCAACTTGTCAAAAGTTGATGAACTTCGTTTAACTAATGGCGAACTAGAACCAAAAATTACTCCCGCCAGTCCAGATGGTGTATCTCATCAAGAAAAGAGAGAGGATCAAGATTTTTCTAATATTAATTCATGGGAAGGGGTTTATAAAAGACTCGAAGGAATGGTTAATAGGGAGGCAGTATTAGTATCACCATCTTCGGGACGTATATATTATGCACATGAATTACTTGCTCACGCGCAAGAGACTGAAAAATATTTAGCCAGCATGTTTAAACCGGATGATCAAAAATCAGATTTTCCAGACCAGCAAATTATTGATATGGTACGTGGAAATATAAAGATTACACGAGCTAATGGTTTGCGTGATTGTCTTTTGCGTCTTTTTGATCAAACAATTGAACAAAAAAGAAAAGACGCAGAGGCAATTAAAAAAATAAGAGAAACAATAAAATAAAACTTATAAGTTAAAGTATATCTATAAATTCTTAGTGAATGTATATATGAAACCAGTCGATAGGTGTACTCTTGAACAGGCACAATTACTTGAAGAGTTTCGCCGAAGAGCCAAAAGACTTCACTATGAATTTTTCGCTGTACTTGGAAATCCTAAAGATGGTTCCGGTGGTTCGGTTTTTGGAACGACTTCTGAAAGTCCGACGGATAGCGCGGCACGCCATGCCAGACGTGCCCATATAGAGTGGGAACTTCAGCACGGAATTGACCCTTACCATAATCGAAAAATCTAGATTTGATATTTATTCTCCAAAAGACATATGGCAGAAACATTAAGTGGTCCATATCCCACAGAAGAACTCGATATAAAAAGGGCTGCTTTTGAACGCCTTTATCACGAGTATGTCTTGGACGGTATATGAAACAAAACATATCGTCACAAACAAAATATCTCAATCGTGATATTTTGGCTGCACTGCGAATGCAGTTGGGGCGCAACTTTGTTTCTTTTTATTGTACTGGAAGCCGCGCGACCGGTGAAGATTTGCCCGATAGTGATTATGATGGTTATTGTTTTGTACGTAATGTTCATGTAAAATATCCCAACCTTTCTGAGGGCGAGAAGAAATACAATATTAGAATTGGTATTGCGCTGAAGTCGTATACGATTTTTCGAAATTACCTTGCTAATAATAGCAGAGAATGTTTTTATCGCTCTCTTGTACTTGATATGAAATTTGGGCGGGCACGATTTGTTGGTGGGCGAAATCTTTCATATAATATTCCATCGCTTAAACACCTGTTGCCGTTAAATTTGAAAAGAGGAATGCAGTTTGAGTATTGGTTTGCCACACTCATTGATTCGCCTTCAAATGTCCTGAAGAGAGAACCGCGACGGCATATCGGATTTATTATTGCGATGTGTGAAATTCTTTTACTAATGAAAGGAGTGGTGGTAAAAAAAGAAAATTTGCCGCAAGCCTTACACCGCTATTATCCTGCTTTTCGAGTCATACGTCTTTTACGTACTGCTTTATGGCGCAGGCATACCTGGATACTTATCAAACATGATAAAAAAGAGATAGCCAGTATTCGAAGAGACGTAAAGAAATTTTTAAAAATATTACGGAGCTATCTATTTTCATCCCATAGTGATAATGTATCTCCAAAGGAAGCTAGAGAACAAATGAGATGTATGATTAACCAGTCACATAAAAACACTAACTATGATCGAGCTTGAGTCACTTTACGGAAAGAAAGTTTCACGTCCCAAAGGTGACCTTTCATTTCGTCCATCCGCCTATGCGATTATTGTTCATGCCGAAAAATTGTTACTTTTAAAGACTAAGAGTAGGGGGAAGTTTTTCGTTCCTGGTGGTGCGATAAATGTTGGCGAAAAACTAGAGGAGGGATTGATTCGGGAAGTAATGGAGGAGACAAATATTCAAATTAAGGTTGAAAAATTCCTTTTCTTTCGAGAAAAGTTTTTTTATTATGATCCCCTGGGGAAATCATGGCAGATTTTTGCTTTTTTCTATCTGTGTTCTCCTGTGACTTTTGATATTTCAGATAAAAATTGTGAATCGGATGAAGAAACAGAGATTCCGTGTTGGATAGAAATATCTGATCTTAGCAGTTCAGATTTCCAGACTTTTGGTTCGGATATATTATGTGCAATAACTGAAATACAACATTGATTAAAATGGAAATGGGGTCAATCACTATTTATAACAATTTCGAGCCAGATAAAATACAATACATTTTTGCCCTGATAATTATCGGAACTTTTACTATCAAGATTTCCCCATAAAGATTCTTGTGAACATAAGGATTTTTTGATAGAATGAGCGAGGCGATGAGAACTGAAAAAAAATATGGATAACATGACAAAAATTAATCAAGGAATGGTTCCCGGAGAAGAATTAGGAGAACAGAAATTCATAAAAGCAAGAGAAGAAATCGTAAAAATTTTTCAAAGCAATAAAACTGGTAACGAGAGGGTAGGGGTAATTGTTTCAAAAATTAAACCACTCATAAGTGATGAGCAACTTGGCATAATAACTCCCGTTTTACAGGAAATGAGTACCATAGAAGATGAAGGCGCATTTGTGGAAGGTGTTCTTTCGGTGCTAAAACCTATCATAGAGTTAAAAAAGCGAGTTGACTCAAAAACCATTACTCAAAGACATGGTTTTACGGAATTAAATGAAGTTTTATCTTATGGTATAGGCGATGGCTTGGCGCATATCCATGCGGGGAGTTTTAGAAGACGTCCAATAGAAGAGGGTTTGCGGAAATTGGCTGAAATAATAAAGAAAAATGAGGATGTGCGCGTTATTACGGCCTCATCTTGGATTGTAGCTAGAAAACCGGAATGGCTTGAGGATCTTGGATTTACAGACACAGGACCAATTTCTGAGGAAGAAAGGGAAAAACATTTTAAAGACGACACAAGACCGATTAATAAAGCTGTTATGTCGAGAGAAGATTTTTTAAAAAGATACTTATCATAAATGAAAATCAACAATACTTTCAAACTTATTATCTCTATTGCAGTCTCCGAGCTCGCTGGTGTTATTGGATCTGTCTTTACTACACCATCTATTGCTAGTTGGTATACAGGACTTGTGAAACCAGCTTTCAATCCTCCGGCATGGGTATTTGCTCCGGTATGGACGACACTTTTTGTGCTTATGGGTGTCGCAGCATTTCTTATCTGGAAAAAAGAATTTGATCACAAAGGTGTTAAAATTGCATTAGGTATATTTCTTGTTCAATTGGTTTTGAATACACTTTGGTCAATTATATTTTTCGGTTTTCATTTCCCTGGTGGTGCGCTTATTGAAATAGTATTTTTGTGGCTTGCCATTCTTGTCACGATTATTTCATTTTATAAAATTTCTAAACCCGCAGCTTGGCTTTTGGTGCCATATATCCTTTGGGTTAGTTTCGCTTCATATTTAAATTATGCAATTTTGTTGCTTAATTAAAATCATGAACACTATTGATTTTACATATGAAAAACACAAATAAAAACAGATGTCTTTGGCCCGGGGAAAATCAACTCATGATTGCCTATCATGATACGGAATGGGGAGTTCCATTGTTTGATGACCAGAAGTTATTTGAATTTATTTTTTTGGATGCGATGCAAGCGGGATTGAGCTGGGCAATTGTTTTAAAGAAGCGCGAAGCGTTTCGTAAGGCGTTTGATAATTATAATCCTAAAAAAATAGCAAAGTACGATGACGCAAAAATCGAGTTGTTACTGGGTAATCAAGAAATCATTCGTAATAGACAGAAAGTCAGATCCGCAATTCGCAATGCACACGCGTTTCTGCAGATTCAAAAAGAATATGGATCTTTTTCATCCTACATTTGGTCGTTCGTGAACGATCGGTCAATCATTAATACCTATAGTGAGCAAAAAGATATACCGTCGCGATCTAGCGAATCGGATGTAATGAGTAAGGCACTAATTAAACGCGGATTTTCGTTTGTCGGCTCAACAATATGTTATGCGTTTATGCAGGCAGCAGGAATGGTAAATGATCATCTCACTAATTGTTTTCGATACAAGGTAGTAAGTAAGAAATTGAGTTAGAAATTAATGAAACGCCGCGAGGCGTTTTTTTAATATAACTATGTTTTTGCTATACTAAACACATATGAAAAAAGAACACCAAAAAGGGGAGATGGTTATTTATCAGGGGCGGCATAAGGATATTCAAATTCAAGTAACGCTTGAAAATGAAACGATTTGGATGAGCCAGGCGCAACTTGCTCAGCTTTTTAGTATTGAGCGTAGTGTTATCACCAAGCACCTTCGTAATATTTTCAGTTCCCATGAATTAGTGGAAAAAAGCAATGTGCAAAAAATGCACATTGCAAATTCTGATAAATCAGTGAAGTTTTACAGTCTCGATGCTATTATTTCGCTTGGCTATCGGGTAAATTCAAAACGTGCAACGCAATTTCGTATCTGGGCGACAAGCGTTTTACGGGATCATATTTTAAAAGGCTATACCATTAATGAAAAGCGACTCAAGGAAAATCAAACAATAAAATTAAAAGAACTTGAAAAGGCAATTTCCTTATTCAGGGGAGTAATTCAATCAAAAGAATTACAAGCAGGCGAATCGAAAGGGCTTTTGTCTGTTATTACTGATTATGCGTATTCATGGATATTGCTTCAACAGTACGATGCGGGAAAATTAGTAACGAAAAAGGGGCAAACAAAAGGGGTATCATATATAGGCACAGAAGAAAGTATTGGCGCAGTAGGGGCATTAAAAGATCACGTACAAAAAAAGAAAGAAGGTTCAGATATTTTTGGTATTGAACGCCAGAATGGTGCACTGGATGGAATTCTTGCGAGTATTCGCCAATCATTTGGTGGAAAGGAGCTCTACCCGAGCCTTGAAGAAAAAGCAGCGCATTTACTTTACTTCATTATCAAGCAACATATTTTTATTGATGGAAATAAACGGGTGGCATCGCTCTTATTTATTTTCTTTCTCTCAAAAAATCAGTACTTGTATCGAAAAAACGGTGAGCGAAAAATTAATGATAATGCACTTGTCGCACTTGCGCTCCTGATCGCCGAAAGTAAACCGAGCGAGAAAGAAGTTATGGTATCATTGGTAACAAATTTACTTGTAGGCGAATAAAAAACATAACAAAGTTGTTTACTATATGGACGTGCGTATTAATAAATTTTTAGCAGACCATGGCATTGCGTCTCGCCGAGCAATAGATATTCTTATTTCAAAAAAAAGAATTCGCGTGAATGGAGTAGTTCTTCAAAAACCAGGGTTTATTGTTCATAATTCGGATCGCATTACCGTTGATGGAAAAGAAATTAAACATGAGTCAAAGAAAAATGTTTACATACTTTTTAATAAACCCCGTGATTGTGTTACTACCGCAAAAGATACATATGGGAGAAAAACTGTTCTCGATTATATCCAAAGCGATAGTCGTATATTTCCGATTGGTAGGCTTGATAAGGATACTACGGGCGTATTGATTCTTACAAATGATGGTGAATGTGCGCATACACTTATGCATCCACGCTATTCGGTGGAAAAAATATATCGAGCATATATAGGTAAGGCATTTAGTGAAAAGGATAAAAAGCTATTTGAAAGTGGGATTGTGCTTAAGGAGCAATCCGCCAGAGGCGGACCCGCCTCCGGCGGGAAAACGGCGCCATGTAAAACACATTTTTTTCAAAAAGATAGGCGAGATGTGGTTATCACACTTCATGAAGGGAAAAATAGACAGATTCACCGGATGTTTGGCGCACTAGGGTATACGGTTGAAAAACTTGAACGCATCAGGTATGCTGGACTAGATGCGGGAGATTTGAAACAAGGAGAGTGGCGTAACTTAACAAAAAAAGAAATCGAGCTTCTTATACCTAGTAAGTAATAGGATTGTCGTGTCTTGACAGGTAATCACAATAAGCGCATACTTATTTTATATGATGATTCGATATCATAAAAAACAATTTACATTATCTTACGCGAAAACTGCCTAAAGGGCAGTTTTTTTAAATAACCCATACTATATGGATCAAATTCAAAAGGATACATTATTATCGGCCGCACGTGAACATGTGGGCGGTATTATAAAAAAGATTTATGATTCACGCGTAGCACTGCAAGATTCTGTTTATCGTATGATGCGTGATGCACGATCGCTTTCTCGTGCGGATCAAATTTCAGCCGAAGGAGTTGCGGTTCAATTAACTATGCGTACGCAAGAACTCGAAGTGCTTGAAAAATCTCCGTATTTTGTAAAATGTGAAATACAAAGCAAAGAATATGGAGAGCGTATCTATTATTTTTCAAAATTTCATTTTAGTGATGAGCATATTTACTCATGGGTTGCCCCCGCTGCCATGTTAAGATTTGAAAATCCAGGAGCCGTTTCATATAGTGCGAATGAAAAAACACATCATTGCCAACTTTTACGAAAAGATAATTTCATGATCGTTGAAGGCGAAATTACATTTTTTTCAACCGAATCAGTTGACCATCCGCGCGAGCTTATCTATCAAAAAGATTTTACCACCCGTAAGCAAGGATTTATCCTGCCTGAAATTGTAGAGCAGATGGAAAAAGCACAAGACCAGGTGATTCGTGCAGATCACAAAGGTGCGTTTGTTATTTCAGGTCCTGCAGGATCAGGGAAAACAACTCTTGCCTTGCATCGTATTGCTTATTTGACGCTTTCCCCGGATACTGCCAGGTTATTTCCAAGTTCACATATCGTCGTGTTTGTGCAGGATAGTGGCTCAAAAGAATATTTTTCAAAACTTCTTCCGGAATTAGGAATTCGTGATGTAGAGATAACCACGTTTGCCCAATGGGCATTAAGCATACTAAATATTCCAAGTCACCAAGCAGTACGGCGTTATGGAACTAGTGAAGAGCAGAAAGATTTTTATGAATATGAAAAAATAAAAGCACTTCGAAACACAACCCCGCAGTATGTGCCAGCACCTTATAAAATTTTGGAAGCAGTATATAGAAATTCGCTTTCTAAAGATTTATATAAGCTATTTGAACAGCAAAAAAAGGAACATGTTCTTGACCACATTGATTTAACAATACTGCTCCAAGCTCATGCAGATTATTTTAAAGGTATTTCATTACATCAAGAATATTATGTACAACAAAAAAATGGAGTTGTAAAAAAGAAAATAGGAAGACTGCCAGTTACGCACCCTCTGATTCTTATTGATGAATTTCAAAATTATCTTCCCGAACAACTTGAGTTATTTAAGAAATGTCTCACCGCAAAGTGGCAAGGATTATTATATGTAGGCGATAGTGCACAGCAGATATATGTGGGGACAATTCAAAATATAGGGCAGAGCGAAGAACAGTTTTTGCCTGAGCGAAGTGTGATACTTCAAAAAGTATATCGCAACACTAAAAAAATTCTTTCGTATATCAAAGACCTTGGGTATGATGTGATAACCCCAGAACATATGAAAGAAGGATATGATGTTTCGGAATTGATTTGTAAAACACCCCTCGAAGAAATTACAGCACTGCATGCGATCAGAAAAAATAATCAAAACGCTAACATAGGTGTTCTTGCTTTGCAGGAAGAATACTTAAAACCTTTTAAAACAGAATTTGAAAACGGTACAAAGATGTATATGAAAACGATGTATGAGGCTCAAGGATTGGAGTTTGATATTGTGTGTATCGTTGGAGTGAATCAAACTATGTTTACTTATACCATGGGAGAAGGGCAAGAAGAATTTATAAAAGAATGGAAAAAAATAAAAAAAGATTTGCTCTATGTTGCCCTTACCCGTGCGATGGACGAGCTGCATATTTTTGGAACCTGTTCACTCAAAGAAGCATTAAGTGTTTTATAATTTGAGTCTGTAGAAAATATCAGGTGTTACTTTTCCGCCAGAGGCGGATCCGCCTCTGGCGGACTTCTAAGACTGGCTCCTTTTCGTCCAATTTTTCCCCAAAAAGGCGCTGAACTTGTCGGAATAGGTAGCTATTCCTTCGCGTTCATCATCCTTTTTGAAAAAAAATTGAATCGAAAATAACCGGGAAGCTATTTTGCTACAGACTCAAATTTCTTGTAAAAATAAAGCTTTTTTGATAGCATAAGTTGGTATTAGTAGATAGATAAAAATATGGATAATGAAAATGATAAAATTTTTCAGGTCTCAGTAAAAGGATTGTTTTTTAATGATGAGAACAAGCTAATGTTGGCCCAGCAAAAAGATGGAGACTGGGAACCGCCAGGTGGTAGGATTCAAAAAGGAGAAGATCTTATTGGGTGCTTGAAACGTGAGGTATTAGAAGAAATGGGATTGACGTGTGAAGCTCTTGAATCACAACCATCAATTGTTTATTCAGCGATTGATCAGAGAGGGCGCGCAAGACTCATGGTTTATTATAAAATTCATTTTGATGGTTTAGAATTTAAGCCCTCTGATGAATGTATTGATATAAAGTTTTTTACAAAGGAAGAGATATGTAATCTGAATATGGCTCCCCAAATAAAACCTCTTCCTGATTTTTTGTAATGTAAATGGGATAAATTTATGAAAATATTACAATCTGTCTAAAATAGTATGAATGAAATAAAAATTATAACTGATAAGATATCAAAAGACGAGCTTTACGAAAAAATAATACACAAAGATTTGGCACAAGGAAAATGGTTTCAAATGACTGTGATGGAGCAGTTGGGGAATATTGGTAGTAAAATCGAGCTATTACTAAATGGCATTGTCGCTCAAGTCGGCAAATAAAAATATATATGACGTCGCTTCTTATAGGATTCATTTTCAAATTGGTTACTTTTCCGGGGGTTATGTTGCATGAATTTGCACATAAAAAATTTTGTGATTGGTTTGGTGTAAAAGTACTTAAAGTTGTTTACTTTCAGCCTCTTGGCAGCACTGCGGGATATGTTCTTCATGAAGAGCCATCAACTCTTGCGCAAACATTTTGGATTTCCGTAGGTCCGCTTTTGATAAATTCAATAACTACTATTATTCTTTCATTTATCCTTACTTTTTTGGATAAGCTTCCCGGGGCAAGAGGAAGCGGAGGTATTGGAACTCTCGTTTTATCGTTACTATGGCTGGCATTTTCGTTTGGGTGCCATGCATTTCCAAGTGATCAGGACGCGAGCCATGTATTAATAAAAAGCAGAGAAAAAATTAAAAGCGGCGGATCAATATTCCATTATATTGCGTATCCATTTTTTGGATTTATTTGGGTAGCAAACATATTAAGATTTTTCTGGTTTGACGCAATTTATGCCCTTATCCTTATTTATTTAGGCGGTTTTTTCCGTTAAAATTATATTAATTTTAATATATTTTATGTCAGAACAAATGGGTAACAACGACGAGCCAGTTTTTGATGAATTAATCACAATTGGAGATACCGAAAAAACACCGGAGCATATTCCAATTCCTGAAGAAATTCACGAAGTGTTTCAACGATTGATTGGAGAAGGAAGGGAATACAAAGTAACAAAATTAATTAATGATGAAAAGGGCTTGTACGAACTTGAAATTGAAATCCCGGGAGAACAGACAGGCGAAATAACCGAATATGGATATCGGAGATTTCCTGCTCCACTTGCTCCGGAAATTCATGTTGCGTATTACGAGCATGGCGATTGGGTTGGCGGAACATCCGCCGCGCGCTATGTGGATGGTGTATGGAAAATTCTTTAAGAACACTATGAATATTAGATCCGCTGCGATTATTCTTATTTTTGAAGGCAAAGCATTACTACAATTGCGAGATGATTCTCCTAACATTTCCTATCCCAACACGTGGGGGTTTGCCGGCGGGGGACATATGGATGAAGGTGAAACTTTTTTGTTGGCGGCACAGCGGGAATTGAAAGAGGAAACTGGCTATGTATCAAAAAATCCTATCGAATTCATGACCACAGAATATACATTGCCAAATGGTACGCATGTTAAAGCAGTTCGGTTTTATGAACACTATGATGGTATGCAGAAGTTAAATTGTTACGAAGGACAGAAAATTACATTTGCATCACCCGAAGAAATAGATACCATGAATATGTATCCGGGTGTGGGCGAAGCTGCAAAACTTGCAATTGAAAAAGCAACTAAGAATACTATAAAAAATATCAACTTCTAATACCATGTAAAATTCTATTATGAATATCAACTCAGATGCACAAAGAATTCTTTTTTACGGTGATTCACTAGTATTTGGTAAAATTCCTGGAGGTATACGGTATGATAGCGCTACTCGATTTACTGGTATTGTTCAAAGAGAACTGGGAATAGAATATGAAATTATTGAAGAGGGGTTGCGAGGAAGAACAGCAGCTGGAGAAAATACATTTTTTCCACATCGAAACGGACTCGAACAGTTTGGGGCAATACTAGGAAGCCATTTACCAATCGATCTATTAATTCTATTTCTTGGAACGAATGACATTAATAGTGGAGCACATAAAACATCTGAAGAGCTCGCAGCAAATATTGGCGAGTATAAAAAACTTACAGAGTGGTGGTGTAACCACCTTGGTCTTTCAATTCCGGAAGTATTATTAATGGCACCGCCTCGCATCGAGGAAAAATATTCATACGAATTATTTAAAGATATTTTTAGGGGATCAGAAGAAAAATCTCTGATGTTTTCTGATCTTTACAAAAATATCGCACTGAAATATGGATGGCATTTTTTTGACAGCTCAATTGTTGTAAAGCCCTCACGTATTGACGGTATTCATCTTGATAAGGAAAATAATGAAATTCTTGGCAAAACGTTGGCAATCTATATTCAGTCATTCATGCCAATAACAAAAAAATAAAAGTAATGATATGCCAAAGTTTAAAATTATCTTTTTTTGGTTCGCACTATTTGTTTTTGGAATTGTTGTAGGTGGATATATGTTTCGAAACAGCGAGCCACGTTCTTTTTTGGCGCTAAACAATTGTGAAAAAACTTGTTTAAAACCCAATGAGCTTGCTGGGCTGCTTGTTTCGGTAGGCATACAAAATACTCCCTCACTTATTCCAAAAATCATCAAAGAAACTGATAAAACCATTGCAGTTGAGCACCCCTTTCCTGAAAGTAAAATTCATTATCTTGTTTTTCCAAAAAAGGATATCAAAGATATTTCTAAACTTTCAAATGAGAACAAAGAATACTTGGATGATGCATATGGGGTAATGACTG
>Ga0209726_10005439_pt1 | contig 15459 bp, 16 predicted proteins | sample Subgrocontami54m_FD_187453 | JGI IMG/M metagenome (GOLD analysis project Ga0209726, IMG submission 187453) | Subsurface groundwater microbial communities from S. Glens Falls, New York, USA - GMW46 contaminated, 5.4 m (SPAdes) (version 3) | ecosystem: Environmental > Aquatic > Deep subsurface >... | reverse complement strand
CGCGCGGCCGGTTTCCTCCGCCTCGACAATCGAGGGATAGGTCGTATAGACGAAAACCGCGCGATCCATGTCTATGGTCCGTTTGTTGTCACGAAACGTCTGGTGTTGATCTAGGTTCGAGCATGGCCCGGCCTCAGTCTTACGAGCGTATCGCTTTTGTCGCCAGCCCCAGTCCGGAGGCAGTCGACGCGCATTCGGCTCTCATCCGCCGTTACGGCAATGCCGAGCCGCGCGATGCCGACATCATCGTAGCGCTCGGCGGCGACGGCCTGATGCTGCAAACTCTGCATCGCTTCATGAATTCAGGCAAGCCAATCTACGGCATGCATCGCGGCACCGTCGGTTTCCTGATGAACGAATTTTCCGGGGAGAAACTGAAGGAGCGGCTGGCGGCGGCGCAAGTCGCGGTGATCCATCCGCTACTCATGCAGGCGCGCGACGTGGCCGGCAAAGCGCATGAGTTCTACGCCTTCAATGAAGTGTCGCTGTTTCGGCAAAGCTATCAGGCCGCGCGTTTGCGCATCCTGATCGACGGACAGGAGCGGCTGGCGGAACTGGTGGCCGATGGTGTGCTGGTTTCGACTCCGGCGGGATCGACCGCCTACAACCTTTCCGCCCAGGGGCCGATCATTCCCATCAATGCGCCGCTTCTTGCGCTTACGCCGATCAGCCCTTTCCGGCCCCGGCGCTGGCGCGGCGCGTTGCTGCCGAACACGGCGCGGGTGACCGTCGACGTTCTCGAAGCCGACAAACGTCCAGTCGCGGCCGTGGCCGACCATGATGAAGTGCGCTCGGTCAATTCGGTCGATATCCGCATGGACCACGGCATTTCCATGCACATGCTGTTCGATCCCGGCCATAGCCTGGACGAGCGGATCTTGCGCGAGCAGTTCGGATACTGAGGCGGCCTGGCCGCCACAAATCTGTCGCGGCTGACCTCTAAGCCATTGAAATCGCAGGCCTCGCCTTCAGCATGCTTAACCCTTCGTTAACGGCGCCTCGTTACCTTGACGAACGGGGCGCGGTGCAAGCCGCGTTGGGGCCTTATGATCCGCATCGATTTCAACCGCCTGCGCTTCCTCGTCATCGACGATAATGCGCATATGCGCCGCATCCTGCGCACGCTGCTGCACGGCTTCGGCACGCGCGAAGTCTATGAAGCGGAAGACGGCGCCGCGGGCCTGGAAGCCTTCACCCATTACATGCCGGACATCGTGCTCACCGACTGGGCGATACCGATTTTCGACGGCCTCGAATTGACGCAGATGATCCGGCAACCCGGCGCCAACGCCAATCCTTACGTTCCGATCATCATGCTCACCGGCCATTCGGAGAAAAAGCGGGTGGTCGCAGCGCGCGATGCCGGCGTAACCGAATTTCTGGCCAAGCCAATCTCCGCGAAAGCGCTATACCAGCGCATCCTCAATGTCGTCGCCAATCCGCGGCCCTTCATCAAGACAAAAACCTATTTCGGCCCGGACCGCCGCCGCAACGTCAACCCCAACTATGCCGGACCTGAACGCCGCAGAGGCGGAAAGGCCGACGTCATCCGCCAGCAGCCACTGCTCGACAAAGCGAAGACCCCGGGCTGAGATACAGGAGCACCCGCAGACCATGCCTGCCCCGAAAGAAAAACCAGCAGTAACGACCTACGGCGACCATGAGGTCATCCTGCCGCCGCATGCGCTGCGCAAAGCGGCCGTACCCGTTGACCCGTCGGATCCGGAAGACGATCCGGTGGCGCGCGCCGAAGCGGCCCTGGCCGAGCTTTCCACGGAATTCGCGGGCTGGATGGATATGGAATGCGAGCGGCTGGACAAGGCCCGGCATGATGTGAAAGCCAAGGGCTTCATCAAGCAATGCCGCGAAGAGTTGTTTCACGCCGCCCATGACATCAAGGGCGAAGCGGCGACCTTCGGATTCCCCGCCGTCGCCGACGCCGCCGACAGCCTCTGCCGCCTGATCGAGCATACCCCGGACGCAATGAGAATCCCTTTGCCGCTGGTCGATCAGCATGTCGACGCGGTGCGCGCCATCCATCGCGAATACGCGCGCTCCGACGCCAAGGAAATCGCCGCGGTGCTGACCAAGCGCCTGCGCGAGGTCACCGACGAATTTCTGATCAACGAGAACAGGCACCGTCCGGACTATCTGGATGGGATCGTGGGCCCGCCGCTGGCGCCGACCGATCCAGTCTAGACGTCATCCCTGGCCCTATCCTGCGAGACGCCGCTGCCCCGCGGCCTGCTCGGGGAAACTACGGCGAGTGCCGCGTCCACGGAAGCATCGAGACAAGCACGTTGTCGCGTAGGGCATAGTGGTGAAACAGCGCCGCCGCCGCGTGCAAGCCGGCAACCCAAATAACGGCATTTCCCAGGATCGTGTGGAACTCGCTCAGCAACTGCCCAGCGGCATGAGCCTGCGGCAGCATGGGACCGAAATTTCCAATTCCCACCAGCATGACCGGATGGCCCTCGAGCCAAGCGCCCAAGATACCCACAACCGGGGTACTGATGATGAGAACATAAAGGGCCAGATGCACGATTTTGGCTGAATATTTCATCCACGACGCCATCGGCGGATCTTCCGGGACCGAGTCAATCAGCCGCCACAAGAGCCGCAGCAATACGATTGCAACCACGGCCATGCCAAACGTTTCATGGATTTGCAGCGTGAGATTGGGAGTAGCTGAGTAAAGGCGCTGCTCAGATCCGCCCTCGCTTAAAATGTAGGCCGTTCCCACGAGAAAGACTGTGAGCCAATGGAAAAATTGAGCGACGGCGCCATAACGATCATGATTGCTAAAAACGCGCATAGGCTTCCAATCTCACGGGTCAACGAAATTCGGAAGAGATACCCCCCAGCTACTTAAGCGTCCGGCAATTTGGCTAAAATGGGACTATGCCGCCACCAGCCTTGGACCGGGCAGGAAGTCGTAAGCCGGCGCAGCCACCAGCTTATCGCAGAACATGCGGGCTTCTTCCCGCGCCGCTTCAGTGGCGAAGCGCCGCAACAACGTCATCAACGGTTCGATGTCATCGATCACTGAGCGCTCGCAGCGCGTCAGCACGCGCTCGACCATGCGGCGCTTGAGCCGCGTCGCCCCGCCGGGGTCGTCCAGCAGACCGTCCTCGTGCATCACCGCAATAGCCTCGCGGAAGGCCGGGAAAGTGGAAGCCGGCAGCCCGGCTTTGTCGTAGAGCGCGCGGAAGCTTGCATTGCCCTTGCCATGAACAAGGCCGAAGACGCGTTCGATCGGCATGCCGGAGAGTTCCGCCAGGGCTTCTTCGAACAAAACGGAATTGCCGCACAGCAGCGCGCGCAGCATCAGGCCCGCGGTAAGCTGGCTGGTTTCGCGCAAATGCCGCACCAGCGGGCGCATCTCGACATAGGCGGCTTCGCCCGCGAGCATGACGGTTGCCTTCTCGCAGGCCTCTTTTGCGATCCGCGCGGCGCGGTCCCGCTCCAGCCAGGCCCGGGCGGAAACGAAATCCACCAGCGCCTCCGACAGTTTTGTCACCAGCGCCTGCCTTGTCATCGCCGGAAGATCGTCGCGCTCTAGGAGAGCTTCGCGGATGGCGGCAAGATGCCCATAACGCGCGGCAACGCGGTCGATAGAACGCGGCGCGACATCGGCGTCGGCATTTTCGATCAGCACCAGGCAAGCCTCGGCGCAGCCGACTTCGGCAATGGCGGCAGCGACGGCGCGCTGCAACGTTGGCCGGCGCGCTATGGCCATCTGGATCGCCGGCACGCCCGTTGCGGCCATGTCCACCAGGTCGGCATCCAGCAACAACGGCGAATGTTCCAGCACAGGCGCCGCGACGTCCGGCTGATCGGCGGCAAGACCATGCACCACCGCGGGCGGCGCCTCCTCGCTGGAGGCGAAAGCTTCCGCCAGCGCGCGGCGCACCAGCGGCGACGGGTCGTCGAGCAGCATGAGCATCGCGCCTTCGGCGGCGGCGCGATCATCGAGCGAAAGCGGTGAGAAAAGATAGGCGCGGGCCAGCGCACTGGCCCCGTCGGCGCGTTCGCCGGAAGATACCGTGCGCAGCCATTGCAGGAACTCACGGACGATCATGGCTCTACCGAAGCCGTGTGGACAGCCGCACCAATGCAGCATGTCCGCCGGCGCCGCCATTCTAGGGCGGCACGGCTTAACAAAGGGTTCACCATAACCCTTTATGAATATTGATGATTTCTTAACCGGCCGTCAGCTCGGCCGAGTGAAGAGGGCGCGCACATCGGACCGCAGATTCTCGAACAGATCGAGCGGTTTACCGGGCTCGGCGGCGGACGCTTCCCGCGTCGGCTGCGACGCGGACTGAACCCCCCAAAGCTCGCTGACCCGCGGCGACACCGCTTCGCGCCGGTCGCCGGTATGAAACAGGGCATGAAACACGGACGTGACGAAGTCGCGCGGCGGCGCGGGAATGTCGTTAGCTGCGAAAGCCTGCACCGTGGCCGCCGGGCCGGGCGGAGAAGTTCGCAACGGCACTGCCTCCGCCGCCGCAATCGCCGGGCCGGAATGCGCCCGCGCGACGTCATATCGTCCTGTCAGGTTGGCATAGACTTCGGCCGCGCTGCGCGCGCATCCTTGTTTGTCGTAGAAGATGGATTGGTTGGCTTTCGCCGCGGCAGGGAAAAGATCGGCCGCACAGGTACGCGGATCCCCTGTCGCCCCTATGAGTTTCACCGCGCCCCCCGCTCCCAGGAAATGCGCAATATAAAGCTCGCCTTCGCTCGGCGCGCGGCCAAGGCGCTTGGTCAGGATTTCCGCGTTGCTGCGGGTGAAGGCGCTGGCCATCGCGGCATTGGCCGCGGGATCGCGGCGTAAATTCAAAATCTCCGCGCGCATCGCGGGATCGGGCACGTCCATGCGGCCGCCGGGCGTTCTGACAATGGCATTCGCGTATCGCCCATAGCCCAGCGCCGGACCGGCCTGCTTCATCGTCGTGAGCCAGGTCTGTTCGATGAACTGGAAAAGGCCCTGCGCCGACGAGGTCGTGGCCGTGGCCTTCGGATCGAAATTCGATTCCACCTTGGCAGTGGCGAGCAGGTAGGAAAAGCTCGTGCCGACGGCTTGCGCCGCCTGGCGAATGGCGCTTGTTATCTGCGAAACCGCCGCAGTGGCGCTGCTGATAGGATCAGCCGCCATGGGTCTTTGTCCCCGCCGAACCGCGCGAAGCGCGGGCTCCCTCGGCCTCTGTCACACTCCACGATTATGGTAAACGAGATGTTAACGGCGGGCGGCGCCTGCCCCGGTTCAGGAGATGTCCATGCAGCAGAAGGCGGGGGCCCGGCACAAGCGCGGCGGGCTTTATTTCGAGGATTTCGTCGCCGGCGAGGTGTTCGAGCACAGGCTCACCCGCACGGTGACCCAGATGGACAATATGCTGTTCTCCAACATGACGCTCAATCCGCAGCCGCTGCACATCGACCGGCATTTCTGCGAGCAGGAAACCGAATGGGGCCAGCCGCTGATGAATTCGCTGTTCACGCTCGGCCTGATGATCGGCATTTCCGTGAACGACCTCACGGTGGGCACCACCATCGCCAATCTCGGCATGACCGAAGTCAAGTTTCCTAATCCGCTGTTCGAGGGCGACACCGTGCATTGCTCGACCGAGATTCTCGGCAAGCGCGCGTCGAAGTCCCGCCCCGATGCCGGCATCGTCGAATTGCATCACCGCGCCTATAAGCAGGACGGCACGCTGGTGGCGGAATGCCGCCGCCAGGCTTTCATGCGGATGCGAAATACGTGATGCGTTCTCTTCTCTTCGTTCCCGCCGACAGCGCGCGCAAGCTGGAAAAGTCGCTCACCAGCGGCGCCGATGCGGTGATCCTCGATCTGGAAGATGCGGTTGCCCAAGATCAAAAAGACGCAGCGCGGGCAAGTGCCGCCACCTTCTTGAAGGAAACAGCAAGCGCCAAGCCGCGCCCTCGCCTTTTCGTGCGCGTGAATGGGCTCGCCAGCGGCCTCACCGATGCCGATCTCGACGCCGTGATGCCCGCTAAGCCCGATGCCGTTGTGCTGCCGAAGGCTGAAGGCGGTGCATCCATCATTCATCTCGACGCCAAGCTGTCGGCGCGCGAGGCCATGTTCGGCCTGCCAGATGCCAGCACCGGCATTTTCGCTTTCGCGATCGAAAGCGCGCGCGCGATGTTTCTGACCGGAAGCTATGCAGGCGCAAGCCGCCGCCTGATCGGACTGACCTGGGGCAGCGAGGACCTGACGCTGGAATTCGGCGCGGAAAAAAGCCGCGGCGCGGACGGCGGTTTCCTCGACCCGTATCGCCTCGCCCGCACGCTTTGCCTCGCCGCTTCCGCCGCCGCGCAAGTGGCGGCCATCGACACGGTCTATGCCGATTTTCGCAACACCGAGGGCCTGCGCCGCGAAGCCGAAGACGCGGCACGCGAAGGTTTTTCAGGAAAGATGGCGATCCATCCCGATCAAATCCCCATCATCAACGAGGCCTTCACGCCGGCGGAAAAGCAGCTGGCCTGGGCGCGCGCGGTGGCGGCGGCCTTTGCGGCCGCGCCGGACAAAGGCGCGGTCGCCGTCGACGGCGTGATGTACGACAAGCCGCATCTGCTGCGGGCCAGGCAGTTGCTGGCGCGGGGAAAGGTCTTTTAGCCCCCGTCACCCTGAGGTGCGAGCGAAGCGAGCCTCGAAGGGCGACGGCCGTATCCTTCGAGGCCCGCCTTCGGCGGGCACCTCAGGATGACGGATCACTTCTTCCCGTACACTTTGCCGGGATCAAACGCTCGCCCTTCGCCGCGGAATGTGAGCTTCATCGCGCCGGCTTTGCCGCTCGGCAGCACGCGATAAAAACATGAGCGCCGGCCGGTGTGGCAGGCGCCCGGCCCTTCCTGCTCCACCTTGATCCAGACCGAATCTTGATCGCAGTCCACGCGCAATTCCACCACGCGCTGGACATGGCCCGAGCTTTCGCCCTTGCGCCACAGCGCCTTGCGCGAGCGGCTGAAATACCAAGCCTCGCCGGTCTCGATGGTTTCTTGCAGCGCCTGCGCGTTCATATGCGCAACCATCAGCACCTCGCCCGTGCGTGCGTCAGTGGCGACGCAGGCGATCAACCCGTCGGCATCGAATTTAGGCTGGAAAGCCAACCCTTCCTCGATTTCATCGGCGGAGCCGCGCGGGGGAAACGGATTTATTTTGTCCGACAAAACAGCCTCAAACATCGTCATTGCCGGGCTTGACCCGGCAATCCATCTGCCAATGGTGAATTGAGACCCCGGATGGATGCGCGGGTCAAGCCCGCGCATGACGCTGCGGGTTACCGCGGCGCTCCACGCACCATGGTGATGAAACGCACCTGCTGTTCCGAACTCTCGCGGAAATCGCCAAAGAATTGCGTGGTAATGGTGGAGGCGCCCGGCTTCTCGACGCCGCGCACCGACATGCACATGTGCTCCGCCTCGATCATCACCGCGACACCGCGCGGCTTGAGGATCTCGTCGATCGCGGTGGCGATCTGCGAGGTCATGTGTTCCTGCGTCTGCAAGCGGCGCGCATAGACTTCCACCAGACGGCCGAGCTTCGACAGCCCCACCACCCGGTCCACCGGCATATAGGCCACATGCGCCTTGCCGAAGAACGGCATCATGTGATGCTCGCAGTGCGAGTTGAAGGAAATGTCGCGCACCAGCACGAAGTCGTCGTATTTGCCCATCTCGGCGAAGGTGCGGTCAAGCACCTCAACGGGACATTCCTTGTAGCCGCGATAGATTTCCTCATAGGCGCCGATGACGCGCTTGGGCGTTTCCACCAGGCCTTCGCGCGCCGGATCGTCGCCGGCATAGGCGATGAGCGTGCGGACCGCCTGCTCGGCGTCCTCGCGCGTCGGGCGCGGCTCAACGGGCTGGGGAGCCGCGCGCACATGATCCGAGAGAGGGGTGGAAGAACCTTTAGGCCAGGGCTTGATAACAGCGTCCATATTGATCTTTCCGCTGGCGCCAACCCGTTTGGCCAGCGCCGGATAGACCCTATATAATCGTTTGCAGGCATGAGGCAACTCGGCCGTTCGCCCAACCCGGCCGCCAGGTTAATGATGCTCAACGAAGTCTATAACAGCCGGATTCTGGATCTTGCCGGGAATATCCCCCGGGTGGGGCGGCTTGCCGACGCCGACGCGTCGGCCACCGCCCATTCCAAACTGTGCGGCTCCACCGTCACCATTGATCTGAAGATGGAGAATGACATCGTCATCGACTTCGCTCATGAGGTGAAGGCCTGCGCGCTCGGCCAGGCCTCGTCCTCCATCATGGCGCGCAACGTGATCGGCTCGAAAGCGGAAGAATTGCGCGACCTGCGCGAAACCGTGCGCCGCATGCTGAAGGAAAACGGCGCGCCTCCCACCGGCAAATGGGCCGACATTGCCGTGCTCGAGCCGGTGCGCGATTACAAGGCGCGTCACGCCTCCACGATGCTCACCTTCGATGCCGTGGTTTCGGCCATCGACGAGATTCAAAACAAACGTCTGCGTTGAAATTATTCCGGCGCGGCTGTGCTGGCGGCTTCTGCCGCCTTCGCCGGCGCCAATTCGGCATGCGCATCGGCGCGCGGCGTTGCCTGCTCGCGGCAGCTTGCGGCCAGGCGCGGCAGGTTTTGCGCCGCGCCGGTATTGCCGACCCGAATGGCCGTCTGCACGTCGTTCGTGGTCGCAACCACAACCGTCAGCGAGCGGCTGCTATCCCACGCCAGCGAATCCAGCAGCTCCGCCGGCACCACGCCGCGCGCGACCGAATCGAGGCCGGCCTGTTTCGTCTGCAGTTCCGACGTCACGATCGTCAACGGCACCAATCTACGGCCAACCGAGATCGTCACCTGCTTCAGCGCATCCGGTGACGGCCGCGCATCCGTGTTTTGCCGCCGCTCGAAATAAGTCACCCCATAGCTGTCCGGCGTGTCGGCGCAGCCAAAAGCAACCTCGAAGTTGCCGATCTCGTCGCCTTCGAGGGTGAGCGGATGACGCCGGCTCAAAGCCGGCCGATCGGAATTTTCCTTGATGGTCCAGCCGCGCTCAGTCGCTGTTGCACGCGGCATCACCGGAGACGCCGCGGAAACGGTAATGGCCTTCGGCCCGGCGGCGTCGGGAAGGCCGGCGGCGGTATCCAATCCCATGCGACGCATTTCGGCGGAGGATAATTTGCGCATCGGCTCCCAGGGCGGAATACGCAACGCCGTTTCCAGCAGATCGATGGAGCCCCCCATTTCCACGGTGTATTGCGCGAGCCGCCCGATATCGCGCTGCACGAGGACGATGTCTTCCGCGCTATAGGTCGCCGCCGCCGCGTCATCGCGGCGGTCGCCGAGCCAGATTTCATGCACCAGCACCTGCGCCTCCGGCGGAACGATGCGCTGCTTGCCCGCAAGCAGGAGGAAGACGCACATGGATTCGCAATCGGCCTGCGGAGAAAGAGTGGCCAGCGCCTCATCGGAGCCTTCCACCGGAAGCCTCGTGGTCTTGCCGACCGTCGTGATCATGTCGAGGCTGCGGATGGCGCGGCCGAGCGTCAGCGTTCCGAGAACCGAGCCGCCGCTTGAATCGAGCGCCAGCGTTGCGCCGTGAAGGTCGAGATCCTTGGCAAAGGCGATGAAATCGGCGGGCGTGTCGCGGGTGATCATGCCGACCGCGGATACCCAAATGCGGCAGTGGACGGCACAGGCGCTAACCGGGCCCTCCCGGTGCAGTTCGAACTGCATAGGCAAAGTTCGTGCATCGCCCGGAGCGGCGGGCGAAAGCTGGGCCGAGGCAACCACGGCGCCGAAAGCGAGCGCCGCACCGCCAATAAGGCGTGGCAGCATGCTTCCCCTAAATTGCCGGCCGTGCGAGGTTATCCTCGCATCATATAAAAGCGCGGCAACGCACTACCCACTTTCATTTTTGCTGATCCCGAGATTCGGGTCTACAGCAAAATTGACACAGCCCTCACGCGGCGAGCGAGGTGTTGCTCGACAACCACGGCCTGAGAAAAGTTCCATCTCGCCCCATTTGCATTTGTCACCAACCATTCCAAATGAGTCCGATGAATTTCCTCTTAAGAGCGAAGCAGGTTCCCCGCCAAGCGGCACGCGGCTTCGTCGCCGCCTACCGCTACACGCTCTCGCCGCTGATCGGACCCAATTGCCGCCATCTGCCGACCTGCGCGGAATATGCCGACGAGGCTTTCAGCCGCTTCGGCCTATGGGCCGGCGGCTGGATGACGCTGGCGCGCATGTTGCGCTGTCATCCGCTGGGCACCTCGGGCCTGGATTTCGTGCCTAGCGCCCTGCCGCCAGGCGCCCGCTGGTGGATGCCGTGGCGTTACGGGCGGTGGCGGGGGACGAATGAAGTGTCTTCCAGCTCCCCCTACCCCTGAGGCGTGACGCAGCGCTGGATCAAGCTCGGCAAGACGGCGGAAAGCCCCTTCGTCGACAGCTTTAAAATACGTTCCGGCTTATCGTTGGCCGAATCTTTCGCCAGCTCCGCGAGTTCGACTCTTTCCTTAGCTACAGCCGACTCGAAAAAACTCTGCGGCACCCAAGCTCTTCTTATGTCGTAGCGTTTCGGGTCTATGTTCACCACCGGCTTTTGCCCTGCCGGCAATGCAAATACTTCGTCGCCCGAAATAACTTTGAGCGGAATCAGATTCTCATCCTTGGGGGAAAGCTCGCGCATATAGAAAACTGAAAGATTGTATCTGCCCGAGCATGTCAGCGAGATTGTGGTCGTGCGATAACTCGCACCCTCTCGATCGATAGAGCTAATCAATTTGAGAATGGAGGGACCCGACGCCCCTTCATAAAACCAGTCGCTCTCGACGAAAGTACGGGTGTCGATGCCGAATCGGACGATCTCGTCACGTGTGAGAAACCGTATCGATTCATTCGGAATTTTCTCGGCGGCATCCAAAAGCGCCGGCTGCACTCCCATTTCGACCAGATAACGCTTGATCCGTTGCCTAGTCTCGGCCTTGGAAGCAGCCGCATCTTCCGGCCTAAGTTTAACATCTTCCGGCAGCTTTCCGACGATAACCGTCTTGCTGGCATGCACCCCGAGACTGACTTCCGGCCCGATCTCGCGCACGCGAGCGCCGGCGATCGCATAGACACAGGCGGAGTTGCATTGAGCCCGGTGATTCATGAGCCTGGCGCTGACTTCCTGGCCGGATCGTTTCAGGCTTGCGCACTCTTTCTCGGTCTCGCAGCTTTTGGGAAGCGTGCGCGCCACGCCAGCGGTCATGCCGCGTTCGCGCATGAGGCGGCCGATAGCCAATGCTTCCTGCGCATAGCCCCCAGGTGAGTTGAAATAAATTGGGCGCTTGGAGCCAGGTTGGCGCTTGAGAAATCCGCGCATGCGCTCCGCCGCGCTGTCGTCTATCGTTCCTTCGGCGGCGATCCAATCACTGCAGCCGGGACCGCAAGACCCCGGCTCCCCCTTTGCGAGATAAAAAATCATCGGGGTTTTCAGGGACGCGATTTCGTTCTTTGGAATCGGGGCGCCGCTGGGCTTCGGCGAACTCTTTGTTTGTCCCGCTGCCTGCGCGCAGACGGCTACCAAGAAAGCCAAAGCAAGAAGCGACTTAATTGTTGAATTCATGGTGCCCCCCGGCGCCCATCAATGTTAGCAGAGTGCAACCTGGGGTTCCACAATGTCACGGCGCAACAGGTTTCAAATGAGGCCATTCCACTGGCTTAGGAGGCGCATTTCCCGTCGGCCAAGGAGGCGCAGCAACCGACTTGAGAATGCATTTCTTGTCGAATTCCACGACAGCTTCGGACAAGCCCAAAGCTGAGAGATCGATTTGGCGCGATTCAGCTGGATGTTGTTCGGACTCAGAAAAATTTTCGACAAGGGTGATGTCCTTGAGCTTTTCAGTCTTCAGAATGAGAACTCTATTCGACGGAAAATCCTTCGCAATTCCGCTTTCGGTGCGATCCGGTGCCCCTCGAGTCCAGAATGATATAGAACGCTCGCCAAGTTTAAGTTTGAGAGAAAAGTTATCGTGTTTCCAGGGCAGATCCCGGTAGTACCCAAAGCTCGACAGGTTGAGAGCGAGGTCGCACAAAAGATTAAACCTCGTCGTCAGATATTCCGTCCGATCTTCTACCGTCACCCTCTGGGTTACCGACTTCAAAATCATAAAACGCGCGGGTGAATCTTCGTAATATAGCCACGGAGTTTCATATAGTTCGCGGCTCTCGATGCCAAACCCCGCGATCTCATCGCGACTAAGAACATAGATATCCTGCGGGCGCACCTTCACGGTTAAATCCTGAAGCCTTGGGTCGATGCCCATTTGCACAAGATAACGCCGCATATACCGCGAAGTGTCTGCGACCATGGCTTTCTCATCAACCTGACTTTTTTTTGATTTCGGGTCGACGTAAGGCGAATGAATTCCCAGGACGGCCTTGACAGAAACTTTCCGGGTTGCACCGCCAAGAAAGGCATAAACGCATGCGGAATGGCATTGCCCGTCAGCAAGCAACTGCGCCTTCACGCTTTCGCCGGCTTTGATCAGACGCTGACAGGCAGAATCTTTTTGGTCGAATACGTCGCATCCCGCGGCGCGCGTGCGTCCGATGCCAGCCGTCATTCTGAATTGATGCAGAATGAATCCGATCTCAAGAGCGTCTTTATTCAAGCCGCCCGGTGAGTGAAAAAATACTGGCAGCTTTCGCCCGTCCAGCGTCTTGATGAAATCCTTGAAACTTTGTGCCGTGCCCGCTTGAAACACTCCTTGCGCTGCAATCCATTCGTTGCAGCCGGGTCCGCATGAATCGGCGGGGCCTTTGGCCACGAAAAAGACCATCGGCTGAGTTTCGAGTTGCGCCCGAAGCCGATTGTATTCGGCCGGCCCGACCAAGCCGCCGGCTACAGGCGACAGGCACGCGCCCAGCCACGCCAAAGTCAGCAACAGCACGCCGGGCCGCGTAAACATCATGGCTTCCCCTACCCCGATGCCTATCAATATTAGCAGGGCACAACCTGGGGTTCCACAACGGCACGGGAGCCTATGCACATGACATAAGGCGGCTTTTGTGGTTATTCCTGCGATTCCAAACCACGCTTACCCGCGCTCGTTCGCGGGAGTGAGCATAAGGAGTGAAGAATGGTCGCCCTGACCTTTCCCGACGGCGCACGCCGCGACTATCCCGACACCGTCACCGGCCTCGACATCGCCAAGGGCATCTCGCCCTCATTGGCAAAACGCACGGTGGCGATGGCGCTCGACGGCGTGGTGACGGACCTCGCCGATCCGATCACGCGCGACGCCAAGATCGAGTTCCTCACCCGCGAGGACCCGCGCGCGCTTGAATTGATCCGCCACGACGCCGCGCATGTGCTGGCGGAAGCGGTGCAGACGCTGTGGCCCGGCACGCAGGTCACCATCGGCCCGGTGATCGATACCGGATTCTATTACGACTTCGCGCGCAACGCGCCGTTCACGCCGGAAGATTTCCCCGCCATCGAGAAGAAGATGCGCGAGATCGTCGCGCGCGACAAACCTTTCACCAAGGAAATCTGGTCGCGCGACGAGGCCAAGCGCGTCTTTCGCGACAAGGGTGAGAACTTCAAGGTCGAACTGATCGACGCCATTCCCGCCGACCAGCAGCTTAAGATTTACAAGCAGGGCGACTGGTTCGATCTCTGCCGCGGCCCGCACATGACCTCCACCGGCAAGGTCGGCAACGCCTTCAAGCTGATGAAAGTGGCGGGCGCCTATTGGCGCGGCGATTCCACCAAGCCGATGCTCACCCGCATCTACGGCACCGCTTTCGCCAAGCAGGAAGAGCTCGACGCCCATCTCAAGCAGATCGAGGAAGCCGAGAAGCGCGACCACCGCAAGCTCGGCCGCGAGATGGACCTCTTCCATTTCCAGGAAGAGGCGCCCGGCTCCGTCTTCTGGCACGCGAAAGGCTGGACGCTGTTCCAGGCGCTGGAGAACTACATCCGCCGCCGCCAGCAGGATTTCGGCTATGTCGAGGTGAACTCGCCGCAGCTCATGGACCGCGAGCTGTGGGTCGCCACCGGCCACATTCCCACCTACAACGACATGATGTTCCTCACCGCCAAGCGCGACGAGGAACATGAGCGCGTCTATGCCATCAAGCCGATGAACTGCCCGGGCCATGTGCAGATTTTCAAGAACGGCCTGAAGTCCTATCGCGACCTGCCGCTGAAGATTTCCGAATTCGGCAAGGTGCACCGTTTCGAGCCGTCCGGCGCGCTGCACGGCCTCATGCGCGTGCGCGCCTTCACCCAGGACGATGCCCATGTTTTCATTTCCGAGGAGCAGATCGCGGAAGAAACGCTGAAGATCAATAACCAGATCCTCTCCATCTACGAGGACTTCGGCTTCCCCGACGTGCGCATCAAATTCTCCGACCGCCCGGAAAAACGCATCGGCGAAGATGCCGTGTGGGACAAGGCCGAGGCCGCGTTAATGGCGGCGCTCAAGGCGTCGGGCCGCCCGTGGTCGCTCAACAAGGGCGAAGGCGCGTTCTACGGGCCGAAGCTGGAATATGTGCTGCGCGACGCCATCGGCCGCGAATGGCAATGCGGCACCGTTCAGGTGGACCTCAACCTGCCCGGCCGGCTCGGCGCCTTCTATATCGACGACCACTCCAACAAGATCACGCCGGTGATGCTGCACCGGGCCATGTTCGGCTCGCTCGAGCGTTTCACCGGCATCCTGATCGAGCATTATGCCGGCCACTTCCCGCTCTGGCTTTCGCCGCTGCAGGCAATGGTGACGACCATCACTTCGGATGCCGACGATTATGCCCGCGACGTGCTCGCTGCCGCCAAGCGTGCGGGGCTGCGCGCGGACGTCGATTTGCGCAACGAGAAGATCAACTACAAAGTGCGCGAGCACTCTCTCGCCAAGGTTCCGGCCTTGCTCGTTGTCGGCAAGAACGAAGCGGCTGGACACACGGTGTCGGTGCGCCGCCTTGGCAGCGAAGGCCAGCGGGTGATGCCACTGGATGCGGCGCTGGCGGCGTTGGCAGATGAAGCGGTCGCTCCGGATGTCAGGAGAGAGCGAAAGGCGGTGGAGTGAATATGACTTCGTCATGCCCGGCCTTGTGCCGGGCATCCACGTCTTGTCTTACTCGAAATAAGTAAGGCGTGGATGGCCGGGACGAGCCCGGCCATGACGACGTCGATTGCGTCTACCGCGCCATCACCTCGATCTCGCCGTCGACCCCGGCGATGACCTTGAAGCCGCGCTCGAAGACCTTGCCCTCGTTGCGGGCGATGGCGCGGTAATCACCTTCCGCCAAAATGTAGCGCGGGAATGCGCCGACCGATTCCTTGATCACATCGCCCGACGGCGTCATCACCGACCAGGCGGTATTGGCCAGCGCCTCGCCGCCCGCCGAGCTGACGAGCTTCAGCGTAATGACCGCGGCGCGGTGGTTCACCACGATGTCGGTGAGCTTGCCGG
>Ga0209726_10005435_pt1 | contig 15459 bp, 9 predicted proteins | sample Subgrocontami54m_FD_187453 | JGI IMG/M metagenome (GOLD analysis project Ga0209726, IMG submission 187453) | Subsurface groundwater microbial communities from S. Glens Falls, New York, USA - GMW46 contaminated, 5.4 m (SPAdes) (version 3) | ecosystem: Environmental > Aquatic > Deep subsurface >... | reverse complement strand
GTGGATCGCGAACTGGACCCGCACAAGTACATCGTGCCGGGCCTGGGTGATTTCGGCGATCGGCTGTACGGAACGACGTAAAAAACGCTGTGCTAAACTGAGCCTTCGGCTGGACGCGTGGCTCAGTGGTAGAGCACCCGCTTCACACGCGGGGGGTCGATGGTTCGAACCCATCCGCGTCCACCAACCTCCGCTCTTCTTGTCCGCGCGGAGGTTGTCCGCCATAGCGTCGCGAAGAGACGCGACGGCGGGCCTCCTTAACACGAGAGCTTCGGTTGGCAAGCCAACCTCCTTCGCTCGCCTGCATCCGTGAGCGAGCTACAGTTGGCAAGCCACACCAACCTTCGATTGGCTCCCCGCTCGTCATTGCGTCGTCCTGCTTCATTTGACTGCCAGACCAGTCGGACTAATCCCCACTGTCACGGTCGCCACAACGGTGTTCGTCGCCGTGTCTATTACCGACAGATCGTTACCATCAAAATTAGTGACGTACGCGCGAGTCCCGTCCCCATTCACCGCCACAGCGAACGGACCAGCCCCCACTGACACAGTGGCCACAACAGTATCCGTCGCGGTATCTATCACTGACACGCTATTACCATGAGCATTGGCAACGTAGACGCGAGTCCCCGCCGGGTTGACCGCCACGCCAAATGGAAGAAGACCTACGGGCACGGTTGCCACAACGGTATTGGTCGCCGTGTCTATCACTGACACGTTGTTGCCATTCGGAACATAGACGCGAGTCCCCGCTGGGTTGATTGCCACGTCAGTCGAACCACCAGCCAGTAACACCGTTGCGACAACGGTATTGGTCGCTGTGTCTATCACTGACATGTTGGCGCCACCGTAATAGACAACATAGACGCGGGTCCCCGCTGCATTGATTGCCACACCAACGCAGCCAGCCATCAGTGGGATAGTTGCCACAACGGTGTTGGTCGCAGTGTCGATCACCGACAGGTCCCCGCTGTTATAATTGCCAACATATACGCGAGTCCCCGGGGGGTTTACTACCAGATCACGTGGAAACATCCCCACTGGCACAGTAGCCACAACACTATTGGTCGCCGTATCTATCACTGACACGTCATGACTACCGTAATTGGCAACATAGGCGCGGGTCCCTTCTGAATTAAGCGCCACTGCATGCGCGGTAAGTCCCACTGGCACAGTCGCGACAAGGGTATTGGTCGCCGTGTCTATCACTGAGACGTCGTTACTAACATAGTTAGCAACGTAGGCGCGAGTTCCAGAAATTGCAGTCTGATAGACCAGCACCAGGCGCGGAGCGAGGTCAGCATTGCCCGCTAAGGCCGCTCCCTCCCGGGAGTAGTAGCGCACCTGTCCATTCTGGTTTTCCTCACGTTTCCTGATGGTCCATCCGAAGTTCGCTCCCGCGAGAACGTCGGCAGTGACGTCCCAGGAAACTTGTCCCCCGAGGCCGTTGGTGTGGAGGCTCCCGGGTGCCGTCGCCGCCGCGAAGCTCCCTCCGTTCCAGAGAGGGCTGCAATTGGCACTCTGGTTAACGACGTTCGTGTCCTTGCTACAGTGCCAGGTCACGCCCTCTCCGGTCCCGCGGAATGCCGGGCCCCCACCAACCATCACGTCGTTCCTTCCGTTGCCTTCAGTCCAGTCGACGAGCAAGCGGTGGACGTCCACGAGGCGCCCATTTGCGCCCCAGTTGTTAGAGTTCTCGGCAATGTCTAGGACGAGCGTGGCGGACTGAAGCCCCACGGTTGAGATCCCCGTCAAGTCGAACGCGACCACTGCGCGGTTGTTGCCCGAGTTCTGGATCCGCAGCCGCTCGTTGGCTCCTTCGTTGGTGTCGTCGGCGCCCGACCTCAGGAAGCTGTCCCTGCTGCCCGAAAGCGTGGTGTTGACCGAGGAGGGCTGGAGAACTGACAGGGTGGCCGCACCTTGGCTGTTGGCAAAGTTCGTACTGCTGGTGAACGCCGCCTCGATACTGTAGTTGCCGACCGGTGTGCCGCCAGGCAGGGTGAAGTCGGCGGTCGCTACTCCGCTACCGTTGACGCTCCCGGTGACCGATGAGCCGATCGTCGCCGCACCATTCTTCACTGTGAAAGATACCTGGCCAGTGCTGACCACCGACCCGGTCACCGTGGCGCCGAGAACCACAGTCTGGCTCGACGCGTTGTAGACGGCGGAGACGTTGCCAGCAGTGGTGACCGTTGGGGCCTGGTTAACGGTAATCGTCACGTCCGCTGACGCGTTGGTGTAATTCACCGCGTCAGTCGGCACGAAGGCCACGTGTAGCGTCTGCCCGGCGCCCGCGTTGAGCACCGTCCCCGCGGCCGGCGTGTAGGTGAATGTCCCGGCGACACTAGCCGTCGCGTTCAACTGTGCGCCCCCGAGGGCGGTCTGGTAGGTGATTGCCGCCGGATTTGCCCACGTGATGACGGGCGTGGTCGGAGGGAGCCGCTCGAAGATCGCGAACGGAGAGAGTGAGTCGACGTTGGCGCAAATGACGTCGGTGCTGGTATCCAGAGACGACGTGCGATCAGCCCAGGCGCCGCTCTCGAAATGGAACAGACGGAGCTGCGTCTCGTCTCCGAAGCTGACGCCCGTGTAATTGATGCAAACCGTGATCGGTGGAACGAACACGGCCGTGGTCGTCAGTTCGTAATAGGTGGCCGGCGCGCCTAGGAGGAAGCCGGCGGGGGGGGGCGGCCCGGATGGAGAAATCGTGATGGCGGTCGACCCCGCCTGTGTCACCTGCGCAAACGTCAAGGTCGCCGGGCTCGCACCCGTAGCTAGATCGACTGGAACGACTTGAACGTTGAACCCCGCGGGCGTGGCCGCAAGGACGTCATACTGCAGCACGGCAGACGTGCTGCCGAGCGACAATGCGTCGCCCGCGTACGACGCGGTGACGCGGTGTCTCCCGGCCGCAAATGTGGTCACGAGCGTGGCTCGCCCTCCAATGAGGGGCCGCGTGCCCAGGGGGGTTGTATCGTCTTCGAACGTCACGACCCCCGTCGGCGCGCCGGCAACCGAGCTGACAAGTGCGGCAATTGTTACCGCCTGGTCGCTCGCCGAAGGACTCGGCGTGGCGAACATCGTCGTCGAGGTATTGAGCCTCGCGCCCGCAGCGCCCAACAGCACGCTCACGTCGTTGCTGCCGCCGTTTGCAACGACAAGGTCCGGGCGCCCGTCGGCGTTGAAGTCGCCAACCGCCACCGACACAGGATTGGTGCCAACCTGGTAGTTCACCGGCCCCTGGAAACTCCCGTCGCCGTTACCAAGCAGCAGGCTCGTGTCGTTGCCAAGGTTGTTGACCACCAGCAAGTCGCTCCGGGAGTCGCCGTTGAAGTCGCCGACCAGGGCGGATTCCGGATTCGTGCCCCCTGGATAACTGACGGCGGCCTGGAACGTGCCGTCGCCACTGCCCAGCAGGATGCGCACGTCGTTGCTCGGACCATTGGGGACGACGAGATCCGGTCTGCCATTGCCGTCGAAATCACCGATGAACACAGACCGCGCCTGTGGACCGACGTTGTAGTTCACCGCAGCCTGGAAGCTGCCGTCTCCACGGCCCAGAAAGACGCTAACTCTCGCACCGCCAAAGTTGGCCACGGCAAGGTCCGCCCACCCATCAGCATTCAAGTCGCCCACTGCGACAGACTGCGGCCCTCCAGCAGCAGGGAGGGTAATCGCAGCCTGGAAGCTCCCATCCCCGTTCCCCAGCAGCACGCTCACGTCATTACTACTGATATTTGCAGTCGCAAGGTCGGCGTTTCCGTCGATGTTGAAGTCACCGACCTTAACCGACCAAGGAGTAACGCCGACGGCGTAGTTGATGGCAGCCTGGAAAGTCCCGTTCCCGTTGCCGAGGAGCAGACTAAGGTTGTTACTCTCGCCATTTGCCACGGCCAGGTCGGCGCGCGCGTCATTGTCGAAGTCACCGACGGTCACTGACAATGGTGTGGTGCCAACGGGGTACGTGGCTGCCGCCGAGAACGTGCCAGTGCCAGAGCCGAGCAGCACCCGTACGCTGTTTTGCGAAGCGTTCGCGCTCACGACGTCCGTGAAGCCATCCGCGTTGAAGTCGCCCACCTCCACTGACCGCGGCTGGGTGCCAACCGCGTACCGCGTCTCCTGCTGGAAGTGCGAGCCCTGAAGCACGGTCACGAACACATTCGCCACTGCGCTGCTGTAGTTCAACGGATCGGCTGGCGCGACCAACACCGACAACGGCTGATTGGGGCCTGGAAGGAGGATCGTTCCGGCTGCAGGCGTGTACGTCAGGGCTCCAGGAACTGACGAAGTGGCATTGAGTTGGACGGCACTCAGAGCCGTTCCGTACACGATATCTGTAGGACTCGCCCACGTGATGCTTGGCGTGGCTTGGTTGACGGTGATCGTCACATCTGCTGACGCAGTGGCGTAGTTCACCGCGTCAGTCGGAACGAAGGCCGCGTGCAGGGTCTGCCCAGCGCCCGCATTGAGCACCGTCCCCGCGGCCGGCGTGTACGTGAACGTCCCGGCCACGTTCGCCGTCGCGTTCAGCTGCGTGCCCCCAACGGCCGTCGGATAGTTGATCGCCGCCGGATTCGCCCACGTAATGACGGGCGTGGCTTGATTGACGGTGATCGTCACGTCCGCTGACGCGTTGGTGTAATTCACCGCGTCAGCCGGCACGAAGTCCGTATGCAGGATCTGCCCGGCGCCCGCGTGGAGCACCGTCCCTGCGGCCGGCGTGTACGTGAACGACCCGGCAACGTTCGCCGTGGCGTTCAACTGAGTGCCTCCGAGCGCCGTCGGATATGTAATCGCCGCCGGATTCGCCCACGTAATGACGGGCGTGGCTTGATTGACGGTGATCGTCGCGTCCGCTGACGCGTTGGTGTAGTTCACCGCGTCAGTCGGCACGAAGTCCAAATGCAGGATCTGCCCAGCGCCCGCGTTCAGCACCGTCCCTGCCGCGGGCGTATAGGTAAAGGTCCCGGGCACGCTGGCCGTCGCGTTCAGCTGCGTGCCCCCGAGGGCCGTCGGATAGGTGATCGCTGCCGGATTAGCCCACGCGATGACCGGCACGCCCCGGGCAACCGTATAGGTCACCGTGATGCTCGACGTATTTCCCAGGTTGTCCGTGGCTGTCACTGTGAAATCGTGGGATCCCGCGCTCCCGGTCGCGATATCCGCACCGCTCGCGACCGTGCCTACACAGGATGCGATCCCCGACACGACGTCTGTGCACGTGTAGGACGCTGCTATCTGCTGATTCAGCGCGTAGCTGGTTCCGGTCGGTGACGGGATCGAGATCGATGGCGGCAGCGTGTCCTCGACGGTCACCTGCACGGTGTCGCTGTCCACGCCCCCGTTGCCGTCGTCGACCGTCAGCGTGAACGTGTGGGCGCCGAGGGCCAGCGTCAGATTCACGACCGCCATGTTGCCAACGAGCTGCAATGTGGCGTCACGCCACTCAAAGGTGAGAGTGTCACCGTCAGCGTCCGAGGAAGCCGATCCGTCGAGCGACACAGGCGCCCCGCTCGCGGAGGTGGCCTCCACAACTTGGTCTGGTCCGGCGTTCGCGACGGGTGGGTGGGGCACAGTGGGGCTATACACGTACGCAGCGCCGGATTGGCCGGCCGAGTTATTGCTCTGATTGCCGTTTACCCCGGTTGCGTTGCTGCCCTCACTGAACGCCCCGATCACGACCGAGTCGCCAGAAACAGCAACCGACGCGCCAAACCGGTCGTTCGCCCCGGCGTTTGACGCCTTCAGGTAGGTCTGCTGACTCCATATTCCACCGCTGCGCGCAAAGACAAAAGCACCGCCGGCCCAAAGTGGGGCGCTGCCCTCAAATTGTGCGCCGACCACAGCCGCATCGCCTGAAAGTGCCACTGAGACGCCGAACCAATCACCGGCCCTGGTGGTCGATGCTTTGAGATAGGCCTGCTGGCTCCACAGCCCACTGCTCCGGACGAAGATGTAGGCGGCGCCCGAGTCACCCGCTAAGTTGTTATTCTGGTCGCCATCTACGCTGGTAGCGTTACTGTCCTCATTGAGGGCCCCGATCACGACCGTATCGCCCGATGCCGCGACTGAGACGCCGAACCAGTCACCCGCTCCGGCGTTCGAAGCCTTGAGGTATGCCTGCTGACTCCATGTCCCACTGCTTCGCACGAAGACGTAGGCGGCGCCCGACTCACCCGCTAAGTTGTCATTCTGGTCGCCATCCACTCCAGTAGCGCTGCTGTCCTCGAAGTACGCCCCGACGACGACGGTCTCGCCCGATGCCGCCACCGAGACGCCGAAATAATCGTTCGCCTGAGTATTCGACGCTTTGAGGTAGGCCTGCTGGCTCCACGTCCCGCCGCTCCGGAAGAAGACGTAAGCGGCGCCGGAGAACGCCGCTGAGCTGTTGGCCTGATTTCCATTCACTCCGGTGGCGTTACTGGCCTCCTGGAGCGCCCCAGCCACGACCGTGTCACCAGAGACCGCGACTGAGTAGCCGAAGACAAACCCGTTCCCGACGACCCCAGATGTAGTTGAAGCTTTGAGATAAGCCTGCTGGCTCCATACCCCGCCACTACGCGTGAACACGTACGCGGCGCCGGAGTCGAGGCCCGCGTTGTCGTTCTGATTACCGCTCACACCGGTCGCGCTGCTGTCCTCGTAGGGGGCTCCGACCACGACCGTGTCGCCTGAAACCGCCACTGACGTGCCGAACTGATCATTCACCCCCGTGTTCGATGCTTTGAGATAAGCCTGCTGACTCCACGTCCCGCCGAGGCGAACAAACACATAGGCGGCGCCCGAGTCAGGTGCCGAGTTGTTGCCACCGCTGCCGTCCACACCGGTGGCGTTGCTGTCCTCGTAGGGCGCCCCGACCACGGCCGTGTCACCCGAGACCGCGACGGAGAGACCGAAGAGGTCTCCTGCCCCCGTGTTTGAGGCCTTGAGGTAGGCTTGCTGCGTCAAGGTCGGGTCGATCGTCACCGGATAGACCGCGTTCGCATCCGCCACCACAATGCTCACCGCCCCGACCGAAACCTCAAAATGACTCGCCAGCCGCTGCCCACTCCGGTCGGTCACCACCAGATGGTCGTAGGCCAGAATCTGTTCGCCCGCAGGATCCAGCAGCGCGATCGCATCCGCCGCGGCGTTGACTTCCGGACGCAGGCTCCCACTCAACTCCAGCCGCAGACGCAGCAGCTCCTTGTCGATACCGGCGGAAGGGCGCTCCGAAATCGTGAAGCCCTGCTCCAGGCCCTCCGCCCGATTGACGTACCACTCCACAAGCGACGCGTCACGGACGTCGACGTTCGACTCCGGCTTCCCGTCTGTGCCCCGCTGGCGCTGGAGGCCGCGCGCGATCTCGATCCGGTTTGCGTGGGTGGTGATGACGCCTGGCCTGATGGCACTCAATCGCTCGCCGTATCCGTAGCCTGTGAGTTTGAGGCCGACCTGCCATACGGGCGCTTCACCGCCCGGGGCGGGCGTGGCTGCCGTGCGGGGCATCACCAGGATTTGCTCCGGCGTGAACAGCGTCTGGTAGCCTTGCTGTGGATTGGAGGCCTGGTACGCGACGCCTGACCCTGTCACCGAATTAGGATCCTTCCGCGACGCTGGTACCACTCGATACCGCGTCGCGGCAATCGCCTCCTCGAGCGAAGCGTACGATTCATGCTGCTTTAGATAGTCCGTGGCCTTCTTGCCCTGCAAAGTGGGCATCGGTACCGCCGCACTGCGATCGGTATCGGTGGCGAGTACTCTCGCTGGCTCTGGGACGCCAGCAGAAGGGAGCCGCGTGCCCATAGGCGCAAACGTCGTCGCGAGAAAGACAGCGAAAGCCAGCGCCGCCAGCGTCCATTTCGGTGAGGGGAACTGACGTCGCATGTCTGTCTCCTTGGTCATCTCGAGCCAACGAACGTAACGCGCAGGCGGCTACTCTACTTGAAAACCGCACCGTTCTGGCCTGATCGGCTTCTTGTACCTCTGGGAATGAGAGATAACCCTGCTCTGACAACGGGCCGGGAGTTTACAGGCGTAGGCGTGCGGTGTGGCTGGCCGCCGTGGGCGTAGAGACGCTCTACATCGAGCCCGGAAGCCCCTGGGAAAATGCCTACTGCGAATCGTTCAACGGCAAGCTGTGAGATGAGTTTATCAACGGCGAGATCTTCTACTCACTGAAAAGGGGAGCACATTCTGACCTGACGTTCTCCTCGACAATGACGGCACTCGACGCTAGAGAAATCGCGGCTGCAATCGTCACGAACGTGTGAAAAATGCGCATCGGCCGATCGATCATCAGCGCGATAGTCAGTGTGCGCACCGTTGCGTTGCCACGGTCTTCTCGTGGGGTGATCGCTGTTGTTTGGCGGGACGCGGTGGTGCGAGCGAGTCAAAGGCGATTACCCGTGGGCGTCCGTTGACCGAACTTCGCCATCGAGCATCACGCTCACGCGGCCGACGCGGGCCCGGCCGCTTGCAAAGTCTCGCAACGTTTTCCGGAAGAAGGGGGCACAGCGCTCCATGATTCCGGGATCGATCAATCAAAAAGGCCCGCCAATCCAGAAGAAGGATCACCGGGCCACGAGCTCAGAGCGCTTCACACGCGGGGGGTCGATGGTTCGAACCCATCCGCGTCCACCACATCATCTTCCACCAGAATCAGGCGTTTTCATTCGAGAGTGCGGGGCTGCGCTCTTGGGGATGTTGCCCGAGTCCAGCTTCTGTTTCAGTGTCTGCTGTACGTCAATCGTCGTCAGCACCCCGAAGCCTTGAACCTTCAACGCCGCGGTGGCCCGTTCGACGGCTTGCTCATAGGTCGCGGGAATTTCCACTCGAAGCCCGTAGCGCGTTTCTTCCATGTTGCCTCCTCGGGACCGCTGATCTCAATGCCGGGAATCCGGCACGTCGTCTCGAAGCACCTGCCAGTCATACGCCGGGCCAAGCGCGGCAAGGGCACGTTTGTGAGTGGCCCGGTCACATTCCTTGATCACCGCGAAGGCCTGGCTGATTCTTGCCGCGATGATCGTTGGCTGCACGAAATTCGGCAACCAAGGGAAAATCCCCAGCGACTGAGCGCAGCGGAGATCGACGCAAATTCCGCGATCTTGGATTGGCACTCTCGGTGCACCCGGATCCTGTGCAGAATCACCTCGTGGCGCAGTCTTGGACACGCGCTTCAAGGGACGATTGGCTGACCTCAGAAAGTGAACACGCTTTAAGCGCCAACACGGCAAGCGAGAAGGTCATCGTCAGGCTAGTGGTAATAGGAAGGTAGGCTGATATGGCCCTCATTGGCGCGGTTGTCTCGGCATCGGCGATCGCCGTGGCGCGACGGCAGGCATCACTCGGTCAGCCGGCCGGCCTCGGCGCCATCGGCTCAGTTGCCAGGGCGATCCGGAACCGTCGCTGGCCAAGCGCCAGCCTGCGCCGAACGGGTCTCACCTTATTCGTTGCCCTCCTGCTGGTGGCACCGTCGCAAGGCTCGGCTCAGGTGCTTCAGTCTTTCCTCGACCTCGCGCTTCGGGTCGATCTCGACGATCAGCTTCGTGTTGAGGATCAGTCGGGAGTCAAGGTCACCGGGCGCCTCACGCGTCTCACGCGCGATGAGATGGCGATCCAGACCGAGGCCGGTGAGACGCGTTTCGCGAGCGACACCGTGCGCGCGGTCGCCGTGCGCGGCCACGCGCTCCGCAAGGGTGCACTCATCGGGGCTGGGGTGTTCGCGGTTCTCGGCGCGGTGGCTTGCAGCTCGCGCGAAGCGCGCGAAGGGCAAGGCAGCTGCATCGTCGGACCGCTCAGCTTCGCCCCGTTTGGCGCGGGCGTCGGACTGGCTATGGGGACACTCATCCCGCAGATGATGACTGTCTATCGTGCGCCGGAGAATCGCGCTTCCGTTCCGCGCTCGGGGGGCGCGATAAGTGTTCAGGCCAACCTGCTCGAGAATCTTGCGCTGCGGGTCAACCTCAATGATCGGCTCCTGGTCGAGGACGCATCGGGGGGCAGGACCACCGGTCGTCTGACGCGCCTCACGGCCGATGAGATCACGCTCCAGACCGCTGCCGGCGAGAAGCATTTCACGCGGGAGACCGTCCGGCAGGTCGCCGTGCGTCGCCAGCCACTCCGCAAGGCTGTGCTCATCGGGGCCGGCGCAGGGGCCGCCATTGGCGCAGTGGCCGCATGCAAGGGTCCGGAACGCGAAGAATGCGCGGACGCTCCAATCATAGCCGGCGCCTTCGGCGCCGGCCTCGGACTTGCTGTGGGGGCGCTCATACACAAGACGACGATCGTCTACCCCGAGCCGGAGAAGCGGACATTTATCCTGCCGGCGATCTCGCGCGACGCCGTCGGCGTCCGGGTCAGCCGACGATGGTAATGGCAGGCCCTTGGTGTCTCAATGTCATTGACAGCTTCCGTGGCTCTTGGGCCATGGCAACGGCCGCCGTGCAACCGCACGCCCCGTTCCCCAACCAGTTGGCGGCTTGGACGGTGCTCGTGGAATGGTGCGATGGGTCTCCTGCCGCATTCACGCGTGTGCGCCCTGGTTGCCGCGCTGCTTTTCTCTGATGGCCCTCCGCTATTCCGGCCAAACAGCAGACTTGCACGCTACCTACGTCGCTGGCCGGCACGGAGCAGATCTCGAGGGGACCGACGCTAGGGCGGCCGGCACGTCGGTCGGAGCTGGCGGATCGTTTGGCCTCTTTTTCACCGAGCGCTGGCTGGCGAAATGGAGGCCTGGATTCCGGCGTACATCACGGACCAGGCGTGCGCCCCGCCGGTTCCAGCACCCCTTTCCTCAATTCACCGGGGCTTCTGATTTCGACGCCCGTTGGCAGCAAGTGTGGCCCCTTTGCGTTCGGGCACAGCTTCGGGCGCAGCGGTTGCGGTCTTCTTGTGCGCGCCAATGAGGTCTGTCGAACTAGGTCGCTGCATGAACACAGCAGTGCGATCAAATGCGATCAAAAATGCGTCCATCCACTGCGATCGAGAATGAGGGGCTCCCCGGACCCGTCCAGAACCGTGATCTGACTGCGCTTCCCGATCGACGGCGACCGCATTCGGCCAATGGAAGTGATCGGCACGTCGAGCGTCCGAGACAATTCGGCCAGCTCATTGACGGCTTCCGGTGGTGCAGTGAAGAGGATCTCGTAATCGTCGCCGCCCGTAAGGACAGTCGTGATGTGCCCGGAGTTTGTCGCTAGGACCGCACGTGCGGCGGTCGACAGCGGCACCCGGGGAGCCTCGATGACCGAGGAGAGTTCCGAGGCTTCGCAGAGGTGCCCCAAGTCGGCGAGCAGACCATCCGAGACATCAAGTGCAGCGTCTGCAATTCCGATCAGCCGCGGACCGAGCCTGACGCGCGGCCGTGGCACGCGATAGCGATCGACGAGAAAGTGTGCGGCCTTCGTATCCAGGTTCGCCAATTTGCCACGCAGAACCGCCAGACCGAGCGCAGCATCGCCGATGGTGCCGGTCACGAATACGGTATCTCCGGCACGCGCCCCGCCGCGACGGAGCATCCGCCCGGTCGCGACGTCGCCGAACGCCATGATTGCAATCGTCACCGGGCCGGGCGTCGAATCCGTGTCGCCGCCGATCAAGTGCACGCCGTATTCGTTCTGATCTTCGGCGAGGCCGCGGGCGAAGGCGGCAATCCACTCCTCGGTGACGGTCTTTGGCAACATGATGTCGAGCATGTAGGCGCGCGGGACGGTGCCCTTCGCGGCAAGGTCGGAAAGATTCGCGCGCAACGCCTTGCGGGCGATGAGGTCCGGCGGATCGTCGTGCAGGAAATGAACGCCGCCGACGATCGCGTCGGTCTTGGCAACCAGCTCATGGCCCGGCGGCGGCGCGATCACCGCCGCGTCGTCGCGCAACCCAAAGGCGCCCGGGAACCCTCGCGCAAGCGGCGCGAAGTAGCGCGCGATGAGCTCGAACTCACCAGGGAGATTCGCGGTCTGTTTCATCGGATTGGCCTGAGCTGGAATTGGCGGCAATCCACGTTCCGAGCCAGCGGCTGGTCTTCAGCGTGAGATGAAACTGCACGCGCTTGGTCCAGCGAATGCAGTTCCTGGGCAACGCGCGGCACGCCGGCGCAGGCCGTGTAGAGCGAGAGCTTGCCGATCGGGATGCCCATGCCGTTTGCGCCGAGATCGCCGAGTCCGAGGATTCGTCCACCGTCAGTCACGACGATGATACCGACGCGAGATCGCGGCCAATTCCGCAGTAGCCCCGCAACGCGGGCGCGGTGCTGCGCCGCTGAGATGTACAGGCCTTCGGGCCGATCATAGATTCGGCTCCAGTCGAGGCAGGCCCGACCGACTGTCGGCGTGTAGATGATTCGGAAGCACCTCCTCCAGATGATCGAGCACGACGCGGCGATTCATGTCCTCTCCTGCAGAGTCGCGATGGGCGTTCTTCGCCCCGCGTCCGGCTACTATATGGGACGCGCGCCATCCCGGACGCCGGGCAGACATGCAGACATGATGAAGAACGTACCATGACGCTGCAATTGACGACGCCTGCGTTCAAGCCGGGGGCCGACATCCCCGCGCAGTACACATGCGACGGATCTGACATGTCGCCCGCGCTCAGTTGGAACATTCCGCCGGAGGGTACACAGAGCTTTGCCCTGATTCTGGACGATCCGGATGCGCCCGGCGGGACATGGGTCCATTGGGTGCTCTACGATCTGCCTCCAACCGAGGGCGAATTGCCGGCAGGTGTTCCGCCTAATGGGAAGCTACCTTTCGGCGCGCGACAGGGACGTAACGATTTCGGAAGAACAGGGTACGGCGGTCCTTGCCCACCGCCCGGGCCGGGACATCGCTACTATTTCAAGCTGTATGCGCTCGACAAGAAGCTCGAGTTGCAGCCCGGATCGACACGAGCACAAGTGGATCGCTCGATGCGCGGTCACATCCTCGCCCATGCCGAGCTGATGGGCCGGTATCATCGAACGTAAACGTGCCTTGCGCAAAGAATACGGCCGACGCAGTGGCCGACGTGACCGTTCGCGTGTACGGCTCACTCAACGACTTCTTGCCGCCTCAGCGCCGACAGATCACGTGGCCGCATGTCGTCGGACGTCACCAGTCGGTGAAGGATCTGATCGAGAGTGTCGGGGTGCCGCATCTAGAGATCGACTTGATTCTGGTGAACGGAATATCCGTGCCCTTCGACTACGCCGTACAGAGCGCGGATCGAATCGCCGTTTACCCCCGACTCACGAACTTCGACATCGGAACGCTCACCCATTGTCGAACTCGAGCAGTCCCCATGCGCGCATGACCCGACGTCCGCGAAAAGCATGAACAACGCCAGATGTGGGCGGCGCGAGGATTGCATCCGCCACGGCTCCCAGTCCCGAGCGTTGAAGGAGGCGGGCGTGAACCTGTTGGCGTTCTCAGGCTTCCCGGAGGGGCGGCGTGCACAGCTCGATTTCATTGCCGCCGACGCGGCGGCGTTCAAGGTCGTGGCCAACGCCAACAAGTGGAAGGTCGTCGGTCCAAAGCGAGGATTCCTGATTCAGGGCGACGACCGCGTGGGCGCGATTGCGAACATCGTCGGCAGACTGGCCGATTCAAAGATCAGCATCGTCGCGGTCGATGCGGTCTCTGCGAACGGCCGGTACGGTGCTCTGTGCTCGGTGGCCCCGCGCGACGTCAGAAGAGCTGCGCAGGTCCTGGACGCACAGTAAACTTCCGTCGTCGCTCCGCGCAGGCGCGACTGCTACCCCGCGCCGATGCCGAACTTCTCGATTCGATACCGGACCTGGTCTCGAGTGATACCCAGTAGTTCGGCAGCTCGTGTCTGATTGCCGCCCGCCCGCTCGAGTGCCTGGACAAGCAGTTGCCGTTCGATCTCCTCCAGGCGCACACCTTCAGGAGGCAATTTGAACTGCGTCGCCGACATCGGTGCCGTTACCGACGTGATATCCCCGGGCTCCAGCCACTCGCCGCCGCTCAACAGCATCGCACGCTCTATCGTGTTCCGAAGCTCTCGAACATTTCCCGGCCATGGATATTGCTCGAGCGCAATGACTGCGGCAGGTGTCAATCGGCTCACGCGCTTCTTGAACTCGCGGTTGTGCCGCTCCACGAAATAGGAGCCAAGCAGCGACACATCGCCCCGACGTTCCCGCAATGGAGGCAACGCGATCGGCATGACCTGCATCCGGAGAACAAATCCTCCCGAAACTTGCCGGCCTTGATGTCCTCGCTCAGATCGCGGTTCGTGGCGGCCACCACTCGTACGTTCACTCCAATATCCGCGAGCCCGCCAACCCGCTTGAACGTCCGTTCCTCGAGAAAGCGCAGGAGCGCCTGCAGGGCGGGCGTCATCTCACCAATCTCATCGAGGAACACCGTGCCACCATCCGCCGTTTCCAACAGGCCGCGTTTCAGCTCCCGGGCATCGGTAAACGCGCCTCGCTCGTGCCCGAACAACTCGCTCTCCAGAAGTTGCTCCGGCAGCGCCGAGCAGGTGATGGTGACGAAGGCGCGGGCGACGCGGCCGCTGTTGTAGTGGATCACCTTGGCGGCGAGATCCTTGCCGGTGCCGGTCTCGCCTGTGAGCAGCACAGTGGACGCAGGGCCTGGCCGCGACGCGCGCCAGCAGTGACTTGACCGTCTGCACGGCCGGTGACGTCCCGATAATCGCATCGACGCCGTACGCGCGGCCCTGGCTGCCCCGAAGCGCACGTACTTCGCGCCGCAACCGGCTCGTCTCAAGTGCGGTGCGTCACTCGGCGGCTCACCTCGAACCGACACGAGCGTGGTCCTTTGGAGAGCGCTGTGGACGGTCAGCTGCCGCCACGGAGCGAACAGTCTGCATCGCCTCAGGCCGCCTGCGGGTGGCGAACGTACATTCCGTGCAACGTCTCGACGATCTCGTCCGCGCCGATGTCACCATCCGCGATGCCGCGAACGACGACGTCCGAAATCGACAGCATGCCTCTGAGGTGACCGGCGTCGTCAAGGACCGGAAGCCGCCGAACTCTCGCCGTTCGCATCGTCGCGAGCGCACGTCGCACGTCGTCTCCGGGCTGGACGGACAAGACCTTGCGCGTCATCACTTCCCGCACAGAAATACTGAGCGCGTTCCGGTTCGTCCGTGACACGGCCAGGCAAATGTCGCGGTCCGTGATGATTCCAGCCAGTCTTCCCTTTGCGTCAACGACCGGCAGAATCCCGCAATTGGATTCAGCCATCCGGCTGGCTGCAACGCCGAGCGACGTCTCGGGGGTGCACGTGATTGGCGGCGCCGTCATGATCTCGCGGGTTTGCATACGACCTCCCTTCGAGCGTACGTGCAAAGTCTCGACCGCGTCTTTATTGCGGCTCGTCAACGCGTGGGCGCGGCGCGGGCCTCTTACCCATCGGCCAAGGCAGTCGCACCCGCAGCGAACACTGGTAGCGTCAAAGAGCGATCTTTTCACGCGAAGGATTTCCCGCGGCGGGTGCGGAACGTATACGCGCG
>Ga0209726_10005433_pt1 | contig 15462 bp, 16 predicted proteins | sample Subgrocontami54m_FD_187453 | JGI IMG/M metagenome (GOLD analysis project Ga0209726, IMG submission 187453) | Subsurface groundwater microbial communities from S. Glens Falls, New York, USA - GMW46 contaminated, 5.4 m (SPAdes) (version 3) | ecosystem: Environmental > Aquatic > Deep subsurface >... | reverse complement strand
TCTAGTAGTACCAATCCGGCCGGACGATCACCGGCGGGGCGTGGGCGGCCCCGGCAAGGACGCCAGCCACCTGGTCGGCGATCGCCTGGGAGTGGACACCGATCGAGGACACGAGTCGCCATGGGAACGTCTCATGCACGAGGAATTCGGCCTGCTTCGCTTCCTTGACCTCGCGCGCGCTCCAATCCCGCGCCGCGACAGCAGCCCAGTCGATCTCGGAGAGGTCGCCGAGCGAGTTGCGAAGTTCGGTGTAGTAAGCGCCCGCGTTCGAAAGCGCGAATGCCCATGGTCGCGGCTGCGCATCGGCCCAGGCGACCGCCTCGCGCAGGTCAGCCTCGAGATGGATGATCGGACCTTGCCCACCGCGGTATGTCAGCTCAGGGTGGTTCGCCCTGAAGAGCAGGTAGAGCATGATTGAGCGAGGGCAGAAGTAAAACGGCACATACTCGCCGACGAAGGTGTCCGGGTGGCAAGTCACCCGCAGCTCTTGAAGTCGGCGAAGTTTGATCTCGCTCATCCCGATCGCGATCGTCGGCCCGCCGGCGGCGACCATGATCGCGTCGGAGCGAAGCTCATCGTCGGCGACGACACGCGCGAGGTTGTCGACATGAGTGATGTGGTAGATCTGGGGCCGGGCCGGAACGCTCACGCGACCATTCTGGGCCAATGAGACAACAACTCGATCCTCGACCGCTCAGGCGCGATGTGGACGGCCCCCGATCCACACCGAGGATTGAACAACGAGGTGCTCAGGTCCACCGCGCCACGCGCGCCGCGATACCGTGCTTGGAGATGAAACCGGTCGTGATCTACACAGATGGCGCCTGCTCTGGCAACGGCCGTGGTGATGCACGGGGAGGCTGGGCGGCGATACTCGTCGACCCGTCAAACGAGTGCGAGCTATCGGGGGCGGAGTCGGATGCGACGAACCAGCGAATGGAGCTCGGGCCGCGATAGAAGGTGAAAGCTCTCACTGCGCCCTGTCACGTGACCCTCTACTCGGACTCGGCGTACGTCGTGAACTGCTTCCGAGATCGCTGGTACGAAGCATGGCGACAGAACGACTGGCGAAACAAGAAGAGGCAAGCGATCGCGAACCGCGAGCTCTGGGAGGAACTCCTCGAACTCGTCGAGGCCTGCGGACACGTCGTCGACTTCAGGAAGGTCGTCGGTCACGCGGACAAGCTCGGTCGCCGCTCGGACAGCCACGAGTCGTACAACCAGCGCTGCGAGGCGCCGGCGGTGGCGGCGATCGCCGCCGGTTAGTGCTTCCGGGCGGCCGTGAGCCGGGTGAGCCGGCACCACGCGTTCGCAGATCGAACGCGTGATCGTGGAGCATTTATGGAGCCAAGCGGGCGCAAACGGTGGCAACCGATGACAAATGGGACGCGCTCGGAAACCGCTCAAACATGCCGATCCGCAACCGGGGTGGTAAGGAGGGGGTCAACGGTTCGAGTCCGTTAGAGGGCTTCGCTTCATCCCTGCTAATCAGCTCCTTTCGTCGTCTGGTGGGGCGACAGAAACGAGGCGCGGTGTCCACCGAGCGTCCACGGAACGGCGTGGTCGATGCGCTCGAGAGCCCGAAACCGTCTTTCTGATTGGCTTCCGAGGCGTTCGGGCCGACGTCCACGCAGCGTCCACGGCCCGCTCGAGCGCGAGCGCGTCGAGGAGAGCGACAGCGTGGTCGCGGCTGTCGTGGGCGAGGTGCCCGTAGTGGCGGTCGATCATCGCGATGCTGGAGCCCATGAAGCGGGAGACCGCGAAGACGGGGATGCCGGCGCGGAGAGCGAAGGTGGCGTAGGTGTGGCGCAGGTCGTAGAGACCGCGGACTGGGTCGATCCCGACCTTGATCTGTGCCGGCCGCCAGTGCTTGCGTCCGAGGATGCGGAAGTCGATCCGTCCGCCGCGCATGTTCGGGAACAGGATCGGGTTGTCCGATGCGGGTAGCCGATCGAGCGCTTCGAGCGCCTTCGCCTGCAGCGGGACCGCCCGCGTGCTCAGCCGCGTCTTTGTGTGCTTGAGGCGGCCGTTGGCGTAGGCGCGGCGGACGTAGACGACGCCGGCCTTCCGGTCGACGTCGCGCCGGTCGAGTCCGCACAGCTCCGACGGCCTGAGCCCGGTGGCTGCGGCGAAGATCACCATCGGCCCATACACCGGGCCGAGCTGTCCGGCCACAGCTTCGATCTGCTGCCAGGTTTCGAACGGCTGCTTCTCCTTCGCCCGGCGCGGCAGGTTGGGGACGCCGCGCTTGGCCGGGTTGTAGTCGAGCAGGCCCCAGGCGACGGCCCGGTTGAGGACCTGTCGCAGCGCCTGCGTCGCCTCGAAGCGGTGGCCTTCCGGGATGCTGAACCGCCACGCGTACACGTCCCGCGGCGTCAGATCCGCCAGCCGCCTCTTCCCGAGTTCCGCGGCTGCTTTGCTCAGTAGCCAGCACAGCTTCGCGATCGTCACCGGCTCCGCCTGATGCATCTCCAAGTACTCGTCGACGAACTCGGCGAGCGTGATCGTCGCCCGTCCGCCGCCCGGGCCGAGCCGATCGAGCACCTTGCGCAACGCCTTCTCCCGCCTCCGCCCGCGTCGCGAACGCACCAACCTGCGGCCGCTCCGAGCCGCGACCCTCGAGCCGATACCGGAACGCCCACAAAGGCTGGCCGTCCGGACCCTTCGTCTTCAGCTTGAACACCTGACCCTGCTGGATCATCACGAGCCTCCTCGATCGAACAACGGGATCGAGGAATCTCGCGCAGACCACCTCTCAGTTCGGGAGGGAGTCCCGGCCTTACTCAAGCCACACGCCGTCGGCGGGAGCCAAGCAGCCGACCTCTCAGCCCCAGAAGCAGGCGTGCGGATCGAGAGCGACCTCGTCGAGCAGCGGACCGATCCCCGACTGCGGGCCGACGAGTGTGTAGCGGTGGAACTTGAGGCCGCCGCGCATCCAGTAGACAGTCCACGACCTCTCGCTCGGGCTGTACCGGAATCGCGCGATACCCATCCGCGTCCACTCCGGGCCAGACTCCGGCCTCCACGGGGGGCGGCACTCCCAGATCGTGATCGAGTTACTTACCGTTTCGACTTCGAGCCGGACCGCGTCTCGCACTTCCGGAGGAACCTTGGCAGCGGCGTACCGCTCGACCAGCTTGGCAGCGAACTCGACCTCCGGGCGCGACACGAATAGCGAGCTTAGTTCCCGCTACCCGAACATGAAGAAGATGCGGCGACAACCTCGATTCGCGTTCTCTTCGTCAGCGACGTCTCGACGCTCGCGCAGTACGTCGAGGCGCTGGGCGGCACGCTAGAAGGTCCCGGCCGTCTTCGACGACGAAGAGGTCGAGATCGCAGTGGCCACAGGCGCCGTCCGGCGGCGCCGACGGGCCCGCGGGGATCGAGCAGTAGACCGCGAAGGTAAAGCCATGCTTGACCTCTGCGTGACAAGGAGCGGCCGACCGGCGGCTCGCTGAGTTCCGAGCTCACGCGCTCGTCGTCCGGAGCCAGTCCGCGAGTTCGCGCTCCGAGATTGTCCCGGCGGCGACGCGTTCGATCGTCGCCACGGTCTCGTCCACCGACGGCGGCACCCACTCGAAGTCGTTCCGTGCCAAGAACTCGAGCAGCGCGACGTAGGCGACCCGCTTGTTCCCATCCGGAGCGGATGGTTCCGAGCCAGGCGCGCGCAGAGGACGCGGCCTTGTCGATCAGGTCCGGGTACAGCTCGACTCCACCGAAGCCCGCCGCAGGTGCGTGCAGCGCCGAGTCGGCGAGCGCGATCCCGGGCCAGCGCGCGATCTCCTCGGCCGGCACACCGAGAACGGCTTCCGCGATCAGCAAGTAGTCGGCGAGGTCGAGGTGCTCCGTCAAGCGTCAGCGGGCGAGTCGCTCGAGGATCTCGCGATCGCGCTCCATCACGGCGCGCAGACGTTCACGAAAGGCCTTGTCCTTCCGCTTGCGATCGATGTGCTCGGTGATCGCCTCCCGGACCGCATCGGAGACGCTCATCCCCTCCGCACGCGCGACCGCCTCCAGCTCATCCGCCTGCACGGCGGACAAGCGCAAGGTCATGTTCTTCCGATCAGCCATCGACACTCACCTCGGTATCAAGATACCACGATAGCAGACTGAGTCAAACCCCTCCCTGCGGGAATCGAACTCAAGGTTCAATGCAGCGCCTGTGGAGCTCGCAATCCCGCTTGCCATCAGCGATCTCGGCGCCGAGGTCAAACGGTTCGAGTCCGTTAGAGGGCTTCTGAAAAAGCCCCGCACATCGGGGCTTTTGTGTTCAGGTCGACTTGCTCGTCGTCCATCGTCAGTAGGTATGGAGCCGTTTATGGAGCTTTCGCGTCTAGAAGCCGTTTGCCGACCGCGTCCACGAGCGGATGTGTCCCGAACTGGTACGCAGCTCATCGCTCCGCGCTGGCCCGACCGGCGCGCCGGCCTCGAGGACTGAGCTGCTTCGGCCGGAGGCTCAGCGGCCGAGCATCTCGTACTCCGGGTTCGGCTGCCAGCCGAGGCCCGAGGCCAGGCGGTTCGAGAAGTTGAAGAGCGCCGTCACCTCCGTGATGTCCATCACGTCCTCGTCCGTCCAACCCTCGTCGCGCAGGCCTTGCACGTCCTCCTCCGCCATCGCCTGCGGCGAGCGGGTCAGCTTCACGGCGTAGTCGAGTGCGCGTTTCATCCGCTCGGAGATACCGGCTTGCACGTGGTCGGTCGCGATCCGGTCGGCAAGCGGCGCATCGTTGGTCAGCTTGCGCAGCGCCGCGGAGTGGGCGGCGATGCAGTACGCGCAGCTGTTCGCAACCGAGACGACGACGGCGATCATCTCGCGCTCGGCCTTCGTCAGGGTCGAGTCACCCTTCATCGCCTCCTCGTAGTGCGCGTTCCAGGCGAGCAGGCGGCTCGGCCGCAGCGCGTAGAACCGCAGCACGTTGGGCACGAAGCCGAGCTTCTCGAGCGAGGGCTGCCAGAGCTCGAGCACCTCGGGCGGGAGCTCGGACTCGTCGGGAACCCGCAGCCAGGTCGGCCGCTCGGTCATCGGACGATCGCTTCGCGCTCCGAGGGCAGCGGCAGCGTCGCGAGCCACGAGAGCGCCTCCTCGAGCGAGACGACCTCGCCGTACTTCGCGTCGACGTCGTAGAGGGCCTGCTCGTGGGCGGCGCGATTGCGGTCGCCGACCGCCTCGCGCGGGATCACGAGCCGGTACCCGTTCTGGAGCACGTCGACCGCGGTCGCACGAACGCAGCCCGAGGTGGACGCGCCCGTCACGAGCACCGAGTCGCAGTCGTGCGCGGCGAGCAGGCTCTGCAGCGCGGTGCCGAAGAACGCGGACGCATAGAGCTTGTTGAGCACCGGCTCGTGCGCCAGCGGCGCAAGCCGCGGGTCGATCTCCGTGAAGCCGCTGCCCTCGCTGAGCGCGAGCAGCGCCGGCACCTTGTCGATGAAGGCCTTCGCCACGGCCTTCTCGCCCTCGCCGTACGAGACGGTCGTGTAGACGACGGGCAGTCCTTTCTCGCGGGCGGCCTCGAGCAGTTGCGCGATCGCCGCCACCGCCTCGTCCAGCTCGCAGTGCAGCGGCGATTCCGGGCTCGTGAAGCCGGTGCTCATGTCGATCACGAGCAGGGCAGGACGGCGGCCGAAGCCTTGCCTCCCGCCGAAGCCGTCGAGGTGGCTCACGGCGCTGTGGTTGTCACGGCGCCGGGATCCCGTCCCCCCTCCGGACCCGCTCGAGCGCCTCGTCACCCGGCTCGAGGGGCGACCAGCGCAGCGGCGTCGCAGGCTGCGGCGGCTCGAGCCCGGTCTCGGCCTTGCAGTTCGCGAGCACCTCCTCGAGCGCCGGGCCGAAGTCGAACGAGAGCGCATCGCCGCGCTCCCCGCGCTGCCGCGCCCGTTCGGCCTCGGTCGCGTGGGCGTCCGCGCTTCCGTCCGCGTTCAGGACGACGCCGTAGCCTGCGAGTGCCTTCTCGCGGGTGACGAGCCCGAAGGAGACGTCACGCACGACGGCGTCGACCGGCCTGTCGAGGCGGTCCTTCCAGCCGCCTCCCCCAGCCGTGCGATAGACGAGCATGTCGCCCGGCTCGACGGCGATGTTGTCGCACTTCGACGGGAGCCGCTCCTCGGTCCCGTCGGCCCGCTTGAGGATCTTCTCCGAGCGTCCGCCGGGCTCGCCGCCGAGCACGCCCCACGGACGGGTCAGCCAGCGGTCGTCGTGGATCGAGACCTCGCCCGGCTCGAGATAGACATAGCGCTTCTCGACGCCGTTGCCGCCGCGGTGGAAGCCTGCGCCGCCGGAGTCGGTGAGGCTCGTGTAGCCGTCGATCCGGAGCGGGTAGTAGGCCTCGAGGTACTCGGTCGGGATGTTCTCGAAGAGCGGCCACCACGAGTGGCCGTCCATGCCGTCGCCGATCGGCCGACCCGGGATACCGCCGTAGAGGATCTCCATCGAGTAGAAGAACTCGCCGTTGCCGTCCCAGCCCGAGTAGAGCATGTACGGGCTCGTGCCGTACCCCGCGGCGGTGTTCAGCTCGGGCGCCTGCTTCACGAGGGCGCCGCCGAGCACGTCGAAGAGGCGGGCCAGCGCGTGCGTCCGGCAGCCGAGCGCCGCCGGATAGCGCGGCCGCAGCAGGCTCCCCTCCGGCATGACCACGTGCAGCAGCGGATAGAAGCCGTCGTTGAAGAGGATCTGGGGATCGTTGACCATGATCAGGTAGATCCCGATGAACATCTTGAACATGCCTTCGGAGAGGTAGAAGTTGATCGGGCCGAGTGCCTGGGGATCGGTGCCCGACCAGTCGAAGAACGCCTGGTCGCCCTCGCGCCAGATCGTCAGCTTCATCTTGAACGGCCCGTTGCCGAGCCCGTCGTCGTCGACGTAGTCCTCGAACGACTGGGGCACCTCGGGAATCGCGAGCTGGATCAGCGTGCGCATCGCCTCGTACGTGCGGTCGAGGAGCGCCTGCAGTCCGGCGAGGTACGTCTCCTTGCCGAAGCGTTCGCAGAGCTCGATCACGCGCCGCTCGCCTGCCCGGCAGCCGGCCACGATCGCGAACAGGTCGGCCCGGTTCATCTCCGGCAGCCGCACGTTGTTGAAGATCAGCCGGAGGACGCCCTCCTGCGGCACGCCGCGCTCGATGATCTTGAGCGGCGGGATGATGATGCCCTCCTCGAAGATCGTCTTCGCTCCGGTCGGCAGCGAGCCCGGCAGCGGGCCGCCGGCGTCCATCTGGTGGCCGAACTGCGACGACCAGCCGACGAGCTCGTCCTCGTAGAAGATCGGCACGAGCACGAGCCAGTCGTTCGTGTGTGAGATCGAGGCCGAGCACTTGAAGGGATCCGAGGTGAGGATCACGTCACCCGGGTAGATGCCCCACTGCCAGTCGGCCATCATCTCGTTGATGTACGCGCCGAACTGGCCGACGACCATGCGGCCGCGCGGGTCGGTGATCATCGGGAACTCGTCGTGCTGTTCGCGGATGACGGGGCTCATCGCGGAACGGAAGAGCACCGCGTCCATCTCGAAGCGTGCGTTCTTGAGCGCGCCCTCGATGATGTCCAGGGTGATCGGGTCGACGTCGATGTCGGGGATCTCGGCGATCCGCAGCTTGTGGGTCTCAGTTGCCATGTCGGCCCTCCCTCCTATGCGCTCGGGGTGATCAGGATGTTGTAGTTCGTGTCCACCGTCGCCTCGTGGCCCGGGAGGACGACGGTGGTCGAGTCGAACTCGGTCACGATCGCCGGGCCGGCGAACGTGGCCCCGGGCTCGAGCTTCGCACGGTCGTAGATCTTCGTGCGCACGCTCTCGCCGTCGAAGACGACGTCGTGCTCGTCGACGACGGCGCCTGCAGCGTCCGGGCCGGAGAGCGTTCCCGTGCGGAGCTCCGGCAGCGGCACGGCGCCGAAGCCGACCGCGCGGAGATTGACGATCTCGGACGCGGTTCCCGGCATCCGGAACCCGTACAGCTGCTCGTGCAGCCCGTTGAAGCGCTCCTCGAGCTCGGCGAGACCCGCGGCGCGCACCTCGTCCGGGTCGATCGCGACCGGGATCTCGTACCCCTGACGGTGGTAGCGCATGTCGGCGACGTAGGTGATCCGGCGCGCGCCCTCGTCGATCCCCTCGCCGGTGAGCCATTCCTGCGCCCGCGCGCCGAGGTCGTCGAGGATGCCCGCCACCTCCTCGCCGCTCGCCTGGCTGACGAGCCGGATGTGGGTCTGCGCGAACTCGTCGCGGAAGTCGGCCACGAGGTCGCCGATCGCGCAGAGGAGACCCGGGGCCGGCGGGACGATCACCGGGAAGGAGCCCATGAGCTTGGCGACCGCGTTGGCGTGCAGAGGCCCGGCGCCGCCGTAGGCGACGAGCGCGAAGTCGCGCGGATCGTGGCCACGCTGCACGGAGACGAGGCGAAGCGCGCCTGCCATGTTCTCGTTGACGATGGCGATGATGCCCTCGGCCGCCTCTTCGGCGCTCGCGAGCCCCATCGCATCGGCGATCCCCTGCACTGCGGCACGCGCGGCATCGACGTCGAGCGTCATCTCGCCCCCGAGCAGGCTCGGCGGCAGGTGCCCGAGCACGACGTTCGCGTCGGTGACGGTCGGCTCCGCACCGCCCTTGCCGTACGCGGCCGGCCCCGGCTCCGCGCCGGCGGACTGAGGGCCGACGCGCAGCGCCTTCGTCAGCTGCGGCACGTGCGCGACCGAGCCGCCGCCGGCGCCGATCGTGTGCACGTTGACCGACGGCACCTTGATTCGGAACTGGCCGATCGTCGTCTCGCGACCGATCGTCGGCTGGCCGTTCTGGCAGAGCGCCACATCCGTCGAGGTGCCGCCCATGTCGAACGTGAGGATGTCGTCGAAGCCTGCTTGACGTGCGATGAAGAGAGCGCCGGCGACGCCGCCGGAAGGCCCCGAGAGCACGCCGTAGATCGGGTTGCGCATGGCCTCCCGCGTCGTCATCAGACCGGCGTCGGAGCGCAGGATGGTCACGTCCGCTGTGGCGCCGATTCCCGCGAGCGCGCTCTGGAGCTGCTGGACGTAGCTCGCGACCTTCGGACGCACGTAGGAGTTCATGCAGGCCGTCAGCGCGCGCTCGTACTCGCGGAACTCCGGGAGGACGTCCGAGGAGAGCGTCACGGGGAAGCCCGGAGAGATCCGCTCGACGATCGCTCCGATCTGCTGCTCGTGCGCGCCGTTGACGTACGAGTTGATCAGCGCGACGGTCAGCGACTCGACCCCCGACTCGAGGAGGTCGCGGACGATCGACTCGACCTGCGCCTCGTCGACCGGGACGACGGTCTCGCCGCGGGCGTCCATCCGCTCGACCGCCTCGCGCGTGTCGGCGAGGGAGGCCGGCGGGTCGGGCTTGATCATGATGATCCAGCCCGCAAGCGGCCCCGGCGTCTGCGACCGGGCGAGGTGGAGGATCTGCTTGAAGCCCGTGGTCGTGATCAGGCCGACGCGGGCCCCTTTCGACTCGAGCACGGCGTTCGTCGCGACGGTGGTGCCGTGCAGGATGTTGCGCAGCTCCGACACCTGGATCCCGGCCTCTTCGCAGATCCGCGCCACGCCGTTGAGCACGCCCTCGGACGGGTCGCTCTGCGTCGACGGTGTCTTCACCCGGAACTGCGCGCTGCCGCTCTCGTCGCTGACGAGGTAGAGGTCGGTGAAGGTTCCCCCGACGTCCACTCCCAGCCTGTACGCCATTCGTTTCTCCTTTTCCCGTCGCTACGCGGCGACCGGCGCGAACGTGCCGGCACGGTAGACCTGACCTTCGAGTTGCCTGCCGAGGACGCCCTCGAGCCACTCGGCGACGCCGATCAGCCCTTCGAGGTCGATGCCCGTCTCGATCCCCTCGCCGTGCAGCAGGTAGACGAGGTCTTCCGTGGCGATGTTGCCGGTCGCCCGCGGTGCGAACGGACAGCCGCCGACACCCCCGACCGACGCGTCGAGCACCAGCGCGCCCGCCTGAACGGCGGCGTACGCGTTGGCGAGGCCGGTGTTGCGCGTGTTGTGCAGATGCACTCCGACCGGAAGCCCGAGACCGGCGACGGACTCGACGAGCCGGCCGACGCGGCCCGGCGTGCCGACGCCGACCGTGTCCGCGAGGACGATCTCGTCCGGGCCAAACGCAGCGAGCCGCTCGGCCAGGCGCACGACGTGCTGCGGCTCGACCTCGCCCTCGAAGGGGCAGCCGAAGGCGACCCCGATCGTCACGGTGGCGCGGATCCCGTCCTCGTGCGCGCGCCCGACGATGCGCCCGGCGGCCTCGACCGACTCGGCGACCGCCGCGCCCTGGTTTCGCTGGTTGAACGTCTCCGTCGCAGCGAAGGCGAAGTGCGCCTCGTCGAGCCCGGTTGCGGCCAGCCGGTCGTAGCCGCGCTCGTTGAGGACGAGGCCGGCGTAGACGACGCCCGGCCGGCGCTCGATCGCCGCGACCACCTCTTCCGCTCCCGCCATCTGGGGCACGCGGGCAGGATTGACGAAGCTCACCGTCTCGACGCGCGGCAGTCCGGCGGCGGCGAGCCGGTTGACGAGCTCCGCCCTGACGCTCGACTCCAGCACGACCGCGTCGTTCTGCAGGCCGTCGCGCGGCGCCACATCGCACACGGTGACACGACTCATATGACTCCCTCTTCTTTCAGGGCGTCGAGCTCGTCGTCGGAGAGGCCGAGCAGGTCGCCGTACACCTCGCGATTGTGACTGCCCTCGTCCCAGGTCGCCGACCAGCGCACCGCCCCGGGCGTCTCAGACAGCTTGGGGATGATCCCCGGCCCGATGTACGGACCGAACTCGGGATCGACGTGCTCGAGCAGCATGTCACGAGCCTTGAAGTGCGGGTCTTCGAAGATGTCGGCGATCGTGTAGATGGGACCGCAGATGACGCCCGCCTCGTTGAGGACGCGGTCGATCTCCGCGGCGTCGTGACGCGCCGCCCACTCGGCGACGATGCCCTCGAGCTCCTCCTGATGATCGCCGCGGGCGAGGTGCGTCGCAAACCGCTCGTCGTCGGCAAGCTCCGGCCGCCCCATCGCCGCGCAGAGCCGGCGGTAGACGTTGTCCGCGTTGGCTGCGATCACGACCCACTTGTCGTCGCTCGACTTGAAGATGTTCGACGGCGCGACCCCCTTCAGCCCGGTGCCGCCCGGTCCTCGCACGATTCCGAGCCGGTCGTACTCCGGAACGGTGCTCTCGAGCAGCGCGAACGACGCCTCGAGGAGCGAGACGTCGACGACCTGGCCCGTGCCGCCGGCAACGTCACGCCAGTAGAGCGCCGCGAGGATTCCCTGCGTCGCGAACATCCCGGCGAGCGAGTCGCCGAGCGAGATGTGGATGCGCGGCGGCGGCTCGCCGGGAAAGCCGTTGATGTGGCGGAGGCCGCCCATGGCCTCGGCGACGGACGCGAAGCCGGCCCGCTCCGCATACGGCCCGGTCTGGCCGTACCCGGAGATGCGCGCCAGGATGATCCCCGGATTCACCTCGCGCATTCGCTCGAAGCTGAGGTTCCAGCGCTCGAGGGTGCCCGGGCGGAAGTTCTCGGTGACGACGTCGGCCTGGCGGACGAGCTCGAGCAGGAGCTCCTGCCCCCGCTCCGACCGCAGGTTGAGCGTCACGCACTTCTTGTTGCGCGACTGGACGGGCCACCAGAGCGAGCGTCCCTGATAGCGCGCCTTGCCCCACTCGCGGATGGGATCGGGGCGGCCTGGATCCTCGACCTTGACGATCTCGGCGCCCAGATCGCCGAGCAGCCGTCCGGTGAACGGCCCGGCGAGCAGCGTTCCGAGCTCGATCACCCGCACGCCGGCGAGCGGCCCGATCGTGCGGGCCTGCTTGGCCGCGCCGGTCCGTCCGACCGTCTGCTCGATCACGACGTCTCAGGCTCCTCGCGGATGTTGGCGACGAGCAGGTCGCGCGCCTCGAAGATGTGCTCGCGCATCACGAGCTCTGCGCGGTCGGCGTCGCGGACGCTCAGTGCGTTCGTGATCTGCCGGTGGAAGTGAGCCGAGATCCGTTTCTGGTCGGGCGAGTACCAGACGTACGACTTGTAGACGAGCGGCAGCTCGACCACCCGACGCACCATCGAGCTGAGCCGGGCGCTCCCGCTCGCTGTATGGATCGCGCTGTGGAACCAGAGGTTCTCCCGGACGAGCTCGCGGATGTCGTCGCCGGCGATCCTGTCGAAGCGGTCGCAACTCTCGCGCAGGAGCTCGATCTCCTCGGAGGTGACTCTCGTTGCCGCCTGTCGCGCCGCATAGCCCTCGAGGAGCGCTCGCAGCTGGTAGAGGTCGATCAGGTCGGCGGCATCGTGCGTGCGTACGACCGCGCCGCGGTTGGGCGTCGTCTCGATCAGGCCCTCGGCCTGGAGCATCAGCAGCGCCTCGCGCACGGGCGTCCGGCTGATGCCGAGCTCCCGCGCAAGCTCCTCTTCCTTCAGACGCGACCCGGGCTCGAGCCGTCCGTCGAGTATCGCCTGACGTATGAGCTCGGTCGCCGCGACGCTCGCATTCTGGACGAGTCGTCCCTGTCCCTCGAGGAGGATCCCCGACACGAACGCGACCATACAGTATGCAAATCCGCTTTCAACCCTCTGAGCGGCGCGCGTCTTCACGCGGCGGGTGATCTATGTTGCCACCCGTGGACAGGGATGCTCATGTGCGCGCCGCACGCCGCCGCGAGGCGCTCGACGCACTCGCGTTCGAGCGGGATCGCGAGGCGGTGCTCGTCGAGCAACTCGAGGACGTCCTCGCAGTGGTCGAGGGCGCGCGTCTCGACGCCGATCTCTTCGCGCAGATGAGCCCCGACGAGGCACAGCTCGTGCGGACCGCGCTCGGAGAGGACACGGACTCCGAGCCGGAGCAGGAGGAAGAGCCGGAGGCAGACGACGAGGCCGAAACGGATGAGTCGGCGGAGGATGCGGAGGCTGAGGTCGAGGCGGAGGTCGTGCGACTCCAGGCGGAGATCGAGGGCTCGCGTCGTGCGCAAGCCGCGCTCGAGCGGTATCTCGAGCTCGTTTCCCGGCAGCCGGTCGGTGAGGCCCCCCGGTGATCGTCCGCGGCCAGGGCGATCTCTGGCAGGTGGTCCTCCAGACCGACCATGCGGACCTGTCGGGCGCGGTCGCGGAGGCGTGGGCCGACCGTGGGCCGCGCCACGACTCGGCGGTCGTCGCGGCCCGGCGTCACGACGACGGCTGGGCCGTCTGGGAGCGGTCGCCGCTCGTCGGCGCCGACGGCGCACCCGTCGCGTTCCTCGACGTCCACGTTCCCGCGCACCTCGCGTTCTATCGAGCGGGCATCGCGGCGGTGACGGACGAAGACCCGTACGCCGGCCTGCTCGTGTCGATGCACGGCGCCGGTATCTACCGGCAGCGCTACGGCGCGGACACCGGGCTCTCGCTCAGCCGTGCGGCCGAAGTGCAGCCGCTCGTCGACGCCTTCGTCGCAGAGCAGGAGTCGGCCTACGAGGAGCGCTCCGCGGCGGTAGGGGTCGACGAGGAGCTCCGCTGGGCGGACTATCACCGCCTCCAGTGGTTCGACCGCTTCTCGCTCGCGTTCTGCCTCCGCGACTGGGACCACCCCGGCGAGACGCCGTTCGAGCTGGGCGCGTTCACCTTCACGCCGCTCGGCCCGTGGCGCGCCAGGGTCGACCCCTTTCCGTTTGCGGGCGCCGCCGCACGATTCGCGCTGCTTCGCCGGCTCGTCCCCGTGCGGGCCTGGACGCAGGCCGAGTTCCGGCACACGTTCTTCGGAATCGAGCCGGCGCTCGTCGAGATCGAGCTCGTGGCCTGAGCTCGGTCCGTCGTCCGCTCACTCCTCGAGGATCGCAACCGCCCGCACGGGCGAGCCGTACGCCGTCTCGAGCTTGAGCGGAAAGCCGTAGAACGCGAAGCGCCGGCCGACGACCTCGACGAGGTTGTTCAGGTTCTCGTAGTGCGTGATCCCGCGCTCCGCGCAGGCTCGGTGGGTCGGGTACCGGTCGGTCAGGTAGACGAGGTCGGGGCTGATCGTCTCGACCCCAAAGATCTTCACGCTCCGGTCGGCCAGCCAGTGCACGGCCTCGGCGGAGATGCCGCAGAAGCCGTCGAGGAACGCCGGCGTCCCCGCCGTGCGGTTGTAGTGGTCGCTGCAGAAGAGGACGACGTCGCCGTCGCGGAGCTCCTGGCCGCTCGCGTCCACCGCCTTCGCGACCTCGCCGGCCGTGACGTCGTGCCCACGCGGATACGCGCGGATGTCGACGCAGATCGCCTCGCCGCAGAACGTGTCCAGCGGCATCTCCTGGAGTGACGCGCCGCCGGGCTGATAGTGGCCGAAGGCGTCGACATGCGTTGCGGCGTGGTTCGAGGTGATGATGATCTCGGCGCTGAAGGACGGGTCGCCGGGCGCGGCGTCGGAGTGCTGGATGTGACGGAGGATCTGCGTCGGCGGGAAGAACGGGTGGAGCTGCGACTCGCGCGAGAGCGGCTGGGAGAGGTCGACCACTCGGCGGGGCATCGGTGCTCCTTTCGTCCGGGAGACGTCGTCCGAGCAGTCTGACGGGAGCGCACCGGCTCTTCAACCGACACCGGAGAGCGTGCGATACTCGCGCGCAAGCGACTCGGGAGGAGCGGGTGGAAGGCACAGCGCGCGTCAACGGCGTCGACCTCTGGTACGAGATCTCGGGCGACGGCGAGCCCGTCGTGCAGATCCACGGCGCCGGGTTCGGGCACTTCAACTTCGCGCCCGCGACACCGGAGCTTGCGAAGCATTTCAAGGTCGTCGACTTCGACCTGCGCGGCTACGGCAAGTCCGACCGCCCGGTTCAGCACTACGACATGGAGGTCTGGGCCGACGACGTCGCAGGGCTGCTGGACGCGCTCGAGATCCGCGAGGCGCACGTCCACGGCACGTCGATGGGCGGCATGATCGCGACCGTCTTCGCCGGCAAGTATCCGGAGCGCACCGCCTCCGTCGTGATCAACTGCGCCGCTGCGAAGCTCGGGATGTCCGGCCGGCTCGTCTTCAAGAACTGGATCGACATCGCGACGCTCGATCCGGACGGGCCCGGTAGCCGGATCCTCGCCGAGCTGATCGCGTGGCAGGCGCTCTCCAAGGCGTTCCTCGAGACGCCCGAGGGGATCGCCGCGATCGACACGATTCAGCAGATCCTGCGCGACTCGAACCGGATCGAGGTCTTCACCGCGGCGTGCCAGGCGATGTGCGACATGGATCTCCGCGGGTGGCTACCGAAGATCACCTCGCCCGCGCTCGTCCTCGGCGGCGACGAGGACCTGATGACGCCGTGGGACCAGGGACCCGGCGGCGCCGGCCAGCAGGCGATCGCGGACGGGATCGCCGGCGCGGAGACGATGGTGATCCAGGGGTCGGGCCATTCGACGGTCTTCGACAACACGGCCGAGCACAACCGGGTCGTGATCGACTTCTTCACCCGGCACGGCCTCGGCGCAGGCGCGGCAAGCGCCGGCGGTGCGGCGGCGACGGAGGTCTAATTGCC
>Ga0209726_10005428_pt1 | contig 15467 bp, 16 predicted proteins | sample Subgrocontami54m_FD_187453 | JGI IMG/M metagenome (GOLD analysis project Ga0209726, IMG submission 187453) | Subsurface groundwater microbial communities from S. Glens Falls, New York, USA - GMW46 contaminated, 5.4 m (SPAdes) (version 3) | ecosystem: Environmental > Aquatic > Deep subsurface >... | reverse complement strand
TTATCACCAATCACCGCTCACTCGTCACTGCGTCTTATCTCGCTCGATAAGCGCATAGGCGGAATGGTTGTGAATGGATTCGAAGTTCTCCGATTCCACCACATATGCATCAATGCGTTTATCCAGGCTCAGCGACGCCGCGACATCGCGCACCATGTCCTCGACGAACTTGGGGTTGTCATAGGCGCGCTCGGTGACGAATTTCTCGTCCGGACGCTTGAGCAAGCCGTATAGCTCACAGGATGCCTGCTCTTCGGCATAACGCACCACCTCTTCTATCCACACGGAGCGGTTGGTGCGCACGGTAAGAGTGACATGCGAACGCTGGTTGTGCGCGCCGCGCTCGGAGATTTTCCTGGAGCATGGGCACAGACTGGTGACCGGCACCAGCACCTTCATGGTGAAACGGTATTGCCCGTTGACGATCTCGCCGATGAAAGTGACATCGTAGTCCAGCAGGCTCTGCACACCGGATACCGGCGCGGTCTTGTTGATGAAATACGGGAAAGCCATTTCGATATAGCCGGACTGCGCCTCCAGCTTCTCGACCATTTCGCGCAGGATGCTTTCGAACGACTCCACCGAAATCTCGCGCCCGTGCTGGTTGAGTATCTCGACAAAACGCGACATGTGCGTGCCCTTGAAATTATGCGGCAGGTGCACGTACATGTTGAAGGTGGCGACGGTATGCTGCACCCCGCCGGCGCTCTTGTCCCTGACGATGACCGGATGGCGGATGCTCTTGATGCCGACTTTGTTGATCGCCAGATGGCGCGTGTCGGCCAGGTTTTGCACATCGGCGATAGCGTTGGATTGGGAAGAATTCATGGTGCCCTCATGGTGCGCAATGACGCGGAATTATAAACCTGCTCGCCCTCTTCCCGGCATCCCCTTGTCAGGGGGCGGCGGGAAGTATGAAACGAACTGAAAAATGGCCGCCTCAAATTTCGTACATCCCGATAATCGAATCAGCAATGCCGCGTGCATCCAGGCCGCAGCCGGCAAGCATCTGCGCCGGGTCGCCCTGCTCCAGGAAAACATCCGGCAAACCGAGTTGCAGCAACGGAACCAACACACCATACCGCTGCAAGCACTCGGCCACCGCGCTGCCCGCCCCGCCTTGCACGGTATTCTCTTCCACCGTCACCAGCAAGCCATGTTCGCGCGCGAGGCTCAACACCAGCTCTTCATCCAGCGGCTTGACGAAGCGCATGTTGGCAACCGTGGCATTGAGTTGTTGCGCCGCCCCGAGAGCGGGTGCGAGCATGGAACCGAATGCCAGGATGGCGACCTTTTCACCCAAACGGCGCAACTCGCCGCGGCCTATGGGCAGTGCCTGCATTTCCCGGTGCGGCGCCACACCCGGGCCGCAGCCGCGCGGATAGCGCACCGCGCTCGGGGTGTCGAGGTAAAACGCGGTAGCCAGCATCTGGCGGCATTCGTTCTCGTCGCTCGGCGCCATCACCGTCATGTTGGGTATGCAGCGCAGATAACTCAGGTCAAAGCTGCCGGCGTGCGTCGCACCATCGGCGCCGACCAGCCCGCCGCGGTCTATCGCCAGCATGACCGGCAGATTCTGGATCGCGATGTCGTGGATCAGCTGGTCGTAGGCGCGTTGCAAAAAGGTGGAGTAGATCGCCACCACCGGTTTCAGCCCTTCGCATGCCAGCCCGGCGGCAAAGGTCAGCGCGTGCTGCTCGGCGATGCCCACATCGAAATAGCGTTGCGGAAATTTCTGCGCGAATCCGACCATGCCGGAGCCTTCGCACATCGCCGGGGTGATGCCGACCAGCCGCTCATCCTTTTCCGCCATGTCGCACAGCCATGCGCCGAAAACTTCCGTGTAGCTTGGTTTGGCGGCCTCCCTGGCAACGACGCCGTGAGCCGGATCGAATTTGCCCACGCCGTGGTACAGCACGCAATCCTCTTCCGCATGCGCGTAGCCCTTGCCCTTCTGCGTGACCACATGCAGGAACTGCGGCCCTTCGAGGTTGCGGATATTGCCCAGCGTGGTGGCCAGCACATCCAGGTCATGGCCGTCTATGGGGCCGATGTAATTGAAGCCGAATTCCTCGAACAGCGTGCCGGGTATCACCATGCCCTTGACGTGCTCCTCGGTGCGCTTGGCAAATTCCAGCACCGGCGGCACCACGCCCAGCACCTTCTCGCCGCCGCGCCGCATGGCCGTATAGAAGCGACCGGACATCAGCTTGGCCAGGTAATTGTTGAGCGCGCCCACCGGCGACGAAATGGACATGTCATTGTCGTTGAGGATGACCAGCAGGTTGGCGTTCATCGCCCCGGCATTGTTGAGCGCCTCGAACGCCATGCCGCCGGTCATCGCACCGTCGCCGATGATGGCCACCGCGCGCCGGTCGCTACCCTCCATGCGCGCCGCCATCGCCATGCCCAGCGCCGCCGAAATCGAGGTGCTGGAATGACCCGTGCCGAAGGCATCGTAGGGGCTCTCATCGCGCTTGGGAAAACCGGAAATGCCGCCCGCCATGCGCAGCCTGTTCATCGCCTCGCGCCGCCCGGTGAGTATCTTGTGCGCATAAGTCTGGTGCCCCACATCCCACACCAGCTTGTCATGCGGCGTATTGAATACGTAGTGCAGCGCGACGGTCAGTTCCACCGTGCCGAGGTTGGAAGAAAGGTGGCCACCGGTCTTGCTCACCGACTCAATCAGGAACTGGCGCAGCTCATCCGCGAGCTGCGGCAGCTGCTTGCGCTCCAGATGGCGCAAGTCGTCGGGGGTGTTGATGGTGTTCAATAGGGAATACATCAGAACTTTCTTAACACGATAAAGTCGGCGAGCTCGCGCAGGCGGCGCGCCCCTGCGCCGAATCCGGACAGCGCGTCCAGCGCATTGCCATGCAGTTCCGCCGCCATTTTTCTGGCAGCCTGCACGCCGAGCAGGGTCACATAGGTCGGCTTGTCCTGTTCGGCATCCTTGCCCGCAGTCTTGCCCAGGGTTGCGGTGTCCGCCTCGCTGTCGAGCACATCGTCCACCACCTGGAAAGCCAGCCCGACACATTTGCCGAAATGATCCAGCCGGTTCAGTTGCGCCTCCCCCAGCGCCGCGCCGCACTGCGCGCCGAGCAGGACGGCAGCACGGATCAGCGCGCCAGTCTTGTGGATGTGCATGAATTCGAGCTCGGGCAGGGTGAGCTGCTTGCCCACGCTGTCCAGATCTATCGCCTGCCCGCCTGCCATGCCGCGCGAACCCGAAGCAACGGCAAGCAGCCTGACCATTTCCAACTGGCGCATGGGATTGTCGTCCAGTTGATGATCGGCCAGCAACTGGAAGGCGAGGCTTTGCAGGCTGTCACCGACCAGCAGCGCGGTGGCCTCGTCGTATTCGACATGGCAGGTCGGCTTGCCGCGCCGCAATACATCGTTGTCCATGCACGGCATGTCGTCATGCACCAGCGAATAGGCGTGGATCAGTTCGACAGCCGCCGCAGCGATGTTGACGCGAGCGATGTCCGCATTAACCAGTTCGCCTGTGGCGAAGGCAAGCAGCGGGCGCACGCGCTTGCCGCCATCCAGCACACTGTAGCGCATGGCCGCGTGCAGGCGCTGCGGCATCGTATCGGGCTGCGGCAGCAGGCGGCTCAGCACATCCTCGAAACGGTGCTGCTGGGCATTCGCCCAAGTCTGGAAATCAGGCATCTTCACGCTTGGCGACATTGCCCGCACCGGAAAAATTGTCGGCAATACTGGCGGCAAAGTTTTTCAGCGTACCTTCCTCCAGGATGCGCACCTGCTGCTGCGCATCTTCCAGGCGCCCACGGCACTGCTGCAACAGCTCGGCGCCGCGTTTGTAGGCCGCCAGCGCGTCTTCCAGCGGCAGTTGCCCCGCTTCCATCTCCGCCACCACTCGTTCCAGTTCGGCCAGCGCCGCCTCAAAGCTGGGTGTTTTCTGGGTTTTGCCCGCCATGCGTACTTTCATTCGTGAATGGGAGGTGCATTTTACCTAAAGGTGCAGCCATCGAACAATTTTTTGCATCACCGCCCCAACCTGTCTTTACAACTTTTATACACGCAAGGGAGCCATCTTTACACCGCTTTGATTTCCCTTCCCCTACCATGCAACCCGTGTTTTTCCAACTGGAGTAAATGAAATGGACTGGCTTTATTTATTGTTGATCCTGGCCTTCTTCGGCCTGAGTGTGCTGCTGATACGCGGCATCGAAAAACTGAGGGGGCCACAATGACTTTTTACATTCTGGGCGGCATCGTCGCTCTTGGGCTGATGGTTTATCTCGTCATCGCCTTACTAAAACCGGAGTTGTTCTCATGATTAACGGTCTTTTTCAAATCGCCCTATATCTGGGCGTTCTGCTGGCTTTGGCCAAACCCATGGGCTATTACATGCTGCGCGTGTACGAGGGCAAGTTGCCCGCCCTCGTGCGCTGGATGCAGCCCGCCGAAAATCTTTTCTACCGACTGTGCGGGGTGGACAGCAAGCAGGAGATGCGCTGGACGCAATACGCGCTGGCCGTGCTGTGGTTCAGCCTGCTGGGCGTGCTGGCGGTGTATGCCATACAGCGCCTGCAAGGCTGGCTGCCGCTGAATCCGCAAGGTTTTGGCGCGGTCACGCCCGATTCGTCGTTCAACACGGCGTTGAGCTTCGTCACCAATACCAACTGGCAGGGCTACGTCGGCGAAACCACCATGAGCTACCTGACGCAGGTGGTCGCGCTGACGGTGCAGAACTTCTTCTCCGCCGCCACCAGCATGGCCGTCGTCATCGCGCTGATACGCGGCTTTGCACGCCACACGACCGAGACTATCGGCAACTTCTGGGTGGACATGACGCGCAGCACGCTGTACATCCTGCTGCCGCTTTCAACCGTGCTGGCGCTGGTGTTGGTCAGCCAGGGCGTGGTGCAGAATTTTTCGGAATACAAAAACGCGCTGCTGATGGAAAGCATGAGCTACGACCAGCCGAAACTGGACGCTTCCGGCAATCCGCTGAAGGATGCTTCAGGCAACGCCGTCACCGAAAAAATTGTGGTGAATAAACAGTCAATCGCCATGGGGCCGGTCGCATCGCAGGAAGCGATCAAGGAACTGGGCACCAATGGCGGCGGCTTCTTCAATGCCAATTCGGCGCACCCGTTCGAGAATCCCACGCCGCTGGCCAATTTCCTGGAGATGCTGGCGATCTTCCTGATCCCCGCCGCACTGTGCTACACCTTCGGCACCATGGTGGGCGACACGCGCCAAGGCTGGGCGATCCTTGTCGCGATGACGCTGTTGTTCGTCTGCTTCCTCGCCGTGGCGGAATACGCCGAGCAGCAGGGCAATCCTGCATTCGCGGCATTGGGTGTGGATCAGAATATTTCCGCCATGCAATCGGGCGGCAACATGGAAGGCAAGGAGACGCGCTTCGGCATCGTCAATTCTGCGCTGTTCGCCACCATCACCACGGCGGCTTCCTGCGGCGCGGTAAACGCCATGCACGATTCCTTCACACCGCTGGGCGGGCTGGTGCCGCTGGCACAAATACAACTGGGCGAAGTGGTGTTCGGCGGGGTCGGTTCCGGCTTGTACGGCATGCTGGTGTATGCCGTGATCGCGGTGTTCCTCGCCGGCCTGATGATAGGCCGCACCCCGGAATATCTGGGCAAGAAGATCGAGGCGTTCGACATCAAGATGGCTTCGCTGGTGATCCTGATTCCTCCGTTCATCATCCTCGGCGGAACAGCGCTGACAGTCATGTTGGGTGTGGGCAAGAGCAGCGTCTTCAACCCCGGCGCGCATGGTTTCAGTGAAGTGCTGTATGCGTTCTCGTCGGCAGTCGGCAACAACGGCAGCGCCTTCGCCGGCATCTCCGCCAACACGCCGTTCTATAACACCGCGCTGGGCTTCGCCGTATGGGCTGGACGCTTCTGGCTGATGACCCCGGTGCTGGCGCTGGCTGGTTCGCTGGCGGCCAAGAAACGCATACCCACGAGCGTGGGCAGCATGGCAACGCATACCCTACTGTTCGTCTGGCTGCTGATCGGCACGGTGCTGCTGGTGGGTGCGCTGACTTTTGTGCCCGCACTGGCGCTGGGGCCGGTGATTGAACACCTGAACATGATTAGTGCGCATTAGGAGATTTAAATGATAACCAAAGCAATTCCGTTTTCCCTGTTTGAGCGCGACATCGTTAAGCAGGCTGTGTTGGACTCGTTCAGGAAACTGAGCCCGCGCCAGCAGATGAAGAACCCGGTGATGTTCGTGGTGTGGATAGGCAGCGTACTGACCACTGCGCTGTTCTTCCAGGCCTTGGGCGGGTATGGCGAAGCGCCGACCGGCTTCATCCTCGCGGTGACGCTGTGGCTGTGGTTCACCGTGCTGTTCGCCAACTTCGCCGAAGCACTGGCGGAAGGCCGCAGCCGCGCACAGGCTGCAGCCATGCGCAGCGCCAAGCGCGATATCCAGGCCAAGAAACTGACCCGCCCGCACTATGGTGACAAGTATGCGCTGGCGCCTGGCTCAAGCCTACGCAAGGACGACGTGGTGCTAGTGGAAGCAGGCGATTTCATTCCTGGCGACGGCGAGGTGATCGAAGGTGTCGCCTCGGTAGATGAAAGCGCCATCACTGGCGAGAGCGCGCCAGTGATACGAGAATCCGGCGGCGACTTCAGTGCGGTAACCGGCGGTACACGAGTCCTGTCCGACTGGCTGGTGGTGCGCATTACCGCCAATCCGGGCGAGACCTTTCTGGATCGCATGATTGCGATGGTGGAAAACGCCAAGCGCCAGAAAACCCCCAACGAGATCGCGCTCACTATCCTGCTGGTAGCGATGACGCTGATTTTCCTGCTCGCCACCGTCACCCTGTTGCCATTCTCCCTGTATAGCGTCGAGGTGACCAAAGCAGGTATGCCGGTCACGATCACCGTACTGGTGGCGCTGCTGGTGTGCCTGATCCCCACCACCATCGGCGGCTTGCTGTCAGCCATCGGTGTGGCAGGCATGGGGCGCATGTTGCATAAGAACGTGATTGCTACTTCCGGCCGCGCAGTGGAAGCAGCGGGCGATGTGGATGTGTTGCTGCTGGACAAGACCGGCACCATCACGCTGGGCAACCGCCAGGCCAGCAACTTCCTGCATGCCAGCGGCGTGGCCGATGCTGAACTGGCCAACGCGGCACAGCTTGCCTCGCTGGCTGACGAAACACCAGAAGGCCGCAGCATTGTCATTCTGGCCAAGGAAAAATTCGGCCTGCGCGAACGTAACATCCATGCACTGGGCGCGACCTTCGTTCCCTTTAGTGCGCAGACGCGTATGAGCGGCGTCAATATGGAAGGTCGTCAAGTCCGCAAAGGTGCTGCCGACGCCATCCGTAATCATGTCATCAGCCTCGGTGGCAGCTTCCCTGCTGAGGTAAATACCATTGTGGACAGTGTCGCGCGACGCGGTAGCACGCCGCTGGTGGTGGCAGATGGAGTGAGAGTGCTGGGCGTAATCGAGCTCAAGGACGTGGTCAAGGGCGGCATCAAGGAACGCTTCGCCGAACTGCGCCGCATGGGCATCAAGACCATTATGATCACCGGCGACAACCGGCTTACCGCCGCCGCCATCGCGGCCGAGGCTGGAGTGGATGACTTTCTCGCCGAAGCCACACCGGAAGCAAAGCTGAAATTGATCCGCGAACATCAGACGCAAGGCCGTCTGGTGGCGATGACCGGCGACGGCACCAACGACGCCCCGGCGCTGGCGCAAGCTGATGTGGCGGTGGCGATGAACACCGGCACGCAAGCAGCCAAGGAAGCGGGCAACATGGTGGACCTGGACTCCAATCCGACCAAGCTGATCGAAATCGTGGAGACCGGAAAACAAATGTTGATGACACGCGGCGCATTGACCACCTTCAGCATCGCCAACGACGTATCCAAGTATTTCGCCATCATCCCGGCTGCGTTCGCCACCACCTATCCGGCGCTCGGCGCGCTCAACGTGATGGGGCTGGCGACACCGTCCAGCGCCATTCTGTCCGCCGTGATTTTCAACGCACTGATCATCATTGCCCTGGTTCCGCTGGCGTTGAAAGGCGTGAAATACCGCGCCATCGGGGCGAACGTGTTGCTGCGCAATAATCTGCTGATCTATGGACTAGGCGGACTTATCGTCCCGTTCATCGGCATCAAGTTGATAGATCTGTTGCTTGTGGCGATGAATTTGGCTTGATGGTCATGCGCAACCTACCACTTCGTCATTCCGGCCTGTGCCGGAATGACGGCTCATCAACAAGAAAGGAAACATCATGTTTAAAGAACTTCGCCCCGCCGTAATCAGCTTCCTGTTGCTGACCCTGCTTACCGGCATCGCTTACCCGCTCGTCGTGACGGGCATCTCCCAGGCGATCATGTCAGACAAGGCCAACGGCAGCCTAATCGTCAAGGAAGGCAAGGCGGTTGGCTCCAGCCTCATTGGCCAGTCGTTCTCCGATCCCAGGTATTTCTGGGGCCGTCCTTCGGCGACAGGCACAATGCCCAATAACGCCTCTGCCTCCAGCGGCTCCAACCTGGGTCCGACCAACCCTGCGTTGATGGATGCGGTGAAAGGCAGAGTACAAGCCTTGCGCGATGCCGACCCCGGTAATCAGCAGCCGGTTCCGGTAGACCTTGTGACCGCATCCGGCAGCGGTCTCGACCCGCATATCAGCCCGGCGGCAGCAGAATACCAGCTTGCGCGCGTGGCGCGGGTGCGCAGTCTCAATCCGGATGCCGTGCGCAAGCTGATGGCGGAATACACCGAAGGCCGCCAGTTCGGCATTCTGGGCGAGCCTCGGGTGAATGTGCTGAAACTCAATCTGGCGCTTGATACATTGCGCTAAACTGGTCATATGAACGATCAACGTCCCAATCCTGACGCACTGTTGGAAAAAGTGCAGCGTGCCGAAACCAAGCGCCGTCGTGGCCGCCTGAAGATTTTCTTCGGCGCCTCCGCCGGTGTCGGGAAAACCTTCGGCATGTTGCTGGCTGCGCGCGAGCGGCGCGCGGAAGGGCTGGACGTGGTGGCGGGACATGTTGAAACGCATAAGCGTGCAGAGACAGAGCAGTTGCTGGAAGGGCTGGAAGTGTTGCCGCCGCGCTGGATCCCATACCGCGATACGCAATTGCGCGAGTTTGATCTGGATGCCGCGCTCAAGCGCCATCCGGCGCTGATTCTGGTGGATGAATTGGCGCATACCAATGCGCCGGGCTCGCGCCACCCCAAGCGCTGGCAGGATGTGGATGAATTGCTGGAGGCGGGTATTGATGTCTATACCGCGGTCAACGTCCAGCATATCGAAAGCCTCAACGATGTGATCTCGCAAATCACCGGCATCCCGGTATGGGAAACCGTACCCGACGCTGTGCTGGAAGACGCGAATGAAATCGAGCTGATTGACCTTCCCCCGGACGAGCTGTTGCAGCGGCTGAAAGAAGGCAAGGTCTACTTGCCCCAGCAGGCGGAGCGGGCGGCACAGAATTTTTTCCGCAAGGGTAATCTGATCGCATTGCGCGAACTGGCGTTGCGCCGCACGGCGGACCGTGTCGATGCGCAGATGCGCGACTACCGCGAAGATCATGCTATTCAGAGCATGTGGCAAGTGAAAGAGCGGATGCTGGTCTGCATCGGGCCGGGAGGCTCTGCGGAGAATCTGGTACGCGCATCGTACCGCTTGGCGCAGTCGCTCAAGGCGGAGTGGATCGTGGTGTATGTCGAGACGGCGAAGCTCCAGAGCCTTTCCAGAGAACAGCGCGACGCCATATTGCGTACCTTGAAGCTGGCGGAAGAACTCGGCGCGGAGACGGTGACGCTGGGCGGCCACAAGCTGGCCGATGAGGTAATTTCCTATGCCCGCACCCGCAATGTTACCCGTATCGTGTTGGGAAAACCGACACGGTCAGGATGGAAACGCTGGCTGCTCGGATCGCTGGTTGACACAATTGTCCGCCAAGCCAGCAACATAGACATTCATGTGATGGGGAAGGAATCCGATTTCCTGTCACAGGCGAGGGAAAATCCCTATTTCTCGCGCAGCCGCCTGTATCTAGGGCTGGCATCCGAGGAACAGCGCCCGCTGTTCAAGTGGCGCGCAGGCTACCTGTGGGCGGTTACCGCAACAGCAATTAGCACCGCCATCGCCTGGCTCATGTTTAACCATTTCGATCTGGCAAACTTGATCATGGTTTACCTGTTGGGCGTGGTGGTGGTCGCCGCACGTTACGGGCGCGGCCCATCGGTGCTGAGTTCGTTCCTGAGCGTGGTGTTGTTCGATGTTTTTTTCGTGCCGCCGCGATTCAGTTTTGCCGTTTCGGATAGCCAATACCTGGTTACTTTCACCGTCATGCTGCTGGTCGCGCTGGTGATCAGCAGCATGACGGCCAGCATCCGTCACCAAGCCAAGATAGCAGGTCACCGCGAGCGCCGGATTGCCTCGTTGTACGCCATGAGCCGCGAACTCGCCGCGATGCGCGGCGAGGAAAATATTCTGTGCATTGTCGTCAAGCATGTGGCAGAGGTGTTTGAAGCGCAGGCAGTGGTGTTGCTGCCTGATGAAACGGGGCGCATCGTTTATCCCAAAGGCGAGGGGACTGCGCAATCCAGCCATGGCAGCGACCTGAGTGTGGCGCAATGGGTGTATGACCATGGACAGATGGCGGGGCAGGGCACGGACACCTTGCCGGGGGGCGATGTAGTTTACCTGCCGCTGAAAGCCTCTTCCGGAATGATAGGTGTGCTGGCCCTGTTGCCGCTTAACCCGGCGCGACTTGCACTGCCCGAGCAGCAGCGGCTGCTGGAAACTTTTGTCAGCCAGATCGCGCTGGCGCTGGAGCGGGTCAGGCTGGCAGCGGAAGCGCACAGCACCCAGTTGAAAATGGAAACGGAGCAGTTGCGCAATGCATTGCTCTCGGCAATCTCGCATGACTTGCGCACCCCGCTGGCGGCGATTGTGGGCGCATCCAGCAGCCTGGTGCGGGACGGAGACAGGCTGCCCAGCAATGCACGTCATGAGCTCAGCCAAGCCATTTATGACGAGGCCATACGCATGTCCGGGCTGGCCAACAATCTGCTGGACATGGCGCGGCTTCAGGCGGGGACTATCGTGCTGAACCGGCAATGGCAACCGCTGGAAGAAGTGGTCGGCGGCGCGTTGGCAGGCTTGACTGCGCGCATGGACAACCATCCGGTAACCGTCAAGCTGTCGCACGACTTGCCTTTTGTCGAGATAGACAGTCTGCTGATCGAGCGGGTGTTTGCAAACCTGCTGGAAAACGCCGTGAAGTACACGCCACCCGGAACACCCATCGAAATTTCTGCCGCAAGCGCCCAGAACGAATTGGTGGTGACGGTTTCCGATAAGGGGCATGGAATTTCGGCTGGGGAAGAAAAGCGTATCTTTGAAAAATTCCACCGCGTTGCCAGCGAGGGCAATCAGGGCGGAGCAGGACTGGGACTGACCATCTGCCGTTCCATCGTGGAGGCACACGGTGGCCGGATATGGGCGGATAATCTGCCTTCCGGCGGTGCCGCATTCCACTTCACCCTGCCATTGACAGAACCACCGCCCATGATCGAGCATGAAGAAGCTACTCAATCATGAACAATTCCGCCACCATCATCGTCATCGAAGACGAAGCGCAGATACGCCGCTTCCTGCGGACCACGCTGGCCTCGGAAGGCTATCAGGTGATCGAAGCGGAGACCGGCAAGCAGGGTTTGGCCGAAGCCGCAACGCGCAAACCCGAACTGATTGTTCTCGATCTCGGCCTGCCCGACATAGATGGCGTCGAGGTGGTCAAGGAGTTGCGCGCGTGGACTCCAGTTCCCATCGTCATCCTGTCTGCGCGCTCGCAGGAAAGTGACAAGATTTCCGCCCTGGATGCGGGTGCGGATGATTATCTGGTCAAACCTTTCGGTGTGGGTGAGTTGCTTGCGCGGATACGCGTGGCATTGCGCCATGTATCTCCTGCCGCGAACGATGGGGAAAAAGGCGTATTCACGGTGGGCGAGCTGGAGGTGGATATGATTCATCGCAAAGTCATGGTTGGCGGTGCGGAAGTTCACCTTACCCCAATCGAATACCGCCTGCTGACCGTGCTGGTAAGGCACGCAGGCAAGGTGCTGACGCATCGCTTGCTGCTCAAGGAAGTTTGGGGTCCAAACTACGTGGAACGCGCCCACTATCTGCGCATCTATATGGGTAACTTACGGCATAAACTGGAAAAAGACCCGGCGCGTCCGCGCTTCCTGCTGACGGAAGTCGGGGTGGGCTACAGGTTGGCGGCTGTCTGACATCTCAAGTGCACCTCTAAAAGTCCAACTTTCGTCGCCACTGTGTTGCTCACAAAAATCACTCCTTACATATCAAATTAGCTTCCTGCAAGCATGCCAGCCCGGCATTCCGGGCGAGCCAATGATGAATATACCGGAACTTGACTTCGCGCTGGATACTGTAACCGCTGCACACTAACGTTTATACTCCGCATGCCAATAAACCAACCGTGAACTGCCATGTTGATCAATTGCGTCGCCTATCAGAACGGTGTCAAGCTCGCCGACCTTCCCGTCGAAAAAATCAGTGATTACTTAAAACGTCCGGACTGCTTCATCTGGGTCGCACTGCGCGATGCCACTGATGCCGAGCTTGCGAAAATGCAGGAAGAGTTCGATCTGCACGATCTGGCGGTCGAGGACGCCCACCACGGCCACCAGCGCCCCAAGATCGAGGAATACGGCGACACGCTGTTCGTGGCGATGCACCTGGTGGAGGCTGACCATTCCGAGTTGACAGTCGGTGAGATAAGTGTCTTCGTCGGACGCAACTTTATCCTTTCCGTGCGCAACCGCAGCAACCAGCATTTTCTCGGGGTGCGCGAACGTTGCGAGCGCGAGCCGGAACTATTGCGGCTGGGCTCGGGCTTCGTGCTCTATGCGTTGATGGACGCGGTGGTGGATCGCTATTTTCCGGTGATAGATGACCTGGAGTCGCAACTGGAATCCATTGAGGAGCACCTCTTCGACCAAGGTGCCGCCCTCGCCAATATTGAGCAGTTGTATGAACTCAAGCGCAAGGTTGCGGTGCTCAAACATGCTGCCATGCCGCTGATGGAAGCTGCCGGGAAACTGCATGGCGGGCGTGTTCCACCCGTTTGCGCCACCAGCCATGAATATTTCCGCGACGTCTATGACCACCTGACCCGCATCAACGCTGCGATAGATGCCATGCGCGACACAATCAGCACCGCAATCCTGGTCTGCCAATCCACGGTATCCATCGAACAGAACGAGGTCAACAAGCGCCTGGCCGCCTGGGCGGGTATCTTCGCCGTTGCCACAGCCTTCGCCGGTATCTGGGGTATGAATTTTCAGCACATGCCGGAACTGAAGCTGGAATACGGCTATCCGCTGGCGCTGCTGGTGATTGCGGCAACATGCGGATTTCTCTACTACCGTTTCAAACGTTCCGGTTGGCTGTAACTCATGCTGCTCGCCGCAAGTGGGTATCGCCCAGAAGGTCTCAACGTGGTAACCGGGTATTCGTTTTTTTTCACAATTCTGAAAGGTGCGCTTTAATTGGGCGCCTTGTGGATGCTCGCCGCTGGGTTCCTGTTCGGCTGCATGGGCGTATTCGTCAAGCTCGGCGCGCACTATTTCTCCGATACCGAACTGGTGTTCTACCGCTCCTTCCTCGGCCTGCTGATGGTCTACGCCATCATCCGGCAGCAGGGCGGATCAGTCGCCACCGCGCACTTGGGCGGGCACCTGTGGCGCAGCGTTTCCGGCTCCATCGCGCTGATGCTGTTTTTCTACTGCATCACCGTGCTGCCGCTGGCCACCGCCGTCACCTTGAACTATACCTCGCCGCTGTTCCTGACCGTGCTGACCATGCTGGTGTTCAAGGAACGCTTCCACGCCCCGCTCGCATTCGCCATTGCACTGGGCTTTGCCGGCATGGTGCTGTTGCTGCATCCCACGCTGGAGCGCAACCAGATCATCCCCGGCCTGCTCGGGCTGGTTTCCGGCTTCTTCGCCGGCATTGCCATGCTCAATGTGCGCCAGCTCGGCCTGCGGGGCGAGCCGGAATGGCGCGTGGTGTTCTATTTCAGCCTGATCGCCTCGCTCATCAGCGGCTGCGCCATGCTGCTCGGCACCATCCACCCGGTCAGCGCAACCGGCCTACTCATCCTGATCGGGCTGGGCAGCAGCGCCACGCTGGCGCAACTCGCCATGACGCGCGCCTACCGCACCGGAAAAACGCAGGTGGTAGGCAACCTGTCCTACAGCACAGTGGTGTTCTCCAGCCTGTTCGGCATGATTTTATGGGGTGAAGCATTGCCGCTGACAGGATGGATGGGCATGGCACTCATCATCACGGGCGGTGTGTTAAGCTTGAAACTGGCGCCCAAGCACGACGTATAACCAACGAAAAGAGAACCCGCATGATTACCATAGAACAAACCGACACCCTGCTCAACGTTGCCGTATTGGGTGAATTTACCCTGGCCGACTTCAAGCAATTCGAAGAGAGCGCACTCTACAAACTCCAATCGCCCGGCGAAGTCAATCTGCTGTTCGATCTGCGCGACATGATCAGTTACACGGTGGACGTGGCATGGGAGGAAATCAAATTTTTCAGCCGCGAACACCAGCATGATTTCAGCAAGATTGCCGTGGTCACCGATGACCAATGGCTCACTTGGCAGGCGTGGCTGTCGCGCCTGTTCGTGGACGCCGACATCCGCGCTTTTGCCGATTATGAGCAAGCCAGGGCTTGGGTTCAGGCCTAGAAAGAATCAGCCCGCGTAGGACGCAATAACCAGCGGGCATTGCACCGCATGGTGGTACCCATCCGGCGGATTACGCTACGCTAACCCGCCCTACGGAGTTCTTTATCGCGGGCATGGCCCGCTCCTACCCATCCGCCCAACAAAAAACCCGCTCTCGCGGGTTTTTTTTGCACCACTGAACCTTGCCGGATTACTTCAGCTTGGTTTCCTTGTACATCACGTGCTTGCGCGCAACCGGATCGAACTTGCTGAACTCAAGCTTCTCCGGAGTGGTGCGTTTGTTCTTGTTCGTCGTGTAAAAATGTCCGGTGCCTGCACTGGACTCCAGCTTGATTTTCTCGCGTGCGCCTTTTGCCATGTCCGTTCCCCTTAAACCTGCTCGCCGCGGGCGCGCATTTCAAACAGCACCGCATCGATGCCATTCTTGTCTATGGTGCGCAGGGCAGCATTGCTCAGCCGCAGGGAAACCCAGCGGTTTTCGCTTTCCACCCACAGACGGCGACGCTGCAGGTTCGGCAGGAACCGGCGCTTGGTTTTATTATTGGCGTGGGACACATTGTTACCCACCATCGGGCGTTTACCCGTTACTTGACAGACGCGTGCCATAGCTCACTCCAACCAGTTCAAAATTTAAAGAGGCGCGATTCTACACTAGAACAGGAAGAATGTTCAACCGGCAATTTT
>Ga0209726_10005413_pt1 | contig 15496 bp, 12 predicted proteins | sample Subgrocontami54m_FD_187453 | JGI IMG/M metagenome (GOLD analysis project Ga0209726, IMG submission 187453) | Subsurface groundwater microbial communities from S. Glens Falls, New York, USA - GMW46 contaminated, 5.4 m (SPAdes) (version 3) | ecosystem: Environmental > Aquatic > Deep subsurface >... | reverse complement strand
CGAGAGCCTGCGTGATCTCCTCATGCGCCTGGACGCCGCCATCGCTACCGCGTGGAGCGAAGGACGCTTCATCGACGAAATCAACCCGACTATCCACGCGTCAAGACGGCCTTGACCGGACGCTTACATTTATGTAGTTCGTACTATGGGGAATTTTTGGGGGCACGAGAGCACAAGCACGTGCAAAGCAGTGCGTAATAGCGGAACGGGCGCCGGTGGGATTGCCAGTTAGTCAATCACTTGCACCTAGCATTTGAACTGGGAACCAGGGGGTCGTGGGTTCGATTCCTGCCGGGCGCGCCAACAAATTGAAGAGTTACGAGAAATGTCTGCCTAAGAAGTAGGCAGCTCCGGGGCCGGGCTATTACCGGGCTAGCGCCGGGTGGGCAACAAAAAACCCGACACGCGGGGGTCTGTCGAGGCTCGGGGCTGCAGCTTTCATCACATCGGGACACTCGATCTTTCCTGCACTATTGCCATGGTGGCACTCCGGTACCGGTTGCGACGAAAAGGTAGCGTGATAAGGACGGCCTAGTTCTCGCTCGATGGCGCCGAATGTGCGGCGGCGGCATTCTTCTCGGCGCCCGGGGTCCCGGTCGCCGCCACATCCGCACCAACAAATGCCACCGCGGGCGGCGCGTTAGTGTTGACCCGCAGCGAGAAGATGTCGAAGCGATTGTAATGACCAGTGAAATCGTGCGTCAACTTAGGTACGAGCACGTCGTTCAAGTCCACATCCGCGTAAAGGATCCCCTCGCCGCCATCGAGCGGCCCGGCCACGACCTGACCGTTCGGTGCGATCACCGATGCATGGCCCCGTCCCTTGACGCGTTCGAGGAATGCGCGCTCCTCGGGCCCCGGCTCGTAGGCCTCGATCGTCGCGTCGTCGACCACACCGGTCGCGTTCACGACAAAGCAGCCCATCGAATAAGCAAGTCCACGCGTCACCGCCATGATTGAATCAGCCATTAGTTGCGCCGGCGAAAAGAAAGCGGGCCAGGCGGCGACGTGGACGACGGGGTTCATGCTCATCATTACGTAGGTAGCGAGCGGGTTGGAATTCTCGCCGCAAATGAGGCCGCTCACCACGCCGAACGGTGCGGTGTATGCCTTGAGCGTGTCGCCCCAGCCACCGGTATGAACCAGGCGCTCGCCCACCGTCGCGACCAGCTTTTGGTGCTTGCCGAGAATGTGCCCGTCAGGGCCGATGTAGAGCTGGGTGTTGAACATGGTCCCGGTTGTGCCGGGGCGTTTTTCGCAAACACCGATGACTGCAGTGATGCCGGCTTCGCGGCAGGCCGCGCCGAGGAGCTCCGTCGCATCACTCGGGATCACTACGGCGTTCTGGAAAAGGCGTTTGGCAAGTCCAAGGCTGGTCTTGCCCGTAGTAGGACGTACCGTGTACCAAGACGGGTGAGCCGGTATGAACCCCTCCGGAAAGGCGATCAGCGCCGCGCCGTTGGCGCCCGCCTCGCGAATCATCCCACAAGCCTTGTCGACGGTTGCCTCCCGGTCGAGGATGATCGGTGCCGCCTGAACCGCCGCGAGCCTGACTTTCTTGAGCAAATCTCCCATTTCCCGATCTCCCTGCCCCCGATTTGATCGACGCGACGCACAATCGCTCCGGACGATCATACGCGTCTACATGGGATCGCGGTTACCGCGCCTGTTTCGTGGCTTAGTGCGAATGTTCAGTCGAGCCATCTTGCTGGTTCCTGAACGACGGGAGTTGGTCGATAGTGTGAATCGGCAGGTAAGTCGTGGCCTAAACGTACAATTCACACCGACTCGGGCAAAGGCGACGCGCGGGGGCGATTTCGAAAGCTAATGCGGCACGTTAATCAGCCAGGAGTGCCCAGGTTTGCCCTGGTCGGTGAGCCAATCGAGGCTCGAACGTGCCCACTACTTAACTAATAGGACCTCCTTCCAGTGCCCAGATTCATCCTGCCGGGCGCCCCAACTTCTCTTGTACCACCAGCGATTTGCATCGATTGTGCTGGTTTAGGGTCCGGTAGTTGGGACCGTTTATCGATTTAAGCCCGCTCGCAGAATCTTGACGAGCATGTTTTCATATGTCAAACCCATCCACGAGGCCATGATCCCAAAAAATCTTGGCGCGAGATCTGGGTTGGAATTCGCTTCAAGAAATACGGGGTTGCCTGCCGAATCCAACCGCAAGTCCATGCGCGCATAGCCGGACATGCCAAGAATCCTAAAGGCATGCTTGCATAATTGTCGAATGCGACGATCGAGCGCCGACGGCAGTTTGGCCCGCTCGTAACGGATGCCCCATCGGTCACGGTACGTAAGACTGTCCTTAACGCGTTCGGTGCAAAAGCGAGGCCCGCCTTTGTCAGCGCGACCAAAGACGGTTTCTCGAATGGGCAGCACGAGAACATCGTTCCTGTCTTCGATCAGTCCTACCGATAGCTCACGTCCATCGATATATTGTTCGCAAATGGCCGGCTGATGCAGTTTGCGATGAATGTCGCGGGCCCGCCGCATCAATGCCCGCTCGGAATGGATCACCGATCCAAGTGTCAATCCTTCCGAAGCCCCGCCGAACTGCGGTTTTACGATGCCAGGAAAATCGAAAGTGCGTTGGGATGCGCCGGTGGCTCCGACGGGAAGAACAACGAAGGGCGGCACCGGAAAACCAACGATGCTAACCGCGTACTTGGAGGCCGCCTTGTCAATCGAAACCATGCCGATCGCAGATGATCCTGTGTAGGGAATGCGCAAAACGTCCAAAAGTGCCGGAACATTTGCGGCAAGGCGGCGATCGCCGCCCATGTGCTCGACAAAGTTGAAGACGATGTCCGGTTTCAATTGCACGATGTCGTATGCGACGGTGCGGAGTCCTCTTCGATACGGCCTAAAAGGGAGAACAGCCACGTCGTGGTTAAGCGCTTTCAGCCCTGCCGACACGAAGTGTTCGGACTCTGTGTCGGCCGTAACCCTCAAGAAGCCCGGGTCGGACGGATTGAAGAACTCGGGGTCCACGAGAAGCAGGACACGAAGATGCAAATTCTTCGACGCGCGATGGCTATTCATGTGCTTTCCAGCAGATCCTAAGTCGTGGGAGCAGGCTAGGCCATGCGTACATCTGAACCGATTCCGACCCGCATACTACGACAACTATGCGCTATCCTGCCACGCTAAGATTCTTCGAGACTCGATCTCCTTCAATCTTGGCACAGCTAGTATGAGACAAAGGAACAATCCGGCGCAGCGAACGTCGGGTAGAAAAGCGCTTGCCTGGGAACGGCCACTCGCGCGGCAGGTCGTCGAGAGCTATGGTGTGCGGCCGCTTGAGCTGATTACGCTCCGATACCAGTGGCAAGGCTGCGGCGTGGACATATTTGCCGCTTACGACGGCAATCGTGGAGCTGGGCGCACGAGACGACTTCACATCGCCTTCTCCGTGATGCGTAAGCTTCGGATTACTTGTGAATAGAAACGGAAATATGAAGGTTGATGGTGGACTGCGTGCTTTCGCAGTTTCAGATGTACGTCGCGAAGGGCGTTGTTCGGAAGCCACGGACAGAGGTGGTGCTCCAAGTGATAGTTGTTCCCGTTCGTGAACCACGTGGTAATGCGGCTCGCGGAAATCGAACGCGTATGGACCAGCGGGTTATCGACCGGAGGGCAGTGCCAATGTTCAGGGAGCTCAATCAGCACATGGCACGGAACCGCGACAACGAGCGGAACGACAAAGATGAGCAAAGGTGCCGTATGACCCAGTAACAGCGCGACTAGCGGAACAAGGAGCCACAGCACCATCAACAGATGCTCTATGTGAGAATTGATAGTGACCGCGGGAATCTTTCGCCAACGCCAATGCGTTGCCGCCCGCGCCATGTTCTTCGCGGCATTTCGATAGTGTCCGAGCATCAGAAGATGCAGCGCGAATGACAGCCACGTCGTCATACCTTGAAACTCATATCCGAAGAAGTCCTTCTTCTCTGTCTTGCCCAGCGTGCGGTGATGCTCCAGATGGTTGTCCCGATAATCGGAGAATGAAACGAGCATGGGCAGCCCCAGAAGTACACCAGCGATCCGATCTGCTCGTCGCGAGCCGAAAGCCATACCGTGAATGCAGGAATGTGCCAACTCCAGCATGTGTGCAAAGACTAGGCCCTCGATGAAAATTCCAACGACCGCAACGCGCCATTCGCTGTAGAGCGTCATCGCGCTGCCCGCAGCCCAAATGGAAACAGCCAGTAGAACTTTGAGGGGAAACTGCCATGGAAGGTTGATGTGGCGGGGAACCTGAATGTGCAGACCCGCGCATTCCACGGAAATCGTCACTTGCGCAGAGCTTTTCACTGGCGTTGCGAGCGATGTTGCTACTCGAAGGTTATGAATTTCCAGTATGTCACGATATACCGGCAAGAGTATTATCTTGTCTTCCTTCGGCGCCAGCGGTCATCACACGCGAAACCGAGGACGCCGCGCGATATCCTATCTTTGGTTCACAAGGAGAGCCGATGAAACGGAGTAAATTCAGAGCCAGATATATCGGAATCAGCGGACCACGCTGGTTGAAGTAGTCGGGGAGCGTCGAGTGCGCATTCGCACATGAGGACCCATGATGCAGACGTTGTGCGATGGTCTAGAATGGAGGCTACACCGATGAACACGCCACTTTCGGCAAGCATACCGATTGTACAATGGCCTACAGGAGATGGCCCTTGGACAGCCGACGAGACGCGGCGCTTGCCGGCTGCGGTTGGTGACGCGTGCCGGCATTCTGGGTATTTTTTCTTGAGTAATCACGGCGTCTCGGCCGACTTGATCGCCGCTGCGTTCGAGGAGACACGCCGGTTCTATTCTCGCCCGCTGGACGAGAAGCGCAGGTTCAACTGCAGCGCCAAGTCGCAGTTTCTCGGTTATCGTGGCCTAGGTACCGAAAAGAGCCGTATGCATTCGGGGGCTGAGGCCTGCGAACAATACCGGATCGGTAACGCCGTTGCGACGCCCGCGTCATCGGGGTTGGTTGAGTTCTATCATGAGCCGTTTAGATATGGGACGATGCTTTTCGAAGAATTGGTCAAGGTTGGCAACCGGCTAATGTCAACGTGCGCGACAGGCCTTGGTCTGGTCAACAATTTCTTTGACTGCTTCATGGAAGCGCCAATGCACCGTCTCGGTCTCAATTACTACAAGGTCGGCGCCGGTCAAGCGATTGGCAACTCAGTGAACTATGCAATGACGTCCCATGTCGATCACGTAGTATTGACGATTGTGACGCAGGATGAGCTAGGACTAGAAGCATTAAGCGCAGAAGGTGAATGGATAGATGTTCCTTTGGTCCCAGACGCGCTGTTCGTGTTCCTCGGCGACTATATTCAAAGATGGACGAATGGAGCGTATCGCGCAACGACACATCGGGTTCGCGAAGTCTCCAAGGATCGAATGTCGCTACAGTACAAGCACAAGCCGTCATACGCAACTGTCGTGGCACCATTGAGCCCGTTCGTCTATGAAGGCAATCCTGCGCGTTACGAGCCGTTCGAAACGGGGCACCAGTACACAGCGTTGTTGCAATCTCTACTCACAGAGTAAGACGCGGGTCGGGACGCAGCTCGCTCGGCTTGGCTGGTCTGGCGTAAAGCACATAAGTCAAGAAAAGGTTCCACGGTGAGACATCCCCGCGACTCGGGAGCCAGCCTGCAGCAGAGGCGCCGAACGCGTCCTCCATGTTCGCGCCAGTGATCGGGACATCAAGCCTTGACAGGTTGTCGACAGGGCTTCGCCGGCTAGAGCAGGGTCCCGAGGATGAAGTGTTGCAATCACGGTGCGCCGCTTTCTCTTCGCGAGCGTTAGTCTCGCGTCGACCTAGTTGAATCTTCAGGCTCTTGATCGTTCCAAAACTACGAATCTGGTCCTGACGGAAGTTATCCGAAAGACTCCCATCGTGCCGATGTCAGCTTCCTTCGCGAACCGTCTTCTCCCAATTATCGCCAAGATCGCTAATGAGCTCGGCACGCCGTTCCACATTTACGACGAGGCTGGAATTGTGGAGTGTGGGCACCGACTCAACGAACTGTTCGCTTCTGTCTCCGGCTTCCGTGAATTCTACGCCGTCAAGGCGCTGCCTAACCTCCGCATCCTCGACATTCTTCGACGCGAGCTTGGGTTCGGCTTTGATTGCAGCTCAATCACCGAACTAAAGATGGCGCGACTCGTCGGCGCCGGCGCCGAGGACATCATTTTTTCCTCCAATAATACTTCGCCAGCGGAGTACGTCGAGGCGCTCGGCGATGGGGGCTGCATTTTGAACCTTGATGACGTCAGCTTTGTCGACAAGCCGTCCTTCATGCCGGAACTGATCTGCTTCCGATATAACCCGGGCACCTTGGGGACGGGGAACGCGGTCATTGGTAAGCCACATGAGGCGAAATTCGGCTTACGACGGGACCAGATCGCCGTGGCTTACATGCGCGCGCTGGAGCGCGGTGCCAAGCGTTTCGGTATCCACACGATGATCGTGTCGAACGAGCGTAGGTATCAGCGAGTAGTCAGGACAGTCGAGATGCTCCTCCGTGTGTGCAGCGAAATCTCCGCAGCGAACGGCATCCGCTTCGAATTCGTGAATATGGGCGGTGGCATCGCCATCCCGTATCGTCCTACGGACGAGGCTTTCAACCTCGCGGCTTTCGCCGGCCGAACCGCGGAGCTCTTCGCACAGTTCAAACGCGAGCATGGGTACGTCCCGAAGATGTTCATGGAGTGCGGTCGCCTGATCACGGGTCCTCACGGTGTTCTAGTGACCCAAGTCCTTAACGTTATGTCAAAGTACCGCGATTATGTTGGCGTCGATGCTTGCATGTCTTCCCTCATGCGTCCCGCCATGTACAAGGCGGCCTACAACCACATCACGGCAGTCGGCCGCGACGGTGAGGAGAAACGCGGCGTCGGCGGTGTCGTGGACGTGGTCGGTTCCCTATGCGAGAACAACGACAAGTTCGCCAAGCAGATTCCCCTGCCGTCTGTCACAGAGGGCGACTACTTGCTTATTCACGACACGGGCGCCCATGGCCTTGCGATGGGCTTCCAGTACAACGGCCGACTCCGTCCAAAGGAGCTCTTACTCCGGCGAGACGGCACCGTAGAGCTGATCCGCCGCGCCGAGACGATCGAGGACTACCTCCGCACTCAACTCGAGTTGGAACCCCATATACTCAAGGCTGGTGCCGCTGAAGCATGAAACAACGCGGCAGAAGCCGGTGCTGCGGCGGATCAAGCACGTTCACAAAGGTCGTGTCACTCGAATGACACAATCTCTGTACGAAAGATTAGGGTCAAAAGTCAGACGCGAATTAAGCGAACCCGAATCAAGACCGTAGGGAAAACGTAGAACGCTCGGCGCATCTTGCCGAGCTTCTACGAGTGACGGCGGGCAGGTAATACAGCGATATATACCGCAAACAACAACTGTTAATCCGCAGGTCCTAGATTCGAGCCCAGGTCGAGGAGCCAACCATGGGCCGAACGATCGTTAAGGGATGTGGATTACTTCGCGCCAGTGCCTGCTTTCATCCGGTACGGCGCGCCACAAGTTTGACGAGTTACACGCAATCGCTGCCTAATATTTGTGCAGCATCCGGGTCGGGCTGGCGGTGGGCTAGCGCCGCATACCGGCCTGGGAAGCGCCCCTTGACCACCGCCTCGTGCAGTTTCATTAGCTCCCCCGCGGGCACCGCCCCTTTGCCGGCGCCTCGCCATGTCGCCATAGACCACCTTCCAAGTCGTATTCCTCAGCCCCAGTGCCATGTACAATACCGGCGCATTTGCGTTACCTTCCACCCTATGAGTCGCCGCGTTCAGCTTCTGGTCTCCATCGTTGGCTGGAAAAGCCACCAGGGGTTCGCGCGCGCGGCCCGACATGGCATCTTTCATCTCCACATGCCCAACAAGCGAACTGTCTTGTCGATGATCGTGCGGCTTGGCCTTGCGCTGCTTGGCTTTGGTATGAGCAGCGACCCTTCCCTTGCGCAGCGCTATCCCGACCGACCGATCAAGATCATTGTGCCGTTCACGCCCGGCTCTCCGAACGATGTGATCGCACGAGTCGTTTCGCCATATCTGTCGACGCGTCTCAGGCAGCCCGTTGTCGTCGAGAATCGGCCGGGCGGGGGCACGTCAATCGGGGCGAAAACGGTCATGGCCGCGGAGCCGGACGGCTACACGTTGTTGTTTTCCAACAGCCCAACGCACTTTATTGCCCCACTCGCGAACACGAGCCTCGCTTACGATCCGATCAAGGACTTCGTTGCGGTTGCGACCGTGGGGCGTTCCCCTATGCTCCTGGTGATCGCACCGTCCGTCCCCGCGAGATCGGTGCAAGAATTCATCGCTTACGCAAAAGCAAACCCAGGCAAATTGAATGCCGGATTTGGACAAGGAACGTTGCCCCAACTGGTCGGGGAAATGTTCAAGTTGGAAACCGGGACCGACTTTGCCAGTATTCCTTACCGGGGCGGTGCGCAGGCGGTGACGGACCTGATGGGCGGGCGGATCCAGATAAATATCGGAACCCCCTCGACGCTGATTCCGCTTGTTCGACGAGGCCAGCTCAGGGCGCTTGCGATCACGGGCGCGCAACGCAGCCCTGACCTGCCGGACGTGCCGACGATGATCGAAAGCGGACTTCCCGGCGTGACGGCGGTGAATTATTACGGAATTCTGGGTCCGGCAGGAATGCCCCAGGACGCCATTGACAGACTCAACAATGAAGTCAACGCAAGTCTGAAATCTCCTGAACTGAAAGCCAGCATGGCGAAGATTGGTTTCGAGCCGATGGGAGGTTCGCCGGGGGACTTCGCGAAGTTGTTTGCAAGCGAACTGCAGAAATGGGCTCCGATTGTAAGGGCGACCGGGTTCAAGATGGACTGATCGGCGGCGCGGTTGAGAACTTCGGTGCAATACTTCTTACCGGCGGGCAGCCTCCGAAAGGATGCGGCGACAATTGACTGATCATCCATCGGCATCCGCCGGCCCGGTCGACGGGGCGACCATCGATGAACTCGTAACGGCGAGCCGCATCCTCGCCGACCAAGGCGTGCTGGATGCGTTCGGCCATGTGAGCATCCGGCACCCAAGCGATCCGAACCGCTATCTTCTGTCCCGTGCCCGGGCGCCCGCTCTGGTGACGGCCGACGACATCGTGGAATTCGACCTGGATTCGAATCCCATCGATGCGCGCGGCCGCCGCGTGTTTCTCGAACGCTTCATCCATGGCGAAATATACAAGGCGCGTCCGGACGTGAACGCGGTGGTCCATAGCCATTCGCCCACTGTCATTCCGTTCAGCGTCACACAGGTTCCCTTGAAGCCGATCGCGCACACGGCCTCTTTCCTGGTGGCGGGCGTGCCCGTCTTCGACATACGCCAGGCAGGCATCGTCAACGGAATGCTGGTGGCCAACAATGCGCTCGGGAAGGCGCTCGCCACGACTCTTGGCGACAAGACCGTCGCGCTCTTGCGTGGACATGGCGACGTGGTCGTCGGACCAACAGTGCGACGCGTCGTCCTCCGGGCGATTTACAATCTGGTGAACGCGCGCTTGCTGGCCACGGCGCTGACCTTCAACAGCCCGATCACTTACGTCGCCGCCGACGAGGCTCAAGAGCCGGTAAGGCTGGATGACGCTTGGGAATTGTTGAAACGCGATGCGTTGAAGCAATAGACATCCGCAAGCACGAGTCGGGAGCAGACCGGTGACAGACATTCATCTCACCGATTCACGCAACGCTCTGCGAGGCGTTCGTCATCGCTGGTACGGGTGCATCACGTAGCTTGGCGATTCACAGCCCTGAAGCCACGTGGGGACTTTTGGGGGACTGAAGCGTCCGAGAATGGTCAAGACCGCGCAATACGGGGGAATGGGCAGCGGCAGGAATCAACTGCGATCAATCGTTTGCACGCGGCGGATCACCTACGAACCAGGGGGTCGTGGGGTCGAATCCTGCCGGGCGCGCCATTTACTCGAGGGGTGGCATCATGTAGCCCCTTTTTCATCTTCGGCGCGTTGCTGTCTTGTAGCCACGCCCTCGTGAGGCCGGACATCGGGACGAGCGGGGCAGGTCAGCCGTGACTCGCGCGTTTGTCTTTTGTCGATCGCGCGAGATCGCTCCACAGCCCCACGACCGCGACGACGAAGGGCAAGATCAAGAGGAACAGGAAGGGGCGGTCGATCGACTCGAACCACTGGACCCACGCGCGATAGTCGAACATTTCCATGGCCGATTTTGGCATCACCCGGAAGCACAAAATGGCGACCATCGTGGCCGGCAGCGCTGCCAGGAAGAGCCAGAAGGGATTGATCGACTGCTCATCGAAGGAATTCTTCAGGATCGCAAAGCCCGCCGGATTGGGCGCGTTGGCGATGACGGTGAGTCCCCCTCCTGCGACGGCACCGGCGACTAGGGCATACTTGAATTCGTCAGAGACGCCCTCGACCAGCGATCCCAGATAGGTGAGAGCGGCGTTATCCGTGATCGCCGTGAGGGCTGCGGCTCCGTAGAACAGCGTCGTCTCATCAAGGCTCGACAGGACCGCCTGCAGCCACCATTTTTGCTGCCCACCGAGCACCACAAGACCGGCAAGAAAGAACGCCACCATGAGCCCCTCGCGCAGCATCAGGCCGTCGTGATGGCGCTTGTACGCCTCGGCCAGTCCGAGAAACAGCAGAAACAGGCCTATGAACATCTCCGGATGGTGATTGGTCGCCACCACTCCAGCCAGGATCGCAAGATTGAGGAGGACAAATGGCGCCGGTGTCCGCGGACCCGTTCCATGGGCATCGGCGCGGGCCTTTTTCGTGAGTTCCTTCTTGAACAGAAGTGTCAGTAGCAAAGCATTGGTGAGAACTGCAAGGAGCGCCTTCCAGCCGAACATCGAGAAAACGATCCCCGTGTCCCAGCCCCACTTCGCGGCGACCATGAGAACCGGCGGCGCGGCAAAATGGGTCAGCGTGCCGCCTATCGAGACATTCACGAAGAGCACGCCAAGGGTCGCGTACTTCAACCTGCTCGACGCATTCCTGGAAAAGATGACGTCGCGGAGCATCAACGCCGCCAAGGTCATCGCCGCAGGTTCGGTGACGATTGATCCAATCAGGGGAACCACGGCCAGCGCAAGAAAATAGTAGGCGACTGCAGCGGGAAGCGGAACGACCGCGGCCAGCCTTCTGACGAGATCGGACACGAGCTGCAGGATCGGCCGGCTTGCTGAAATCACCATGATCACGAAGACGAACATGGGTTCGACAAAGCGGCGGTTATCGAGATAGTCAGACGCTGTTCCCCACCCGAGGGCGGCAGCCATGAATACCAGAAGCACGAATGCCCAGAATCCAAACACGGTCTCCACTTCGCCAAGCAGATGCCACAGCCCTGCGTGGCGGGGCTGCGTATGCGCAAGATGCTCGAAGTATTTGGTCGAAAAGGTATGCAGGACGGCCAGGCCGAAGAGCGTGGCCCCAGCCATTTCGATCCACGTGACAGCGATCATTGCTTGCATGGGACTGCCTTGTTGAGAGTAAGCAGGTGCAGGGGATAATAGAGGCCAACAGCCGCTTCGAAAATGCGCAATTTGGGCTAAGGGAATTTACTTACTTGCCATCGCGGGTTCCTGGTCCCACTATTGGACATCTTCGATCGAGCGACGCGGATCGGATTCAAGTTGCCTGACTCCACGAAATTCGGACTGCGCCGTTCGGTCTTTGCGCACGTCAGGGACGCGGTCATGTTCGCCGCGTGCTATGTCGCGCTGGACTGGGCGAGCTACATCTATCCGCTGGGTCCGTTCAACATCACGCCCTGGAATCCTCAGCCCGCGCTCAGCATTGTCTGGATGATGCTGGGGGGATTGGGCTACGTCCCGATCATTTTCGGCACGATCTTCGTCGCCGACATCGTCATTCGTCATGCGCCAGGAGGTTTGCTCATCACGGCGCTGACCTCACTGGTGCTGGCGGGCGGCTACACGGCAATTGCCGGAACACTCAGGTATTTCCTCAAGTCCGACTCCAGGCTCCGCGATACGCGGCAACTATGGCTTTTTGTCGCCATTACGGCGATCGGAACCGCGATCGTCGGGTGGCTCTATGTATCGATTCTTTGGGCGAACGACTTCCTGGTCCGCGAGTCGGTCTCCGCCGCGGCGTTTCGATTTTGGCTGGGCGATGCGGTGGGGGTGTTGGTTACCGCGCCCCTGCTTCTGCTCGCGGCGGATGTCGCCGCGCGCGAGCGCTTGCTCGTGTCCTGGCGCAAACCGGAAACCGCCTTGCAGTTTGTAGTGATGGTTGCGACCGTGATTTTCGTTTTCGAGGGCGCAGGCGGTGAGCCATCGAAGTATTTCTATCTCTTGTTCCTCCCCCTTATCTGGATCGCTTTGCGAGGTGGGTTCGCCGGCGCTGCGGTAGCCTCGGGCGTTGTTCAGATCGGCGTGGTGCTCGGCGCCCAGGGCGGGACCATGCACTCGATGGCGCTGGTCGAGTTGCAGGCGCTCGTGGCCGCGCTTTCGCTTACCGGGCTGTTTCTCGGGGTGATGGTAGATGAGCGCGAGCGTGCGGCCGAGGGGCTAAAGGAGTCGCTGCGTCTCGCCACCGCGGGGGAGATGGCGGGAGCGATCGCCCATGAAATCAATCAGCCGCTTGCCGCACTGAGGAACTACGGCAGGGCATGCCAGCTCTTCCTCGAGCGGGGCGAAGGCAAGATTCCTCACGCCGAACTCCACGCGACAATAGAAAAGATGCTCGGCGAGGCAAAGCGCGCCGCGGAGGTAGTGGGACGCCTCCGGGAGTTTTTTCGTACCGGGACGACGCGGCTGGAACAGGTGACGGTGGGCGTCCTGCTGGAAAGCGCGCAACGAATCGCCAGAAAGCTCAGCCCGTCCGGAGACGTGGTATTCCGGGTCGAGACGAGCGTGGGAGCGTCGGTTCTGCTGGTAGATCGGCTGCAAATTGAATTGGTGCTGCGCAATTTGATCGCAAATGCGTTCGAGGCGATTGCGAATCTCCCTTCAGCCGAAAAGCGTGTCACCGTCTCGGCCCAAGAGGTCGAAGGTAAGCGGATTCTGTTCCGTATCATGGATACCGGACCGGGCGTGGCGCCTTCCGCGCGTAAACTATTGTTCGAACCCTTTTCAACCACCAAGCCGACGGGAATGGGATTGGGGCTTGCCATGAGCCGGGCGATAGCCGAAGCGCACGGCGGGTCGCTGACTATGGGGCTCACCGAGAACGGCGAGTTCGACCTGGTGCTGCCGGGCGTGGCTGCGGATGAATAGTCCCGCTCACGGTGGATTCACCATCTACATCGTCGAGGACGATGCCGCGATGCGCGACTCGCTGTCCCTGATGCTGGGGCTGCTGGACTATCGCACGGTATCGTTCGAGAGTGCCGAGGCGTTCCTCAAGACTTATCGCGACGAGTGGGCAGGCTGCGTGGTCGCCGACCTCAGGCTGCCGGGAATGAGCGGACTCGAACTGCAAGCAGAGCTACGCGCGAGGGGCAAGAAATTGCCGTTTGTCATCATCACCGGCCACGGCGACGTGAAATCGGCCCGTGCCGCTTTTCAGTCGGAAGCCGTGGATTTTCTCGAGAAGCCCTTTGACGAAGTCGAGTTGCGTGCGGCCATAGAAAAGGGGCTGGACAAGGAATCGCGCCGTATTCAGCATGCGCAAACCGCCAACGATCAAGCGTCGAAATTGGCGAAGCTCACGCGTCGCGAGCGCGAGGTGCTGGAACTGGTTGGAAAAGGGCTGCATGCCAAGGAAATCGCGGCATCCCTCAACATCAGCGCACGCACGGTCGAGGTTCACAAGTCACGCCTCATGACAAAGCTCGAAGCGCGGAATGTTTCCGAGCTGGTCCGGTTTGCGCTCGCCGCGGAAAAGGGTTAGCAGGCTGTCGAAAAACACGACGTTGTCATGCTGAGGAGCCCCTCGGCTTCGCTCAGGGCAAACTTCCGCGACGATGAATCGGCTCTTGCAGGTCGTTGAATTACCGCAACAGCAGATCCTTCGCGGAGTTTGCCCTGAGCGCAGGCGCGGGATCCGCCGTCGTGAACCGCGCGCACTATGTGGTACTGTTTAACGATATCCGCTGAATATCGGGACCCCAGGCATGGACAACTCGCTCGAGCAATCGCTGGCCCGCATGGCCTGCGCCTGCCGGATTCTCGAACTGGAGGGGCACGGCGACATGACACTCGGGCACCTGTCGCTTCGCGATCCGCAACAGCGGGGCTTCTGGATGAAGCGCAACCGCGCGGGCCTGGGCGAGATCACGGGTGCGGAGGACTTCGTGCTGGTGAATTTCGACGGCGAGAAGCTTGCGGGCGACGGGGGCCGGCATTCGGAATGGCCGATCCACTCGGAGATCCTGCGCCGCCGGCCCGACGTGCACGTGGTCGCCCACACCCACCCCGTGCACGCGAGCGTGCTCTCCGCCTTCGACGAGCCGCTTCGGCCCTACACGCTGGATGCGGACTACTTCGAGGATCTGCCGCGCCATCGCGACGAAGTCGCGCTCGTCACCAGCAAGGAGGAGGGCGCGGCGCTTGCGGCAAGCCTGGGACGGCATTTCGCCGTGCTGATGGCCAACCACGGCGTCACTTTCTGCGGCACATCCATCGAGCACGCCACCTGCGTCGGTGTGTTCCTCGAGCGGGCCGCGCGCGCTCACCTGCTCGGTGCCGGCGCCGGCGGCAAGACCTCGATGCCCGGAGCGGCTGTCCGCGCGAGGCGGCATGCGCAGATCATGACGCCGGTGCATGTCGAGCATTCCTGGAATTACTTCTGCCGGAAGCTGGAATGGACCATGGCGACGCGCGCGCCGGGACAGACCAAGCTCTTCGCCTAGCCGCCGGCCCGGCCCGGGCGGCGCGCAGTTCAGGCATAGGCGCCGGAAATCCGCTCCCAGAAAATGATCCGGTTGCGGATGAAGATGAGCAGCCGGTCGAGGACGAATCCGATCGCGGCGATCGCGAGCATGCCTGCGTAGGCCGAGGCGTACTCGAAGGACGCGGTCGCGTAGGAGATGTAGTAGCCCAGGCCGCGGCTCTCGCCGATCATCTCCGTGATGATCACCACGATCAGCGATATCGGCAACGCGACCCGCAGCCCGGCAAATATCGACGGCCCGGCCGAAGGCAGCAGCACGCGCCAGAATTCCTGCGCCGGGCTCGCGCCCATGTTGCGTGCGCTCCAGAGGTGCTTGCGGTCGACCGACTGGATGCCGTAGTAGGTGTTGACGGTAATCGGGTACAGGCACTCGAGGAAGATCAGCGCCACCTTGGACAGGCTCCCCAGGCCGAAAACGAAGATGAATACCGGGTAGAGCGCGATCTTGGGTACCGGATAGCCGAATGAGAACACCGGCTCGAAAACGCTCTCGACCCAGCGCACGCGCGCCATGAGCACCCCGAGCACGACGCCCGCGGCGATGGCAAGGCCGAAGCCCGAAAGCGCGCGACCGAGCGA
>Ga0209726_10005412_pt1 | contig 15502 bp, 13 predicted proteins | sample Subgrocontami54m_FD_187453 | JGI IMG/M metagenome (GOLD analysis project Ga0209726, IMG submission 187453) | Subsurface groundwater microbial communities from S. Glens Falls, New York, USA - GMW46 contaminated, 5.4 m (SPAdes) (version 3) | ecosystem: Environmental > Aquatic > Deep subsurface >... | reverse complement strand
GCCGGGTCAAGCCCGGCCATGACGATCAGAAACCGAGCGCTTCTGCCGGAAACGCAACGACTGTGTCCCCAGAGGTATCCCCTCGCAATGCAAAGGGTACCGCACCCGGAATCCACGGCTGGGCCTGATCTACTGACATCGATGGAAAGCCATGCCTGGCTTGCTCCCTTCGAACATGCTCCCCAACTATGGGCTTCACATCCCTTTAAGAAGCTCGCCATAGCAGCGTCTCGCCGTGACCGAACCGATAAAGCACCACTTTTCGCCCGTTTTCTATCTACGCGGATGGTGCGACAGCACCACCGGGAAGTTGATCCAATACTCGCGCCCTTACCGGGACGTGATCGCCAAGCCGCGTTCTCCGAAGGCCACCGGATTCGAGCCATTCCTCTACACGATGGAGGGTCTCCCCGATGATCAGAAACAGACCATCGAGAAAGACTACATGGCCGCGAAGGTGGATGATCCGGCGGCACGGGCTCTGCGCGTGCTGCTCGGTACCGATACGAGCGCGCTGACCGAGGAATTACGCGCGGCCTGGACGCGGTTCATGCTCGCGGCCCTGCATCGTCGGCCGGCGGCGGTGGCCGAGATTGGCGACACCTTCAAGGGCGTCTTGCGGCAGAACCTTCTCGCCGACACCTCCTACGAGGCGATGCGGCAGGAGGGTGACCCTGCCACGGTATATGAGTGGCTGGAGAAGCATCATCCGCACCTAATCGATGATGCCGCCAAGGAAATGGTCGTCAGGGCGACCGAGAACGAACGCATCGGCACCATCGTCATGAATATGCAATGGACGACGCTCGATATGTCGGCAAGTCGGCACGAGTTGCTGACCGGCGACATGCCGCATTTGCGATACCACGGGATCAAAGACCCTCGGTGCACGATCCTGTTCCCATTGTCCCCGACGAAGCTGTTTATCGCCACGCACGACCGGATGACCGAGCACAACATCAATCGCCGGGACAAGACCGAGGTGGTGAGATCGGTCAATGATGAAGTGGCCCGGATCGCCGAGCGCTTCGTCTACGGGCGAACCACTGGTCATCTTCGCTTCGTCGCGAACCGGCTCGGGCGGACGCCATCACGTTTGCTCGGGTCGGCCCCTATGGCGGGCGCGGCGCAGTCTCACGGGGCGGAGCACGGTGCGGCATGAGCGAGCCTCACAGGCACCATTTCGTGCCAGCGTTCTATATGCGGCAATGGCACGGCCCGGATGAAAAGCTGGTCGAGTACACGATCAAACATGAAAGCTGATCCCCAAGCCGGTGAGCGCCGCCGCCACGGGCTTCCAACGCGACCTGTCGAGTTCCCGGAACTGCCCTCGCCGATGTCGCAGTTCATGGAACAGCGGTTCTGGGACTACGCGGATCGCACCCCTCGCAGGCTCTAGGGATGCTGCTTATCGCCGTGTGACATGTCGGCCGGTTCCGGCGTGCCTTGGCCGCCTGGACCCGCCGCCGCCCCGCCGCCCCCGCGGCATTGAAACCGCAATCGGCGCCGCCTATTTGGCAGCAACGCGATTGCGCGTACGTAAATACCGTCATCTCCCGTTGCCGCTTTTCGTCGCTGTTCGGTCGCGAAAATTCCCTGTTGCCCGTCCCGCGAATTCCCTGCCGGCGCGGTCGGCATCGCGGGTAAGTCCTGGTGGCGCGGGGCTTTTCGCGGATGTAGGCGCGTGTTGGGCCGCGATTGTCCCTGTTGCCAGGGAATTGCGGCCCGTTAACAAGGAATCGCGGCGCGGCCGCTCGCCGCTCGGTGTGGCGATATGGTAATAACCCGCCATGCTGATCATTTCCGAGGTCACCTACCGCGTCGGCGGCCGCACCGGGCGCGCCCTGCTGAACGAGGCGAGCGCGCAGATCCCGGAAGGTGCCAAGATCGGGCTGGTCGGCCGCAACGGCGCCGGCAAGTCGACCCTCTTGGACCTGATCCGCGGCGCCTTGTTGCCCGATCGCGGCGATATCCATTTGCCGCGCGACCACCGCATCGGCTTTCTCGCGCAGGAGGCGCCGAGCGGCATGGGGACGCCGCTCGCGACCGTGCTCGCGGCCGACCGCGAGCGCAGCCGGCTGTTCGCCGAGCTCGACAACGATCCGTCGCCGTTGCGCATCGCCGAGATCGAGGCGCGGCTCGACGAGATCGGCGCCCGCGCGGCACCGGGCCGCGCCGCCCGCATCCTCGCCGGGCTTGGGCTCGATGCGGCGATGCAGGCGCAGCCGCTCGGCGAGTTGTCGGGCGGCTGGCGCATGCGCGTCGCGCTCGCCGCGGTGTTGTTCGCCGAGCCCGACCTGCTGCTGCTCGACGAGCCGACCAACCATCTCGACCTCGAAGCATCGCTGTGGCTCGAACGGTTCCTGCGCCGCTACCGCCACAGCTTTATCCTGGTCAGCCACGACCGTCAGTTGCTGACCAGTGCGCCGAACTCGATCCTCCATCTGGAGAGCGGCAAGCTGACCTTATATTCCGGCAATTTCGATACCTTCCTGCGGGTGCGCCGCGAGGCGGCCGAGCGCCAGGCGGCGTTGGCGCACCGCCAGCAGGCGCAGCGCGCGCATATGCAGGCGTTTGTCGACCGGTTCCGCTACACGGCGTCGAAGGCGCGCCAGGCGCAGAGCCGGCTCAAGGCCCTGGCCAAGCTCGAACCGGTGACGGTGATCAGCGCGGCCGCGCCGGTGCGGCTGCAACTGCCGGCACCGCCGCGATTGAGCCCGCCGATCATCAGCCTCGACCGCGCCAGCGTCGGCTATGTGCCGGACAAGCCGATATTGTCGCGGCTCGATCTGCGGCTCGATCCCGACGACCGCATCGCGCTGCTCGGCGCCAACGGCAACGGCAAGACCACCTTCGCGCGGCTGCTCGCCGGCCGCCTCGCGCCGCTGTCGGGGCAGGTCACGCGGTCGCAAAAGCTGACCACCGGGTTTTTCACCCAGCACCAGATCGAGGACATGCGCCCCGAGCAATCGGCCTACGACCATCTCGCCGCGCTGGTGCCCGAATTGCCGCCAGAGGCGGTGCGCACCCGGCTCGGTGGCTTCGGCTTTGGCCAGGAGAAGGCGCTATTGCCGGTCGGCGAATTGTCCGGCGGCGAGCGCGCCCGGCTCAACCTGGCGCTGGTCACCCACCACAATCCGTCATTGCTGATCCTCGACGAGCCGACCAACCATCTCGACCTCGAAACCCGCGAGGCTTTGGTCGCGGCATTGGCCGAGTATTCCGGCGCGGTCGTACTGGTCAGCCACGATTGGCACCTCGTCGAACTGGTCGCCGACCGGCTGTGGCTGGTCGCCGACGGCACGGTGCGGCCGTTCGACGACGATCTCGAAGCCTATCGCCGCTGGCTGCTCGAAGGCGAAGAGTCCACTCCCGATTCGCGCCGGGCGGGCGGCGACGGCCCGGCCGACGGGCGCCGCGCGCAGCGCCGCGAAGCCGCCGAGCGCCGCTTCGCGCTCGAACCGCTGCGCCGGCGGGCGCGGCGCGCCGAGGAGACCGCCGCGCGCCTCGCCGCCGAGCAAAAGGCGCTCGACCACCGCCTCGCCTCGCCCAGCGCTTTTTCTGGGGCGGCCGCGTCACTGGTCGATGCGCTCAAGCGTCGGGCCGAGCTGGCCCGCCTGATCGCGGCGGCCGAGGCCGAGTGGTTCGCCGCCGAGGAAGCGATCGAGCACGCCGCCGAGCCGGCTTCCCGCGAATGAGATTCCGGCGGGAAGGTTCCCACGCATTCCTCGCGGCCAAAGGCCGCAGCATCGCCGGCCGCCGGCGCATGTGCTTTGACAGCACGACGCGGCGCGGTCTATCCAGTATTAAGCAGACAATGCTCTCGTGAAGAGGCTATCCGAGCTTCCGCTCGTTGCCGTTCGCCGCCCTTTCGACATAGGCTGCGCCCATGGCCGACACACCCGCGATCAGCGACCGGAATCTTGAGGCGACAACCCATATTTCGCTGAAGCGGGAGCCTGCCTGCTTTGCCTTTCTTTCGGCTCGCTCGATTTCGCCGCCGCTGCCGATCGATTCGATCAACCTCGATCTCGCCTCGGCCGACTACTTTCAGGGCCGCGCCTCGCTGTGGACGACGCTTGAGATGCGCTCGTCGGTCAACAGCGACCGGCCGGCGGCGATCCTCGGGTTTGACGAGGCGTTTCTGCGCCCGTTCGCGCGGGCCCTGATCGAGGCCGCGACCACTCGCGCCACCTATCGCATGACGATCTTGCACGAGACCCGCGATGTCGATCGCTGCCGTGTCGTCGAATACGTCACCGGCCCTGGCAAGACCTTGAAGGAGCTGATCCTCCAGCCGTTCGACAATGTCGTATTGATCAGCGCCACGACGCCCAAGGATGGCGACGAAACCTTGTTTCAGCTGCCGCGCACCGACAGTTTCCTGCGCGCCTTCGCCAAGATGTCGTTTCTCGCCGATCAGGCCCTGCACGAACTGCTCGACGAGATCGGGCGGCTCGCCCGCACCAGCCATGACGGCGGCGCGCGCCGAGCCTCCGGCGCACAGCGCAAGTAAATTTCAACAGCGAGTCAGTCGGCGGCGACGTTCTCGACCAGATGGGTCAGGGCGTAGGCGCCGAAAAATCCGCCGTCCATCGGCTTGGCGAACAGATAACCCTGGACGAACCCACATCCGGCGGCGCGCAGGATGTCGGCCTGGGCGACCGTCTCGACCCCTTCGGCGACGACATCGGCACCATAAATTCGGGCGATCTTGAGTAGCGCCAATACCAGTTCCTTGCCGTCGCTGGTATCGAGCCGCATCGTGAAGCCGCGATCGATCTTGATCGTGTCGACCTGATAGTGGCGCAGCACGCCCAGCGCGGAATAGCCGGTACCGAAATCGTCGATCGCAATGCGGATGCCGAGATCCTGCAACTCGCTGAGCACCTGGCGGGTGATCTCGGGGTTGCGCATGACCGCCGATTCGGTGATCTCTATCTTGATTCGGTCTAGCGGAAAGCCGCTGTCGTTGATCCCGTTCAACGTGGCGAGCAATAGCGAGGGGTCGTTGAACTGGCGCGCCGACACGTTGATGCTGACCCAATCGAGAATGTCGCGGCCATAAAGCATCTGCCAGACTTGCATCTGGCGCACCACTTCGCGCATGACCCAGCAGCCGACTGGAACGATCAAGCCGCTTTCCTCGAGCACCGCCAGAAACGCGGCCGGAGGGACTAAGCCGTCGCTCGGATGGTTCCAGCGTAGCAGCGCCTCGGCGCCGACGACCTTGCCGTCGCTGAGCCGCAATATCGGCTGGTAATGCAGCACGAATTCGCCTTCGTCGAGCGCCCGCCGCAACTGGTCGAGCAGCGCGAGGCGACGGCCGACGGTGCTGGTCAAGGCCGGTTCCCAGGCCTGCGCGTTGTTCGGGCCGCGCGCCTTGGCTTCCTGCAGCGCGACATCGAGATCCCGCAGCGCGTCATCCTCGGTGCGATGGGTTGGGCTGGTCAGGATGAAGCCCACGCTGGCGCTGAGGCGAATGCATTCGTCGCCGATCATCACCGGGTTGGCGACCAGTTGCAGTAGCCTGCGGGCAAATGCCTCGGCATCGGTCAGGCTCACGTTGGGGCTGCCGAGCACGATGCCGAACTCGTCGGCGCCGAGGCGGGCCACCATGTCGGCGGCGCGCCGGGGAGGGCGCCGTCCGGCCCGCTCCGCCGGCACCGGCCGCGACCGGGTTCCGGCGAGCAGACGGTTGGCGATGATCTTGAGCACGCCGTCGCCGACGCCGGCGCCGTAGAGGTCGTTGACCCCTTTGAAATTGTCGATGTCGAGCAGGAACATCGCGGTCGGCCGCCGCGCCGCGCCCGGCGACAACGCCGCGCGGACATGGGCCATGAAGCGGTGACGGCCAGCCAGTCCGGTCAGGCGGTCGGAGGCATCATGCAAGCCCGATTCGCCGGCCGCGACCGACACCTCATGGACGGTGGCGACGATGCCGACAACCGTTCCGGCCTGGTCGCGGCGGGCACGGGCGTTCAGTGCGAAGCGCCGCGCCCGGCTGGCCGGATCGAGTTCGCCGATCTCGCATGCTTCAACACGTTCGCCGGCGATGGCGCGCCGCAGCAATTCGGCGACGATCGGACCGCTGCGCGGGTCGAGCTCATGGTGGCGTCTTCCGGATAGGACCGGATCGTCGATGCCGAAGACATCGAGCCAGGGTTCGTTGGCGGCAACGTAGCGCAGGTCCCGGTCGAACAGCGCGACCGGGGACGGCATATCGGCCATCAGGCACGATACCCACTCCGGCGGCGGGTCCGTTTCGTCGCTGGCACAGGTTGCCATTATTGGCGGCATTTGCGTTGTCACGCGACTAGACTATTCGGGCGCCGATTAAAGAAAGGTGAACCCGATTCTCATTCCATAGCCGCATTTCCAAATTGGCGGCGAAGTATTAAATAATGGGAAAATTCCTCGGAAATTTGTAAGAAATTCTCGGGAAAACGGCAATTCTATTCATGTCAGCTGACGAGATGGCCGAGCGTACAGCGCCGCTATGCGCGAGGTCACTCGCCGAATACGTCGCAAGCTTGGCATTCAGGCGCAAACAAGCGATCGAAACGCAAACAAGGGGGCTGAAGCCCCCTTGTGCGCTGGGTGGTCGCGAGTGCGGAAAGATTTAGTACTTGCCGCTTGCCTTCGGGCCGGGCATCCGGTCAGGGGCCGGCGCCATCGGCGGCGGCGGCGCGCCACCACCCTGCAGGCGCGCGAGCTCCTCGCGGTTCAACTGCTCGGTCATGGCGTCGCTGCGCATGCGCATCGGCTTTTTCTTCGCAGCGGCCGGCTTTGCCGCGGCAGGAGCCATCGCGGCGGGAGCTTTCGCGGCGGGAGCCGCGGGGGTCATCGGCTTCGGGGCTTGGGCCATCGCCGGGGCGGCGATCGCGAGAATCGCAGCGATCGCGACGCCATTCAAGAGATGCTTCATACCTGTTGTCCTCTGTGGCAGTTCCGGATTGTACGATACGCAGCAAAGTCTCGCTCTACCTACGGGCGGCCCTTATAAGCCTTGGGCCGTAAACAACCCGCATGTGGGTTCGTTCCGACGAATACGCAACTCTCGGTGTCGCATATCCGACCCCGCCCGCGCCGGATAATATGACCGAGCGAACCCAGTTTCAAGCGCTTGGGTCGATTTCGATGTACACAAGACTAGCGTTCTCCGCGAGCCATGCCCGATGATCCGATCACATCTGTTCCGACTTGTCCCGCTGGCGCTGGTGGCGGCCGCCGCGTCGATGGCGCCCGCCGCCGCCGGCGAACGCGAAACCTTGACGATCGGAATCATCCAATACCCGGCGACGCTCAACCCCAACATCGACGCGATGGCGGCCAAGAGCTATGTGCTCGGCATGGCGGTCCGCCCATTCACGGTCTATGACCCGGATTGGAAGCTGGTCTGCATTCTGTGCACCGAACTGCCAACGATCGATAACGGCCGGGCCGTTCCGGTCGATCTCGGCGATGGCAAAAAGGGGATCGACCTCACCTACACGATCAGGGCGGATGCCAAATGGGGCGACGGCGTGCCGGTCAGCAGCGAAGACGTGCTGTTCACCTACGATCTCGGCCGGCATCCGCAAAGCGCGATCAGCAACGCCGAACTCTATCGCCGCATCATCAAGGTCAGCGTCAAGGATGCGCGGACCTTTACCCTGCACTTCGATAAGCTGACCTTTGAATATGCCGCGATCAACGATTTCGTGCTGGTGCCGGCGCATGTCGAGCGCGCCGCGTTCGCGGACCCGGCGCAATACCGGGTGCGCACGCGGTACGCGACCAACCCGACCAATCCGGGTCTCTACAATGGGCCGTACCGCATCAGCGAAATCGCCGCTGGCTCGCACATATTGCTAGAGCGCAATCCGCATTGGGCCGGGACGCCGGGCAGTTTCCCCAAGATCACGCTCCGGGCGATCGAGAATACCGCGGCGCTTGAAGCCAATCTGTTGTCGGGGACAATCGACATGATCGCCGGCGAGATCGGTCTGCCGCTCGACGAGGCACTCGCCTTCGACAAGCGCCACGGCGCCGCGTTCCAGATCGTCTACAAGCCGGGCCTCGCCTACGAGCATATTGACCTCAATCTCGACTTGCCGGCGCTGGCCGACCGGCGGGTACGCGAGGCGCTGCTGCTCGGGCTCGATCGCGACGCTCTGACCAAATCGCTGTTCGCCGGTCGTCTGCCGGTCGCCGACAGCTTTGTCAGCCCGCTCGACATCGGCTACACCGCCGAAGTCCCGCGCTATCGGCATGACCCGGCGCGCGCCGCCGCCCTGCTCGATGCCGCTGGCTGGCGGGCACAGCCCAACGGCGGCCGCCGCAATGCCGACGGCCAGGCTTTGTCGGTCGAATTGATGACCACCGCCGGCAACCGGTCGCGCGAGCTGGTCGAGCAGGTATTACAGAGCCAATGGAAAAAGCTCGGGATCGATATCCGCATCAGGAACCAGCCGGCGCGGGTCATGTTCGGCGACAGCCTGCGGCACCGCCAGTTCCAGCTCGCGATGTACGCGTGGATCAGCTCGCCGGAAAACGTGCCGCGCTCGATCTTGCATTCGAGCGAGATCCCCGACGCGGCGAACGGGTTCGTCGGCGAGAACTTGCCCGGCTACAGGAACCCGGAGATGGACCGCATTCTCGAAGCGCTGGAAATCGAACTCGACGCGGACAAGCGCAAGGTGTTGTGGGCCGAGGCCCAGCGGCTCTACGCGATCGACCTGCCGTCGCTGCCGCTCTATTTCAAGGCCGACGCGTTCATCCTGCCGAAATGGCTCGGCGGCATCCGCCCGACCGGCAATCAATACCCGACCACGCTATGGGTCACCGAGTGGACCGCGCAGCCCTGAGGAATTCGCCGCGATGATCCGGTTCGCCGCGATCAGGCTGGTCGAGATCGCCGCGGTCTTGTTGCTGATGTCGTTTGTGATCTACGCGCTGATCGGGCTGATGCCGGGCGATCCGATCGATCTGATGCGCTCGGCCGACCCGCGCGCCACTGCGGCCGATGTGGCGCGGTTGAAGGCGCTGCAAGGACTCGACCGGCCGCTGTTCGAGCGCTATCTCGCCTGGGGTGGGCACGCGCTCGGCGGCGACCTCGGCTATTCGCGGCTCTTCGCCGAGCCGGTAACGAGCGCGCTCGGGCCGCGGCTCGCCAATTCGCTGTTGTTGATGGGGACGAGCTTTGTCCTCGCCTTCGTGCTGGCCCTGGCGCTCGGCATCGCCGCGGCGCGGCGCCCGGATTCCCGGCTCGACCGCGCCATCAGCCTGTTCTGCTTCGCCGGCGTCTCGGTGCCGACATTCTGGCTGGCGCTGGTGCTGATCCTGATCTTCGCCGCGTCGCTCGGCTGGTTTCCGGCCAGCGGCATCGCCACCGCCGGGCTCGGCGGCTTTCGCGACCGGCTAGCGCATCTAGCCCTGCCGGTCGCGACCCTGACCCTGGCCGGCGTGGGAGGCTACACGCGCTATGTTCGCGCGGCGATGCGGGACGCATTGGCGCAGGACCATATCCGCACCGCGCGCGCCAAGGGAGCGAGCGAGGCGCGGGTGATTTGGCGTCACGCATTGCGCTCGGCATTGGTGCCGGTCACGACGATCCTGGCCTTGTCGTTCGGAGGGCTGGTGTCGGGCGCGCTGGTGACCGAGACGATGTTCGCCTATCCCGGTATGGGCAAGCTGATCTTCGACGCGGTGATGGGCAACGACTACAACCTGGCCTTGGCGGCTTTGCTGCTGGCGACGGCGACGACATTGGCGGGTAATTTCGCCGCCGATCTCGCTTATGCGTGGCTCGACCCGCGGGTATCGTATCAGTGAGATTGCCGCTGGCGCTGCTCGGCGTGATCGCGGCGGCTTCGTTTGCCGGCCCGGTGATCGGCACCGGGCTCGGGCTCGACCCCGCCACGGTCGATCTGGCCGATCGCGTCGCCGGGCCCTCCGCCACGCACCTGCTCGGCACCGACGAATTGGGCCGGGACGTATTGCTCCGACTGTTCGAGGGCGGCCGCATCTCATTGGCGATTGGGATCGCGGCGGCGCTCGCGGCGGCGGCATTCGGCACCACGGTCGGCCTTGTTGCCGGCTATCTCGGCGGCTGGACCGACCGGGTCCTGATGCGCGTCACCGACGCGATCATCGCCCTGCCGCTGTTGCCGCTGCTGATCGTGCTGGCCGCACTCGACCTCGGAAAGCTCGGCCTTCCCGCCTGGCTCGTCCAGTCCGAGGATATCAGCCTGTTGCGGATCGTGACCCTGGCCGCGCTGATCGGCTGGACCACCGCGGCGCGGCTAGTGCGCGGTGCCACTCTCGTGACCCGCAACCGCGACTTCGTGCGGGCTGCGCGCAGCCTCGGCGCCGGGGTGCCGCATATCCTGATCCGGCATATCCTGCCGAACGTCTTGGCGCCGTTGGTCGTCGCGACCAGTCTCAGCGTTGGCGACGTGATCCTGCTCGAATCGGTGCTGAGTTTTCTCGGCCTCGGGATCCAGCCGCCGCTGGCGAGTTGGGGCAGCATGCTCAGCAATGCGCAGGAATTGATTAGCACCGCGCCGCTGCTCGCGGTCTATCCCGGGGCGATGATCTTCGCGACGGTGATCGCCTGCAACCTCCTCGGCGATGCCTTGCAGCGCCGGTTCGACCGGGGCTGACACGCATCGGGGGCGAGCGGCGGGGCTGGCGCAAAAGAAAACCGCCGCGATGTTGCGCGGCGGTTTGTCTTGTGCCGGGGCCGTTTGGGCAGCCCCCGGCGATCGAAGCGTCGGATCGGTTTACGGGAAGACGATCTCGACGCGGCGGTTTTGCGGCTCGCGCACGCCATCGGCGGTCGGGACGCGGTTGTCGTTTTCGCCGCGGCCGCTGACGGCCATCTGGTTGCGCGGCACGCCCATGCGGGCCAGCGCGTTGGCGACGTTGCCGGCGCGGCGCTCGGACAGACGCTGGTTGTAACCCGGCGAGCCCGACCGGTCGGTGTAGCCGGTGACCATCAGCCGCACCGTGCCGCCCGCCTTGAACGCATCGGCCGCCTGCTGGATGATCGCCATGCCTTCCGGCGTGACCGTGTCGCGATCCCAGTCGAAGAACACCAGGAACACCTTGCGGGCCGACGGCGGCGGAGCCGGCGGGGCCGGTGCCATCACGGGCGGAGCCGGCGGCGCGCCGCCGAACATCACCGTTATGCTCGCCACGATGTTGTGCGTGCTGGCGCCCGATTTGATCGGGAGATTGCCCAGCCCGGCCGACGTCCTGAAATTCGCGTCGGTCGCCGCCAGATAGCGGTAATCGACGTCGAAGGCCAGGTTCGAGTTGATGTTGTAGCGGACGCCGGCGATAGCCTGGTATGCGAACTCCCAATCATTGCCGCGCGCGACTTGCCCGCCGCTGGGAAGCCTGGCACCGAGGTTCAGATTGACCACGCCGATGCCGGCACCGAGGTGAGGAGTCACCGGCCAACCGAGGTTGAAATCGTAGATCGCGTTAGTTATCAACGCGATACCGGTTCCATTGCCCTTCAGCACGACGGGGCCGATGCTGTTGACCCCGTTCTGGCGGTAGTTGAATTCCTCCTCGAACCGCCACGGACCCCACATATAGCCGGCGCGCACGCCGACGTTGAACCCGTCGCTGCTGCGCCCGGTCGCGCTGAGACCGCCGACGCTTACGGTCTGGTCTTCGAGATTGGTCCAGCCACCCTCGGGACCCAGGTAGAACGTGGCTGGGCCGCTCGGGGCCGATAGCCACTGCGCCTGCGCGCCAGCGGCACCGGCCAGCGCCAAACCCGCGATCAGCGCGGCTCCTCGAAGCGCCTGGCGCACCTCCCCCTCCCGTCAGCCAATCGCGAATATCCAGTATCGTGACAAGGGTATATCGCGGTCAAGACCCGGTACTGCCCCGAGTGCTGGCGCGGCCGCCGCCTACGACCGTTCGATCTTCTCGACGATCGGCCAGAATTCCTGGAACACACGCTCGCGGCTCTTACGCTCGCGATCGTCCCCCGGTCGGCTATCCGGGTGGAAATGCTTGCTGAATTCGTGCTTCAACTGCCTGAATTTCTGATCGGTCGATGAAAACGTGCTTGGTCCATGCCGGTCAGGCGCGCCTCGTTGCCCTAGCAGTAACGCGAGTTCGCGCCGCAACTGCGCCACCACCCGCTGATTTTGATGCAGCTCAACCACCAGTTTCTGGATCTGTTCGCGATCGTCGCGATGGCGGGCCATCAGCTTTAGCATGGTATCATCCGCCTGAGGCTCGCCATCGGGTTCCCGAGCCTGCTCTCCCCGTTTGCGGATCGCGGCCAGCCGGTCCCCAGCGGTTACGACCGCTCCCTGGGCGACGAAAATCTCGGCGAGCCGGCAGTGCTGCGCATAGACAAGTTCGACGACGATGTTCCGCAGCCGGAGCACGGCGACTCGATCGTGCGGGCGAAGATCGTCGCCGGCCTGCCTGTCCCAGGTCAGCGACCAGCGCTGGTCGCTCGCGGCGATCCGCGACAGCCGGCGGCGCAGGCGATTGAGCTGGGCCTCGGGGCAGTCGCTGAGCACGCGCTCGACCGACGGCACCGCGAGCGCGTTGCCGCGAAAGGCACAGCGGATGGTTATCCGTGATCTGCCAAAGAACTTCATGCGATCCGTCTGCGACCGCGGCACGAGCGACGGGCGAACTGTGCCGGAAGCGGACCTCCGAATTGTTTTCACTGATGCCAGCATGCCGTTCTGGGTTTAAGAATTCCTGCACGGCGGTCCGGATTCCGAATTGGCGACCCGATTCGGCAAACCCGCTGGCCATTCACCGGAAGGAAGCATCGCGATGCCCGACACCCCCCGCCTCAACCCGGCGATCCGCGCCCTCGAAAGCGGCAAGCCCGCCTTCGTCACGTTTTCACCGGCCGAGATCGGCGCCGCGCAATCGATCGGCACCCAGCCCTATGACGGCATCGTCTTCGAGATGGAGCACAACCCCTACGACATCCGCCAGTTGCGCGATTGCATGCAATACATGCTCGATCGCGCGCAGATCCTCAAATCGGGCAGCCTCGCGCCGGCCGTCGCGCCGATGGTGCGCATCCCGCCCAATGGCGGCGAATTGAACCAGTTCATCGCCAAGCAGGTGCTCGACATCGGCGTCTACGGCATTGTCTGGCCCCATGTCAGCACGGTCGAGGAGGCCCGCAACGCGGTGCAAGCCTGCCGCTATCCGCGCCCGCGCGAGGCCGCGTATTACGAGCCCCCTGGCCAGCGCGGGGACGCGCCGCGCACCGCCGCGCGTTATTGGGGCATCGACCAGCAGACCTATTACAAGCGCGCCGACACCTGGCCGCTGAACCCCGAGGGCGAGGTGCTGGTCGTGATCATGTGCGAGGAAAAGCGGGCGATCCGCAACCTGCCGCGGATGCTGAAGGAAGTGCCGGGGATCGGCGTCGTGCTGATCGGCGAGGGCGACCTGTCACAGGACATGGGGTATCCGCGCCAGTACGAGCACCCCGAGGTCGCCGCCGCGATCGACGACATCCTGGCGATCTGCAAGGACCACAGCATTCCCTGCGGCCACCCGCATGTCGACGCCAACAACGTCGAGAAATTGGTCGAAAAGGGCTTCCGCTGGCTGATGCCGGCGCCGAGCCAGTCCTTCGCCGCGTTGCAGAAGGGGCGGGCGGCGAGCGGGCGGAAATGACGCCGCGCGGCGGGCCTTGCCAGTTTTCCGCGGACGCGGTGTAGTGCGGCCAACAACCGATCCCGCACCCCCAGAGGAGGAACGACATGGATGCAGACGCCAAGAAGACCGCGCTCAGGATGATCCCCTACGGCATCTACGTGCTGACCGCCGATGACGGCAAGGGGAACGTCGCCGGCGCGACGGTCAATTGGGTGACGCAGACCGCGTTCGCGCCGCCGCTGGTCGTGGTCGGGGTCAAGACCGACAGCGGCGCCTACGGCATCGTCAAGAACACCCGGAATTTCACCCTCAACATGCTGGGCAAGGAGCACAAGGGGCTCGCCTTCACCTTCTTCAAGCCGGCCGCGATAGCCGATGGCAAGCTGTCCGGCCAGGCGATCCACAAGGGGGCGAACGGCGCGCCGATCCTCGACGCCGCGCTGGCCGCGGTCGAGTGCAAGGTCACCAGTATCGTCGAGCAGGGCGACCACCACATAATCGTGGCCGAGGTCGTCGAGGCCCATGTGCCAAACCCGATCTCGGGCCGTCTCGACAGCGCGATCCTCGAGATGCGGGACCTCGGCGACAACGTCTATTACGGCGGCTGAGGCATAACCGGCGGTTGGGGGAAGCCGCCGAGGCGGCCTCCCGATCGTGCCTGTTATGCCTGTTTTTATCAGGTTTTTATCAGGCACTCGCGGCCCGCCCAACGGTTGTAACAGGCCGGGCGGATGCTGACGCGCGCCCGAGGCCGGCGATGTGATCCCGAAGGTCGCGTTCTCCATCCTCGTCGTCCCGGCGAAGGCCGGGACCCCCCGATCGACCGCTGATACGGTTGCATAAGTGGGTCCCGGCCTTCGCCGGGATGATGATTTGAGAGCGCCTGCATAACCCTCGATGCTTCTCGATCGGATATCGCTTTAGCAGAGGTTTGCGGCTTTTTTCCGGGCATCTGGTTTCGCGGGCGCGGTTTTCCCCCTCGGCGCTGGATGGGCTTCGCTCAAAACCTCCCGTCATTCCGGGATGTCCCACAGGGACAGGCCCGGAACCCATGCACACCGGCCTCTGGAATATGGGTTCCGGGTTCGACGCCGCGCGCCGCCCCGGAATGACGGGAATTTTGCGGCAAAGTCGCGTTAGACGCGGCAAGCATCGCGCGATGCCCCGGCGGTCTGGCGCGGACCGGTCAGCAACCCCGCCGTCTCCGGTCGAGCATTTCCGCGGCGCGCTCGCGGTTTTCCCGGCATATCCGCAGGTAGTGTTCGGCGCCGGCGGCGATGAAAACCGTCAATGCCGCGTCACAGGCCGCCACCGCCGCCTCCAGACGCCCCGTCCCGCTCTCCCGCGCCCCCAGGCTCGACAGCGCGGTGCCGAGATTGTTCTGCGTCGTCGCCCACTGGAGCGGCACCCGCTCGCGCGTCCGTTCCGCCAACGCCGCGCGATAGGCCGCCACCGCCTCCTCCAGACGCGCCGTCCCGCTTTCCCGCGCCCCCAGGCTCTGGAGCGCGGTGCCGAGATTGTTCTGCGTCGTCGCCCAATCGAGCGGCACCCGCTCGCGCGTCCGTTCCGCCAACGCCGCGCGATAGGCCGCCACCGACTCCTCCAGACGCCCCGTCCCGCTCTCCCGCTCCCCCAGCCTCCACAGCGCGGCGCCGAGATTGTTCTGCGTCATCGCCCAGTCGAGCGGCACGCGCTCGCGCGTGTATTCCGCCAACGCCGCGCGATAGGCCGTCACCGCCTCCTCCAGACGCGCCGTCCCGCTCTCCCGCTCCCCCAGCCTCGACAGCGCGTTGCCGAGATTGTTCTGCGTCATCGCCCAGTCGAGCGGCACCCGCTCGCGCGTCCGTTCCGCCAA
>Ga0209726_10005409_pt1 | contig 15508 bp, 15 predicted proteins | sample Subgrocontami54m_FD_187453 | JGI IMG/M metagenome (GOLD analysis project Ga0209726, IMG submission 187453) | Subsurface groundwater microbial communities from S. Glens Falls, New York, USA - GMW46 contaminated, 5.4 m (SPAdes) (version 3) | ecosystem: Environmental > Aquatic > Deep subsurface >... | reverse complement strand
GCCGCCCGATCCCAAGAATGACGATGATGTTCCCGGTTATAAAGCTGAAGAGCCGGAAGGCGTCTACAAAGCACGGGTAAGCGGTGTTCCCGTCAAGATCATTGCCGAGCGGGTTCAGTACTTGAGCGAAGAAGGGCAGTTGATTACCGAGTCGTACCGCAACTACTCGCGCAAGAAGATACGCTCGGAATTTTCATCATTGGACGATTTCCTGCGGGCCTGGAACGATGCCAAAAAGAAGCAGCTCATCATTGATGAACTCGAAGGCCACGGTATCGACTTCGCGCATCTGGAGAAAGAGATCGCCAAGGGCTGCGGCGCTTTCGACCTGATCTGCCATATCGCCTACGACCAGCCGCCGCTCACCCGTGCCGAGCGCGCCAATAATGTGAAGAAGCGTAACTACTTCACCAAATATGGTGACAAGGCGCGCGCCATCCTCGAGGCGTTGTTGAACAAATATGCCGATGAGGATATCGGCGCCATCGAGAGCGCCAAGGTGCTCAAATACAGGCCGTTCAACGAGATCGGCACCCCGGTGGAAATCATCAATGAAGTCTTCGGCGGCAAGGATGGCTATGAGCACGCTATCGAAGAGCTGGAACAAGCGATTTACGATTTGAAACAATCAACCGGGAATTAATGCATGAGCAATGTAAGCGGAATCATCAAGTCCATTCAGGACATCATGCGCAAGGATGTGGGTGTCGATGGCGATGCGCAGCGCATCAGCCAACTGGTGTGGATGTTCTTCCTCAAGATTTACGACGACCGTGAGCTGGAGCTCGAATACACGGAAGACAATTACAAGTCGCCGCTGCCGGAGCACCTGCGCTGGCGCAATTGGGCTAAAGACCCGGAAGGCATGACCGGCGATGCGCTCTCCGATTTTGTGAACTTGCAGCTCTTCCCGACCCTGAAAGAAAAACTGGTCATGCAGGGCGAAGCCGGCAAACGTGCGCTGGTGATCCGAAACCTATTTGAAGATGCCTACAACTACATGAAGTCGGGCACGCTGATGCGGCAAGTGATCAACAAAATCTGCGAGATCAACTTCAATAACACCGCTGACCGCCACACCTTCGGCAGTATCTACGAGCAGATACTCAAAGACCTGCAAAGCGCGGGCAATGCGGGCGAGTTCTACACGCCGCGTGCCGTTACCCAATTCATCGTCAACCGCATCGACCCCAAGCTGGCCGAGAGCGTGCTTGATCCCGCCTGTGGCACGGGCGGCTTTCTGGCCTGCACGATAGATCACAAGCGCAGCAACTATGTGAAGGTCACGGGTGATGAAGAAGTGTTGCAACAGAGCATCCTGGGCGTCGAGAAAAAATCGCTGCCGCACATGCTCTGCACCACCAACATGATCCTACACGGCATCGACACACCCACCCGCATCGAGCACAAGAACACGCTGAGCCGCCCTTACACCGACTACACGCCCAAGGATCAGGTCGATATCATCATCACCAATCCGCCCTTCGGCGGCATGGAAGAAGATGGTATCGAGAAGAACTTCCCGGCCAACCTGAGAACACGGGAAACCGCCGACCTGTTCATGGCGCTGATCATCCGCCGCCTGAGGGACGGGGGGCGCGCCGCCGTGGTGCTGCCCGATGGCTTCCTTTTCGGCGAGGGCATGAAAACCCGCCTGAAAGAAATGCTGCTGCAGGAGTGCAACCTGCACACCATCGTCCGCCTGCCCAACGGCGTGTTCGCGCCCTATACCGGCATCAAGACTAACCTGCTGTTTTTCACCAAGGGTAAACCTACAGAGCACATCTGGTACTACGAACATCCCTACCCGGATGGCGTGAAGAGCTACAACAAAACCAAGCCGATGCGCTTTGAGGAATTCGAGACAGAAATCAATTGGTGGGGTAGCGAAGCCGACGGTTTCAAGGCGCGTGTGCAGAACGAGCAAGCTTGGCAAGTGCCAGTCTCCGACATCGTCGCGCGCAACTACAACCTCGACATCAAGAACCCCCACGTCGGCGAACAGATCAGCCACGACCCCGACGAACTGTTGCAGCAATACCAGCAGCAGCAAGAGGCTATCGCCGGGCTGCGCAATCAGCTCAAAGATATTTTGCAGCAAGCATTGCACCGGGGCGAGGCGTAACCATGCCGGAAGTCATTACCGACAACCTCGCCCTGTGGACCTCGGCGCTGCTCACCAAGTCCACCGCCGGGCGCGGTAGCAACGGTAAGCTGGAAGCCTATGGCATCAAGAAACTGCGCGAGCTGATTCTGGAACTGGCGGTGCGCGGGAAGCTGGTGCCGCAAGATGCAAACGACGAACCGGCGAGTGTTCTACTTGAGAGGATCGCAAAAGAAAAAGCTCGCCTCATTAAGGGAGGGAAAATCAAACAAGAGAAGCCGTTTCCTGAGGTTGATGTTGATGACACACCGTATGTCATTCCAGCAAACTGGGAGTGGGCAAGGTTGCCCAATATTGCCAGTTATAAACCAGGGAAAACTCCATCTACGAAGAATCCGAGTTATTGGTCTGAAAATCCAGATGATGTCCCATGGGTTAGCATTTCTGATATGGAGCATTTTGGGGTGCTTACAGAGACAAGTAAGAAAATTACTCCTGAGGCGGCAAAGAATGTATTCGGGTATGAGCCCATCCCCCAAGGCTCGCTACTGATGAGCTTCAAGTTAACAGTCGGGAAGATGGCAATTCTTGGAGTGGATGCGTATCACAATGAAGCCATACTTTCCATTCAGCCGTATTCTGGGATTGAAAGAGACTATTTGCTCAAAGTTCTTCCTACGAGAGCGCAAGAGGGTAATACGAAGCGCGCAATCATGGGAGATACCTTAAATTCCACCTCCCTTGCATTGCTATTGATTCCAGTGCCGCCCCTCGCCGAACAACACCGGATCGTCGCCAAAGTCGATGAACTCATGGCCCTGTGCGACCAACTGGAACAACAACAAACCCACAGCCTCGAAGCCCACCAAACCCTGGTTGCTTCCCTGCTCGGCACGCTCACCCGCGTCGAGTCGCAACAGGAATTCATCGCAGCGTGGGGGCGCATCGCCAGCCACTTCGACACGCTGTTCACTACCGAAGCCAGCATCGACCAACTCAAACAAACCATCCTCCAACTCGCCGTCATGGGAAAACTTGTCCCTCAAAATCCCGGCGACGAACCAGCGAGCGTGTTGCTGAAGGGCATACAGGCTGAAAAAGCAAAATTGATTGCAGAGGGCAAGATCAAGAAAGACAAATCACTGGAGTTGATTACTGATGATGAAAAGCCTTACGGATTGCCTCAGGGATGGGTGTGGTCTAGGGTGGGGCAGCTTTTTAATGTGACAAGTGGTGGTTCATTTGATATCGCTTCCGAAAAAGAATCAGGAAAATATATTTATGTAAAAGTTGGAGACATGAATATTCCTGGAAATGAAACAGTGATTTCAACATCATCCAGATTTGTGAATCCAACTGAGAAAGAGCTACGAGGAATAATTCCTGCGAATAGCATTATCTTTCCAAAGCGAGGCGGCGCAATTGCTACTAATAAAAAGCGTTTAGTCACATCAGACATTTTTGTTGATCTGAACATTATGGCTATAACCATTCCTAAGCTAATCTCGCTTCAATACGCTTTTCACTGGTTGAGTGGAATTGATTTGTCACAGTTAAATACAGGCACAAGTGTTCCTCAAATTAACCACCAAGATATTGAGCCACTCATTTTCCCCTTGCCACCCATTGAAGAACAACACCGCATCGTCGCCAAAGTCGATGAACTGATGGCTTTGTGCGACGCCATCAAGGCGCGCCTCGCGGATGCCCAAGCCATTCAACTCCACCTCGCCGACGCCATCGTCGAGCAGGCCGTCGCATGAAGGCTATTACATGAGTCAATCGCGATGAAGCTTGAGTACGTTCACATTGCTGGATACAAAAATCTGGTTGACACCGAGCTGACATTTGAAAACAGCGAAATGCCCATCGCGATTATTGGTAACAACGGTACTGGAAAATCCAACTTGATCGAGGCTTTGCTGCATGTTTTTGTTGGTCTTTATTACGACAGGCCGCCTGATTTTAACTTCCATATTCGATATTCAGCTCACAACAAAACAGTCGAGTTGCGAAATTCGATTCAGGATGAGAGCTACTCAGTCACCGTGGACGGAACGCAGTGGGCGCATTCGCATTTCATTAGTTGTGTACGGAATCCTCAACTGATGCCGCCTTACCCAACCCAGGTGTTTACCTATTACTCCGGCACCTGCGACAGAGTCGAAAAAATTGTGAAGAAGTACAGCCGTAGTTACCTGCATAAACTTAAACAACAGTCGAATGATCTCGAAAGGCAATTTGTATTTTCTGACATCGGTCAGGCTGAATGGATTCTATTGGGTCTTTTCGCACACAGGCATCGCTCATTATTAGGAGATCTGGGCATTGATGATCTGCATGGAGTGAAACTTATACTGCAGCCTCCGGAAAGCTATATGAGGGATAGAGATGATCCGGCCTACTGGGGCACAGAAGGCGCAATTCGGGAATTCCTGGCAGACGTAGATAATGCCTCCGAGCAGCACTATGAACCTTATACCATGCATGGCATAACGCTAAATCGTGATGCTCGTGTTTATCAACTATCGTCTGAACAGTTGGAAAGAATAGGGAGCATCTTGGTGCGGCGGGGGACTAATTTTTACAGCATGCTACAAGCCCTATCCGTGATGAAAATATTGGCAAAGAACGAATTTGATATCGTACACGCAGGTACGCGGACTCATTATCGAACCGAGTCATTGAGCGAAGGGGAAAAACAATTATTGTGCGTGATCGGTGGCCTGACACTGGCTCAAAATAACGAATGCCTAGTTCTACTCGACGAACCAGATACTCATCTGAACCCGGCATGGTCGTGGCGCTATGATAATTTGCTCAAACAGGCGTTGACGACTCAACAGCTCACAACCTCAACCACAATTATCGCAACGCACAATCCAATCATGATTTCGGGGCTGACTAAAGAACAGGTGTTTATTGCACGAAAAGAAGAGGATCAGCTTATTTATGATTCGCCAATTCGTGATCCTCGAGGTCAGGGTGTGGCGAATATCTTGGTGAGTGAGTATTTCGGGCTACCCTCGAGCTTGGATGAGAACACGCAAAAATTGCTTGATGAGCGTTTGCTGCTCGCTTACAAGCATGAGCGCCTGACGGATGAAGAGTCCGCACGGCTTTCAGAAATCAATAAGCAACTAGAAATCCTAGGTTTATCCATTTCATTCCGTGATCCGGCATATAAAGAATTTGAAGAGCAAAAGTTTGGTGGGCAGGAGAGGTCGGTATGAGATACATCGACCTTAATGCGGTTATCGATTCAATACCTCAAGCCATTCGTGACGATCTTCATGTCATTGATGATTCGATGGCAACCAAAACCGATGCAGAAAAGGTAACAACGGCAAGTGCTGGCAACCCAAATTGGTCGCCAGTAAAAACATATTTGGAAAATGCAAGCAATAGGAAATGCTGGTATACAGAATCAAAAAATCCAGGATGCTTGAATGATGTTGAGCATTACCGGCCAAAAGCCAAGGTAACAGATAGCGCTGGTCATGTTGAGCACTGGTATTGGTTTCTGGCATTTAACCCAATCAATTATCGACTCAGTAGCCAAATATCGAATCGTTTGAATATCAATTTGGTTTTGGGCGCTACTGGTGGCAAGGGTAACAAATTTCCTTTGCTGGCAGGTAGCCCGCGGGCTACTGACCTGGCCGGATTGCCAATAGAACAACCAGTAATCTTGGACCCATGCTCCGAAGCAGATACAGAGCTGCTTGAATTCCAACCAGATGGCCGGCCAGTATTGAGTATGCGGCATTCTGGCGACCTTGTTGCCAGAGAAAGAGTTGAGCAAAGTAAATTGCTCTTGAACCTAGACTACGGTACGTTCAACGAAGATAGGGAGGCTTTATACAATAAAATCAGACGCCTTGTTGAGAGGGGCGATCGATATATTGAAGACGGTATACCAGCGATCGACGATGTATTAAATGACCTGCGTGATTTGATGAGTCCTGACGCGGAATACAGTAAAGCAGCGGAATGTTACATCCGTTGCTTTCGAGATCGCGCATGGGTTGAGGATTTGATCATTTAAGTTTTGTGTACGAACAAGATAACAGAGTTTAATATTATGCCAATTGAACATGCGATATGGAAAGTAGGCAGCAAGCCGGAACAGCTCCAGCCCGCCAAGCTAGGACTACCAATCAGGGACAGACCACGGTTTATTTCACATCCACAGGCTTTGCCCGCATCTTTGCGGCGATGTTGTCGCCGTGTGAGATGTGTAGCAGGTCAACCAGCCTGCGCATGATGTGGTTCTCGTGCGCGCTGATCTTGCCGTCGGCATAGACCACCTGCCACATGTATTCGACGATGCGAACCTTTTCCGGTAAATCCAGTTCGCGGTTGATGAGGGACGTAAACTGGTGAAGGTCATTGGCGGCCTTTGCCGTCCGGAGCCCCAGTTCGGAAAGCTGCGCCACTTCCGCATCCGGTAGATGAAACCGCTCCTTGAGGATTTTCAGGATCGTAGCCTGCTCTTCGTCTGTGCTCTCGGCATCCGACCGCATGACTTCGATCAGCAGCACGGCAGTGGCCAGTTGCAGGGTGTGTTCTGGGCGGCCCTCAGCACTGGCGGGGGCGATGATCGTAGAGAGAAAGTCACTCAGTTTGTTCAGCATGGTTCCAACGCTTGCATTTTCAACAGTACGTTAATAATGCGGCGGCCTTTCGTTCACGGGCTTACCCTCACTCCCAGCTTCAGTCAGCGATTGGATTTGTCCTGCGAGCGATTTGCAAATCGCTTCAAGGCGTTCCAGCTTTTGTTGCTGCTGATAGACCGTTTTGTTCAGTTCCTCGATCAGGTCTTCCTGGTAGGTGATTTTTGCTTCGATGTTTACTAGACGTTCTTCAATCATGAGGTACCCTAATTCCAATTCCAAATAGAAACGATAACTGTGTTGGCTTCGTCTTCGGCTCCTCGTCGTACTAAGTGTACTGCCATCATCGCCTCATCCTCGCTGCCTTGTTCTCCTTCCTATTTGAAATCGGAAAAAAGTTCGGCGACTGGCCGTGGGATGGCGCTCATTCTAGCGCGGAGCCGGAATTCATGCTCAGCGAGAGCAATAACCCTGCTAATTTGATGCTTATGGTTTATGCGGGTTTAACCAAGTGGTGTATTCCGTTAAAATTGCACCTTTGAATTTTTCACTCCTATCAACCCAGACCAAGCACATGACCACCATCCGCCAGGAAGACCTCATCGCCAGCGTCGCCGACGCATTGCAATACATCTCCTACTACCATCCGCTCGACTACATCCAGGCGCTGGGCCGGGCCTATGAGCGCGAGCAGTCGCCCGCGGCGCGCGACGCCATCGCGCAGATCCTCACCAACTCGCGCATGAGCGCCGAGGGGCACCGGCCGATCTGCCAGGACACCGGCATCGTGACGGCCTTCGTCAAGGTGGGCATGGACGTGCGCTGGGATGGCGCGAGCATGACTGTTTCCGACATGATCAACGAAGGCGTGCGCCGCGCCTACCTGAACCCGGACAATATGCTGCGCGCCTCGGTGCTGGCCGATCCCGCCGGTGCGCGCAAGAACACGCGCGACAACACGCCGGCCGTGATCAATTATGAGATCGTCGCCGGCGACAAGGTCGAGGTGATCCTCGCAGCGAAGGGCGGCGGCTCGGAGAACAAGTCCAAATTCGCCGCGCTCAATCCTTCCGACAGCATCGTGGATTGGGTGCTGGAGACCGTGCCCGAGATGGGCGCGGGCTGGTGCCCGCCGGGCATCCTCGGCATCGGCATCGGCGGTACGGTGGAGAAGGCGATGCTGCTCGCCAAGGAAGCGCTGATGGAGCCGGTGGACATCCAGGAATTGCAGGCACGTGGCGCGAAGAACCGCATCGAGGAGCTGCGCCTGGAACTCTACGAGAAGGTCAACGCCCTCGGCATCGGCGCGCAGGGAGTGGGCGGCCTCACCACGGTGGTGGATGTGAAGATCAGGGACTATCCGACCCATGCCGCGAGCCTGCCGGTGGCGATGATCCCCAACTGTGCCGCGACGCGCCACATCCACTTCACGCTCGACGGCAATGGCCCGGCGGTGCTCACTCCGCCGTCGCTTAACGACTGGCCAAAGGTCGAATGGAAGGCTTCCGCCGAATCGCGCCGCGTCAACCTCGACACCGTCACGCGCGAGGAACTGGCGAGCTGGAAACCGGGCGAGACGCTGCTGTTTTCCGGCAAGCTGCTCACCGGGCGCGATGCCGCGCACAAGCGGATCTCCGACATGCTCGCACGCGGCGAGAAGCTGCCGGTGGATTTCACCAACCGCTTCATCTACTACGTTGGCCCGGTCGATCCGGTGCGCGACGAAGTGGTCGGCCCCGCCGGCCCCACCACCGCGACGCGCATGGACAAGTTCACCGAGACGATGCTGGCCAAGACCGGCCTGATCGGCATGGTGGGGAAATCCGAGCGCGGGCCGGAAGCCATCGAGGCGATCAAGCGGCACAAGGCGGTGTACCTGATGGCCGTCGGCGGCGCAGCCTATCTCGTATCCAAGGCGATCAAGGCATCCAAGGTACTGGCCTTCCCCGAGCTCGGCATGGAAGCAATCTACGAATTCAAGGTGCAGGACATGCCGGTCACCGTAGCGGTGGATAGCAACGGCATCTCGGTGCACGAGACCGGCCCGGCGGAGTGGCGCGTGAAGATCGCAAAGGTTTGCTAGAGTCGTACCAGCTTCGCACGCGGCAGGTTCTGGGCGGTGAGGGGCGAGAGCCTTTCTCGACCCCTATCTTGGGGGTGGTGGGTGGAGTAGTTCGATGTAGGAATAGATGTAGTTCGATCCACCATTGACGTTGCCGAGCAGTTGCGAGGTGCCGAAGATGCCCGAGCGATGGGAAACACCAAAGCCGAAGTAAGTTTCGCGCAGGATGCGAACCCCGAGCAGATCGCCAACGCTTACATCGATGCTCGGATCGAGGTAGGTCAAGAGTTTCGATGAGTTGCGCCCTCGTGCTGCCTGATCGCGTTGCTCAACGAACGGCAACTTCTGGGCATATGACACACCGGCGCCAAAGCCGACGCGGGTCCGGACATGATCGCTCCACGGAAAGCCGTAGTAAAACGCTTTCATATAGGCTTCAGTCTGCCAGAAATTTTGTTGGAGGTTGCGCTCGTCATGATGCAGCAACCCCACATAGCCAACGAAGTCGAGTGGCCACCCATTAAGGCGTTCGATGAATGGCCGGCCGACTTCGACCGCGCTCACTCTCGTCTGATCAGATGTTGTCGTTGAGGTGCACGCAAGCCGCATGGTGGTTATTAAATTGCAATCGGTGGACTTGCCGTACATAACTTTCACGATCAGCGGTTTGTTCTCGGGCCATATAGCATGCTCTGGCGAGAAGTCGTACATGAGGCCAAGTACCGTGGAAAGCTGAACACGATCGTCAACGATAGGACTGTTACGAACGCCCTTCGCCCAACGGGTGGCGGCAATCCCCAAAAGGAGTCGCCATCTCTCGGTCAGGCTGTATGTGCCATATAGTCCAACCTGCCTGTTCACGCCACTCCCCGGTTGGTAGGCGGGACGAATCGCGGTGGCTTCGCCGGGTCGTACGCCGTAGTAGTAATCGTTCAGTTTTGCGTCGCGCGCAGCGAGCATAAGGGAGGGCCGCAACCGCCAGCGCTCGCCCTTCCATTCGTAGTTGTAGCCGAGACGCAGTTCGTTCCCAGTCGATGCGCCGAAGGCGTCATGCAAATATTCTCCGTAGACGGCGCCCCATGGGCCACTGCGCTGGTAGCTCACGCCGAAGTCCACTCCGGGGCCGCGCTCCGCCATGCCGATCAGGCTCGACGGGATACTGTCATACGGAAAACCTTCGAACCGGTGCGCGAGGAATACGTCGAAGCGATTGTCATCACTTTCATATAGTTTCAGCCCGACCCGGTATGCATGCAGGTAGATATATTTGCCTTCGTAGAGATACAGCGGAACGAGGTCGTTACGTGTTCCGCCATCGCGATAGGGTGAGCGCTCCATTCGGGTCGCGAGGCCTAAGCCGGCACCCCCTGGCACGGAAAGTATGCCAGTGAGCGGGTCGCTCGTTGCGGCGGCAAACTGGCTGCCGAAAGAAATGAACGAGGCAATGGTAATCGCAGCGGAAATCATCAGCTTGCTGCTCAACCGCCCACTTCGTCCCCCAGTTTCCCGCAAATGCCACATTCCTGAATTGCACCTCCTTTTTTATTGTGTCATGATTATTTTCGAAATGCTTTTATTTTGGGTCTTAAAGTAGTAAAAAGAGGGACGTAATTTATTGATGTTTCCATAAATCATTACATCCGGTCACCCTGATAACCAGCGACTTGGCTGGTGTTTTCTGGCAGCTTGGTCGAATGGTTAGTAGTTACATCAGGTATCGGGTAAAGACGTGCATAGCTTGGGGCTTCGATACATCCGTTATGGTTCGATACCTCACCACGAACGGCTGTGCCCTGTGCTGAGCCTCCTGAGGTATCGAAAGGCGAAGCATCAGCCCGAACGGAATAATTGTTACAAATTATGGAAATCTCAGTACCCTAGTAATTTGCTCTATTGAACCAAACCTCTTTTTCAACATACCTGAAAAGATTCAGGTGTTTTGGAAATATGGTTTTTTCGAAAGACCAACAAACCTATCCGGTCGCCTTATGTGCGATACTGCATAAAGGCACTTGGGTAAGAGTAGGTAGCATGTGAACAGTTAGAGTTGGTGTTGCATTCCGTTGATAGACTAGGCACGACCCTACTTATCGAACTGGAGGACAAAATGCAGAAAGTACCCTATGGACTCATCATGCTGTGGATGCTGTCGTGTTCGGTTGCTGCTGCCACAGCCCAAGTGAGCATCGGTATCTGGTCCCCCAACGTGAGCATCAGGATCAACCTGCCGGTATACCCGGAACTCGTCTTGGTGCCTGGCTACCCGGTCTACTACGCACCACGACTGGAAGCAAATTTCTTCTTTTACGACGGTATGTACTGGATATACCAGGACGATTACTGGTACGAGAGCTCTTGGTACAATGGCCCTTGGTGGCTTGTGGAGCCAGAGTTTGTGCCATTGTTCATCCTGAGAATCCCTGTGCGCTACTACCGGCAGCCTCCCGTATACTTTCGCGGCTGGCGGGCGAATGCGCCGCCCCGCTGGGGTGAACACTGGGGCCGTGATTGGGAACGGCATAGAAGCGGTTGGGACAGATGGAACCGCAGCGCTGCCCCGGCACCTGCCCCGCTGCCTATCTACCAGCGGCAATATTCAGGGGATCGGTATCCCCGGCAAGTGGAGCAGCAGCAGGAGCTTCAAAAGCAAAAATACCGCTACCAGCCGCGTGACCCCATAGTGCGGCAACATTATCAGGAGCGGGCAGTGCAAAGAACGCCTGCTCAGCAGGAGAAACAGGGAGCGCCTGGAGAGAAAGGTTCGAAGCAGCAGGATATCCAGCGTTCTACGCCACGCCAGCAGTATGAACCAGCCGCTCCGCGCTCACAGTCACCGCAAAGGGGAGGCGAAGACGTTCAGAGGTCGCCCCCAGCCTCGCCACAACAGGGGCGCCAGGAAGTTCAAGACCATAGGCAGCCGCAACAGCCAGCGCTGGACCAGCGCGAGCAGCAGATGCCAAGATCGCAGGGCCGGAAAGAAAGACAGCAAGGCAAGGAAGCCACACGTGAGCCCAAATGGGGACAAGGGCAAGAGCGTGAGCGAGGTCGGGATCGCAATGAGTAATACAAGCTGAGCCGATCTCAGTAAGCTTGCATAACGTAACAACAGGAAAGCCATCGGCTCATTTCTTCGTGCGTTAACCAAAAACTACTAACAACAGGAGATTCAACATGAAACGTTTTCTGATTGCAGCGGCAGTGGCCGCTGCCACCATTGCCACCATCGCCACCCCGGCACTCGCTGCCGATGTCGGTGTTTCCATCAGCATTGGCGAACCAGGCTTCTATGGCCGGCTCGACATCGGCAACTTTCCGCAGCCACAAGTGATTTATCGTCAGCCGGTAATAATCGAGCGGGTGCCGATGGAACGCCCGCCGATCTATCTGCGCGTACCTCCGGGCCACGCCAAACATTGGAGCAAGCACTGCCGCGAATATAATGCCTGCGGCGAGCGGGTCTTCTTTGTGCAGGACAGCTGGTACAACCGCGAGTATGTTCCGCGTTACCAGGAACAACATCGTGATCGCCGGGATGAGCGCCGTGACGAGCAAAGGGGTGATGGTCGTGGGAAGCAGAAAAACGACCGCCAAGGCAAAGATCACGGTCGTGGCCGCGATCACTGATGCATTGGCATAACAATTGGTACTGCTTCGACAAGGGTGAACGGGTAGTTTAATTTGCGTTTCCCTTAGAGCCGCGCAGAAATCGCGCAGTTTCTGAAGTGGCGGATTTTCTGCCCTTGGAAGAAGGGCTGCCAGACGCAGAGGGTAGTCTTTTATACCTTCCTCAGATAGCAGGCCTTTAGCATAAAGCTGCCGGCGTCCATCTTGCAGTCCACCTCGTGGTCACCTTTGACCAAGCGGATACTCTTGACCTTGGTACCCATTTTAAGCGTGGTAGAGGTCCCCTTAACTTTCAGGTCCTTGATGATCACCACCGAGTCGCCATCGCTCAACACATTGCCATTGGCATCCTTCACCACTGCATCTGCGTTGTCATCAACGCGTGCGGTCTCCATCATCGGCCACTCATAACCGCAGTCGGCGCAAACATAGTTGCCACCGTCCGGGTAGGTGTTCTCCATAGTACATTGGGGGCAGGCTGGAACAGTGGACATGATTCCTTTCAAATTTCAGGTAGCTCAAATGTTTTTAAGTATAACCGCACGAGGCTGCACCGTGCTCGTGACCTGCATCCATCTGCGCCCAGCCGCAACGCGGGATATGAAACCTGCTGAATGAATTCTTACGTGCGTGGCAAAAGGAACGGCTTGCCTTCGGCATCCAGAAAACAATCCACCGGGCCTACAACAACGCATTGGGGCTCATCGAAATAGCCCTTGCATTCATTACACTTATCGGGGTCGATGATATAAATTTCGTCACCTTGGGATATAGCCCCGGTTGGGCACACCGTCTCGCAAAGACCGCAATTGATACATTCATCGGTAATCGATAGTGCCATCCACACTTCTCCATATTTGATTCATTAAAAATACTGGCCTCCGGTTAGCCGGAGGAAAGCCTGATTTGGGTGTAGCGTACCCTGTGGGGCATTTGGCTGGGTAAGGATTAGTCGGTGCTATGCTCCAGAGCGGGGATGAGACAGTGGATAGCCAAATTTGGTTGCATCTGCCTTGCAGGTTTTTTTCACTTGCGCGCGTTACCAAAGCCGGTTTTTATGCCCGCCATTTCACCCCAGCAACTGCTGCACGTGCTCGCGCTCTTCCAGCAGTTCGCGATAGCTGTCTTCCATGCGCTTCCGGCTTTGTTCGCTGATCGAGAGGTCATGCACGATATGGTATTGACCGTGATTGCACCGCACCGGAAAGCCGTAGATCACGCCCTCGGGAATCCCGTAGCTGCCATCGGACGGCACGCCCATGCTCACCCAGTTGTTGTGATGCGCACCGAGCATCCAGTCGTGGACATGCGAGATCGCCGCATTGGCGGCACTGGCGGCGCTGCTCAGGCCGCGTGCCTCGATCACCGCCGCCCCGCGTTTCTGCACGGTGGGGATGAACTCCTTTTCCACCCAGTCCTGCTCCGGCAGCAGCTCGCGCACCGGGGTGCCGCGAATCTCGGCATGGTCGAGGTCGGGGTATTGTGTGCCGGAATGGTTGCCCCAGACGACCATCTTCTTGATGTCGTGGATCGGCTGGAACAGCTTCTGCGCGACCTGCGCGATGGCGCGGTTGTGGTCGAGGCGCATCATCGAGCTGAAGTTATGCGGGTCGAGATCGGGCGCGTTCTTCATCGCGATCAGCGCGTTGGTGTTGGCCGGGTTGCCCACCACCAGCACCTTGACATGGCGTGCCGCCAGTTCGTTGAGCAGCTTGCCCTGCGCGGAGAAGATTGCGCCGTTGGCCTCGAGCAAATCCTTGCGTTCCATGCCCTTGCTGCGCGGCCGTGCGCCGATCAGCAGGGCGATCTCGGTATCCCGGAAGGCGACCTTCTGGTCGTCGGTGATGATCACCTGCTGCAGCAGCGGAAAGGCGCAATCCTCCAGCTCCATCATCACCCCGCGCAACGCCTGCTGCGCCTGCGGCAAGTCCAGCAATTGCAGGACGATGGGCTGATCATGGCCCAGCATGTCGCCGTTGGCGATGCGGAACAGGGTGGCGTAGCCGATTTGCCCGGCTGCGCCGGTGACGGTGATGCGTACGGGTGCTTTCATTGGGGTCTCTTGCGCGGTGAACAAGAGCGGCATTTTGCCAGTATTCTGTTGCCCCGCAAAGCGTGTAAGATAACGGCATCTATTTGCGGGAAGAACAATGAACCAAAATAACCCATTAACCAAACAGAGCGTTCTGGCACAACTAATTTATTTAACCGGAACAGCACGTAAGCATTGTCATTGCGAGGCCCGCAGGGCCGTGGCAATCCAGTCAGGCATGATACGCCGCCAGAACCTCTGGATTGCCGCGCTACGCTCGCAATGATGTACACAATATGCATGGCTCGCTTTGACAAGAAGTCCTAATGGATAATCCGGGATGAACGAGAATCGCCCCAAACATCTGGCTCTGAGCCAGATCAGGCTGCCCCTGCCGGCCTTGGTTTCCATCCTGCACCGCATCAGCGGCGGGCTGTTGTTTCTGGCGCTGCCATTGCTGTTGTGGGCACTGCAATACAGTCTGCGCTCCATCGAGACCTACACCCAACTGGCCGGAGTATTACACCATCCTTTCAGTAAATTGTTTATGCTCATTATAGGGTGGGCATTCCTGTATCACTTCTGCGCGGGCATACGCTATCTGTTTATTGATCTGGATTACGGCGTCAGGCTGGCGCAGGCGCGCGCCAGCAGCAAGTGGGTTATATTCGTGAGCCTGGCGCTGACCGTTTTGATCGGAGTGCGGCTATGGTAGAACGCATCGTTACCGGCGCGCATTACGGGCTGCGTGATTGGCTGATGCAGCGCGTCACGGCCGTGGTGATGGCACTCTATGCGCTGTCCATGGCGGGCTGGCTGCTGCTGCATCCCGGCCTCAATTACGATGCATGGATCGCATTGTTTTCCGGCAGCGTGGTGCGCACGTTCTCGTTGCTGTTCCTGCTCGCCGTGTATTGCCATGCGTGGGCCGGTGTGCGCGATATCGTGATGGACTACTTCAAATCGTCGGGACTCCGCCTGGTTATTTATGTGGCGGTGATACTGGCGCTGCTGCTGTATGTGATCTGGTCGGTGCAGATTTTGTGGGGATTTTGAATTGCGGAATGCGG
>Ga0209726_10005407_pt1 | contig 15510 bp, 14 predicted proteins | sample Subgrocontami54m_FD_187453 | JGI IMG/M metagenome (GOLD analysis project Ga0209726, IMG submission 187453) | Subsurface groundwater microbial communities from S. Glens Falls, New York, USA - GMW46 contaminated, 5.4 m (SPAdes) (version 3) | ecosystem: Environmental > Aquatic > Deep subsurface >... | reverse complement strand
CGTGATGCAGATTCGTTTTAGCTCCTTATAGGGTTTTTTGCATATAAGTCTATAACTGAAAGAGAAGCCTTATTCCTTTTTAATATTTTAAGTATCTTATTTTTTTCAGATTTATTTAACATAATCACTCCCCTAGTTATTCTTTTATGAGGTATTTTGCTGAGCATCCCCTTTCTTTTGTATATATGTAGTCCATTATTTGAATGATCATTATATCCGTTTATGGCTCTTTTAATGGCTGTTTTTTGACCTTCATTACAGTTTTGTAACTTATAGTTAATAATACTCACTTTATGCATAGCTAAATTAATACAACCGAAATACTTAAATATTACTACTGACCTTATAAGGTCAGTTAGATAAGGGGCGATTATGCAAAATCCAAGACAAAAGCAGATAAACAAATTAACTCCAGAAGTTCTGTACAAACCAACTATTCAGTTCTTGTTATCATTCATGGGATTATTTTACCATGAATTCAGAAGATGTCCTCATTGCAACTCAAACGATTGTAAGAAACATAATATTATTGAGAAAATATTCTGTAAATTGATTGTTAATGGAAAATTTATTAATGTAAAAATGCTTGTTCAAATTTATTATTGTAAGAAATGCAAGAAAACTTATTTTGCAAAATCTCCTTTTTATGAAGGGACAATGTATTGTAAACCAATAGTAAATTTATGTCTTTATTTATCATCAAAGAATCCTTATCATCGAGTTGAGAATAGGCTTATTGAAATGGGAATACAAGTCGATAGAGATACTATTAGAAATTATGTTATTAAATTTGAGAGCAAAATGAGAAAGTTTGCTGGAATGAAGTGTTTTGATAACGAAGTCGGAATTAATTTACTTAAAGCAATGTTTGACGTTGATAATGTTAAAGAGTTAAGAAGAAAGTATCCAAACGAGTTGTACGATGGTGTGGCTGATGAGACTTATCCTAGAATAAAAGGAGCCAAGAAAAGGTTTGATGAAGAAAACAAGATAAGAAAAATGAATAGAGAAGACCCAGTTAAATATCCTAAAAGTTTTACATTGGCAGTAAGCTATCTGGCTGTTCTAAAAATGTATGTTTCTCTAATAATCAATAAAGTTCCTTTCAATCAATTGTTTGCAAATATTCTCTTATCGCCATTGCTTGGAGCAGATTTCATTAATACCGACGGACATGGTGCATATAATTTAACAGATAAATTTGCAAAACATTTAAGATGTTTATTTCATAAATTAAAGAATTTAGGAAAAAAAGATAAAGAGTTGAGAAAAATGCAAAAAGAAAAAAGATCCATACAAGAAATTAAAGATTATCTCAGCAGAAAATACAAAGGTCTACTTGAAGAAGCATTAAAAGATCTTAAAAACAAATTTCCAAAATACTTTGATAAGGATGAAAACTTTATAGGGGCTATAACTACCAATTCAATTGAAGGAGGAAATTGGAGAATTAAATTTGAATTAAGAACAGCTTATTCTGTTCCAGAGTCTATAACAGCGAGAACATTACTAATTTGTTTAAATGACTCAATTTTTACCTTCAGAAAAGGAATTCCGATGGAAAGTTTTGCCCATAAATATTCAAATTTCACTTTTGAAAAGATAATGAAGGCATAGAATAGAATGATGGGAAAATTAGTATGCCAAAATACGAGAATCAGCTAATATGATTCTGCATCACGGGATTCAGCGGATGAACCTTTGCTTATTTTTGCTCGTCAAAAATAAGGGTTTTATAGATAATCCCCATGATTGGGTTACTTTTAGTTGGGGATTCTCTAATAGGTCTTCCCTTTTTTAGGTAACTTAATCAACGGGAATGTCTATATTAAGGATTATCCTTTCATGACTGCGAGGGGTTTTAATTTTGCAACTAAATTGCCTATGCCCAATTCGTGTGAAACACGGACGACTTCATCTACATCTTTGTAGGATTCGGGGGCTTCTTCTAAAAGGCCTTTCATTGAACCTGCTTTTATTGTTATATCATTATCTTTTAAATTCTTTTTAATCTGGTCAATGTTGAAATTATTCTTTGCGTAAGTTCTTGAGTGAACACGGCCCGCACCATGGGCGGTAGATGCAAATGAAACTTCTTCCGCTTTTTTTGTGCCTACTAAAACATACGAGAATGTTCCCATGCTTCCAGGAATTAAAATTGGACAGCCAACTTTTCTATAATCTTTTGTTATTTCTTTTCTATCTGGGCCAAATGATCTTGTGGCCCCTTTTCTATGGACGCATAGGGTTTGTTTTTTGCCTTGAATATTAAATTCTTCGAATTTTGCTATGTTATGTGCGATGTCATAAACTACTTTTATTTCTGAGTTTGAAAAAAATTTTTGAAAACTTTTTCTTATTTGATGAGTAATTATTTGCCTATTTGTGAATGCAAAGTTTGCAGCTGCTGACATTGCGGCGAGATAATCTTTTCCTAATGGTGAATTTATTGGAGCACAGGCAAGTTCTCTGTCTGGCAAGTGGGAAAAACCGTATTCTTTTTCCATTTTTAAGATATAATCTGAACAGGTTTGATGACCTAAACCTCGAGAGCCTGTATGAATTAAGATTACTATTTGACTTTTATACAGACCAAAGACTTTTGCTATTTCATCATTAAAGATTTCTTTAACTTCTTGGATTTCAAGAAAATGATTTCCTGCTCCTAAAGTTCCTAGTTGATTTTTTCCTCTGCCTTTTGCTTTTTGAGAGACTTTTGATGAATCTGCTCCCGGGAGATTACCCTTATCTTCAGTATGTTCTAAATCTTTTTCGGTTGCATAACCTTTTTCTAAAGCCCATTTTGAACCTTTGTTTAAAACTTCAATTATTTCTTTATCTGAGAGTTTGAATTCTCCACCTTCTCCAACGCCTGAAGGGACGTTTTTATACAATTCGTTTAGCAGTTGGTCCCTTTTGAATAGAAAATCTTCTTTTGGGATGTTAGTTGTTAGTAGACGGACGCCGCATGAGATATCGTAGCCAATTCCACCGGGAGAGATTATGCCTGATTCTAGGTTGAAAGCAGCGACTCCCCCAACGGGAAAACCGTAACCCTGGTGTGCATCCATCATGGCAAGAGATTTTTCAACTATTCCTGGAAGCTGGGCAACGTTTTTAATTTGCTCAAGAGTTTTATCCATCTTTATTTTATCAAATAAAGAATCTGAAGCAAAGACTATACCCGGAACTAACATTTTTCCTTCTTTTTCTATTTCAAAGATGTTTTCTGCTATTTTATTTATGGCCATATATTTATATCAAAATGAAAGATTTTAATTGTTTGTGTTCTTTAAACATCCATAACAGCTTGGATTTCCCAGCCTTTATCATTTTTTTTGACATACATTTCTGCATAGGTTGCTGCCTTGATATGATCGAGGCCTTTATATTTTTTAGAATCATCTCCGTAGAGAGTTGCTTTAAGGTTGTTGCCTAGGATTTTGACTTCTGCTTTCGCTGTTAGGAAATTTTCAGCGTCTAACAAATATATAATTTCATCAAGGAAGTTATAAAGAAGATTTTCTAGGTCTGTGCCGTGGACTGTTATTGTTTTTCCTTTTTTTGAGTTTATTTTTTCTTCTCTTGATAGATATTTTGAAATTGCTAAAACTGCATTTTCAAATGCTTCATCTATGGTTTTTCCGTATGCTTTGAATTTTATGTCTGCGGTATGTTCAAGGAATTCGTATTTCATATTTGTTTAAGAAAATCAAACTTTATAAATTGTGCCCACAAATTGCCCGACATATTTATGAGACAGGTCATAAAAGTGTAACAGTTAGTAAAATACTGCTAAATTCAACACTCAACGAGCACAAGACCAGATTAGTGAATATTCCCTAATAAATTGGACTTTTTGAATTAAAATTCAAATTAATTTTTTTATCTAATTCATCTAATAGATCATTCATTTCAAACAAAAATTGCTTTGCTCTTTTCAAAGAAGTCTCTGCCTTAGATGCTTTTTCAATTTCTTTAGTTTGATACTGAATAAATCCTCTTTTCTTTCTTTCAGAATCAAAATCTTCCAGTAAACCTTCGGCTTTATTTTTAGCAATGAGTAGGGCTTCTTCTTTAATCTCCTCATAGTCTTCTATAAAGTTATTTTTAAGCTTATTTCTAACATAAACAATCAAAGCGTCGCTTGTGACTTTGTGAGGGATCTTATCTCCTACCTTATACCCTAATTTGTATAAAACAGCATTAGCAATATAAAACATTGAATAGTAAGAAGAGACAATTATCTAGAGATTAGACTTTTTATTGTTTGAAAGAAAAGTGGCTGTTTCTATACTTTCATTTGAATTAGCCATTAAAATATTAAAGACAATACTATTGAATGATTCTTTTTTAAGTAATCCTTCAGACAAATAAGATTTAACACCTGATTCAGCTTCTTTGATCCTCTTTTCATTCAACATTCTTAATTAGTCTGTAATAGTCCTCTATTCCAAAGAGTATAATGTTCTTTTTAAGTGCTTCGCTAACTACTGTTCGCTCTTTAGTTTTTAACATACCAATAAAGGATTCATAAGTTATAGGAGTTAAATGAATCTTCAATGGGAGGATTTCGAGTTTTTCTTCTATTGCTTTTGCATCTTCTGAATTGGAGATTAAAAGCAGATCTATATCTGAGTTTTTAGTAGCATTTCCTTTTACATTGCTTCCGAATAACAAAAGAATAAATTGTTTGTTTACACCTTTCAATTTATCATAAATAGCTTTAAACTCTTTTTTCTTCAAAATATCAGTCCTTCTTTCACTTTCAACAATAAAAATATCTCCATTAAAGCTATCTTTGAAACTGCATCTATTCTGACTCTTCAGATTCTCTACTTCTATTGATTTCTCCTTTTCCAGTTTCTTAATATTGATATATAGAAGTTTATAATCAATTTTTATAGTTTTAGAAAGCTCATACATGCTAAAAGCTCTTTCTTTATTCTCTATCAAAAATCTTAGTATTTTTTGTTTAATACTCATCTTATTCCAGTATATGTCATATTTAACACAATATTATGATATTATAGACATATATAAACCTTTTTAGGAGGACTAACAAAAACTTTCTTAGACATTTTTATGGAAAGGATATAGATAATTCTGGTAATTGCATCACTCTCTTGTCCAGAATTCTCTAATAAGACAATTCTGAAAAACGGAGGATGTAATCAACAGAATTGTACATATAGAGAATTCGGATAATTGTGTTTTTTACGAATTCTCTAATAGAACAATTTCCGAACTAATCAACGAAATTGTTCATACCAACAGCTTTCGAGATATTGCTGTAACCATCGGCTTCAAGGAGCCTGACGAGGCCCTTGTTTATCTCTTTTATCACTCCTGGGCCTTTGTAAATCATGCCTGTGATTAACTGGACTAGGGAAGCGCCATTTTTTATTTTTTCATAAGCATCTTCTGCTGTGAAGATTCCGCCTAATCCTATAATTATATATCCTCCTTTTGTTTTTTTGTAAATGTATTTTATTAATTTGTTTGATGGTTCTCTTACTGGCTCTCCGCTTAACCCTCCTTTTACTTTATCTAATTCTTCCTTTGAACTTTTGAGGTTTGATTTACTTTTGTTCAAATTGCTTATGATAAAACCCGAGATTTTGTATTTATCTACTACTTTGATAATTTGATCAACTTGTTTTCTTTCTAGGGCTGAAGATATTTTTAGGAAGGTTATTTTATTTTTATTGTTTATTCTTTTTAGGAGTTTATCAAGTAAAAGAGGATTTTCAAAACTACAACCGTCTCCGGTATTTGGACAGCTTATATTTAGGACTATGAAGTCTGCAATATCTTTTGTCAGAAGATAGCTTTTATAGTAATCTTCTACGGAAGCATCACCTTTAATTTTTGAGTCGTTGGTTTTTGCTATGCTGATTGCTAGAGGGATTTCGAAACTTTTATTTTTTAATTTTTTTGAGATTGCTTCTGCGCCATCATTTGCTAGGCCAAAATAGACCGCTATTGAATTGTCTTTAGGAAGCCTCCAGAGTCTTGGTTTTGGGTTGCCTTCGCATTTTAGTGCAGTTATGCTTCCCACTTCCATAAAACCAAATCCAACTGAGGGAAGAATGTCTGTTATTTTTGCGTTTTTATCAAATCCTGCTGCTAATCCTAAAGGATTCTTGAAATTAATTCCTAAGACTTTTGTTTCTAATCTTTTATTTGAATAGTTGTAGAGCGCAGAAATTATTGTTCTGCTTATCCAAAATTTGCCAAGAATAGAGCCCAGTTTTAAAGCTAAGTTGTGAATTTCTTCTGGGTCTATTTGAAAAGCTATTGGTTTCAGTATTTTTGTGTAAAATCCCATATCCATAGCTATAAGATAATCTTTATAAATTAAGCGTCTTTCCTGAATGCATGAAATTGATAGAAGTTTTATCGGTGATTTTTTTGTTTATAGTGTTATTTATTGCTTTGTTTATTTTATGGTACAATCTTCCTGGGACGCCCGTTGAATTTCAGGAGTATAAATTTAATGTTTCTGAGGGTTTGTTTGGGAAGAGTTATCAGTTTTATCCTAATATGAGATATCCTGATAGAGTGATCGGTTATTCTGATGAAGCTTGCAGTCCGGAGAAGCAGAGGGATTTTGAGAGAGCTACAGGGATAATTGAACAGAATACGATTTTAGATTTTACTAAATCAGACAGCCCTCAGATAGTTGTCTTTTGTTCAGATATTGCTTCTAAACCTGAAGAGGAAGGACATTTTATTGCAGGAGAAGGAGGACCTACTGAAATTATAAATGCGAGCAAATACGCAATAATATTGGCTGGAAAGATTTCTTTATATCGGCCAGAGAATTGCGATAAACCTCAGGTGGCGATACATGAACTTTTACATGCTCTGGGATTTGACCATAACAATAATGAGGAAAGTATAATGTATCCTGTAACTAATTGCAATCAAGAGTTAGACCAGGATATAATAAATGAGATAAATTCTTTATATTCTGATCTTTCTTATGCTGATCTTTTGATTGAAGATTTACAGGCGAATAAATCTGGAAGATATCTTAATTTTGATATTATAATAGCAAATTATGGATTTAGAAAAGCTGAGAATTCTACTCTAAGCCTCAAGGTTGGAGATTCTGTGATAAACAGTTTTAATGTAGGCAAGTTAGACATTGGGTCAAAGAAGAGTTTGTCAGTCAGTAATTTAAAGATACCTAGAAGCACTCAGGAAATTATTTTTGAGATTAAGAGTTCACAACCTGAATTATCTAAAGCAAATAATGTTGTAAAGATTGGCTTAATAGGAGGGTAGCTTATTATATAGGGGACAATAGATGAACATTTGTTATTTTTGTTTCACAAAAATAAGGGTTTTATTGAAAATTAGTCATCATTTGTTCAGACTAATTTTCTAACTTGCACCATTAATAACCCAAACATTATTGTTGGAGCAGTAGATATAGAGATTTCCGGTGATTGTGTTAGAATTTAGTTCGGAAATTTCTAATACATCTTTTCCTAAAAATCTAACCCAATCAAGGAAAAGACCTATAATGGGCTAAAAAAGACAAAATAATATCAAGGGTTAGTAGATGAGCTCGTTTTACAATCAAATTCTCAACTACTGAGGAGATTAGGAATCTTTAAATAACTCTTTAAATTAATTAAATAGAGGTATAAAAAGATGGCTGAGAAAGATTTGGTATTGAAAGAGAGGGTTGAACATTCGGGGTTATTTGACTTTTCTGGGCTTTACTCTTATGTGCATGCTTGGTTAAAGGAGGAAAATTTTGGCATTAACGAGGATAAGTATTCTGAGAAAGTAAGCGGGAATAAAAGAGACTTGCTTATAGAGTGGAAGGCGACTAAAAAACTCTCTGATTATTTTAAGCTGGAAATTGCTGTAAAATTTGAGATTAGCGAGATGACTGAAGTTGAGGCTGAAATAGATGGTGAGAAAAAGAAAATGAATAAAGGCAAAGCGTCTATAGAACTCAAGGGGACTGTAATAAAAGACTATGACGGAAAATGGGAGACTTCTGCCTTTTCAAAGTTTATGAGAGATGTTTATAATAAATATGTTATACCCTCGAGGGTTTATGAGATAAATAATATGGTTGAGGGGAATGTAAGGAAACTTAAAGACCAAATAAAGGCTTATTTAGAGTTGAGTGGAAGACGATAGGCTGTTTTGCTCCCACTAAAGCGTTAAATAGCAAAATAGAAATCTTTAAATAATTTCTACTTTGTCATTATTCATGAAAAACATGAAAATTTTTGCTTTATCTTTTGGACTGATAATGATCTTAACAGTTTTTAGTTTAAATGTGAGTGCTGAATTGCAGGTTAAGAAAATTGATAAGGGCTCTGTGGTGATTTCTGAATTGGATAATCCTGCGGTTTTTGATTTTGTGATTAATAACAAAGGCGAAGAGGAAAATGCAGAGATTTATTCTTTAATCACCGTTTCAATGATTCCTAAAGGGAAATTTGTCCTTGCTCCTGGAGAGAATACTATTGAAGTAAAGGCTTATCTTGACCAAACAATGAAGTCAAGAGAAGGGTTCTTTAGTTTTGAATATCAGATAAAGGGCGATAATTCAGGCATATTTAAAGACAATATGCTTCTTAAGATAGTTTCTTTGAAAGATGTCTTGGAAATAGAGCCTAAACCTTTAAACCCAGTAAATACGGAAGCAACTGTTTTAGTTAGGAACAAAGAAAATACTAATATTGAGAATGTTAAAATTGATTTTGATTCTCCATTTTTTTTAGGTACGGAAGAGATTTCATTAAAACCTTTTGAGGAAGTTCTTGTTCAGATAAAAATAAACAAGGATGTAAAAAAAATAATTGCCGGACCATATATTGTTTCTGCAAATATAAACCTCCAGGGCAGAGAAACTAAGGTTGATGGATTAATGGATTATCTTGAGAGTTCGGGAATTTCTGTTGACAAATCTTCTAGAGGATTTATAATAAAAGATACCATAATAACAAAAACAAATCAGGGGAATATCCCAGCGACTGCTACGATAGAGGTTGATAAGGATATTATTTCTAGATTGTTTACTAGTTATTCTCTAGATCCAGAAAAAACTGAGAGGAATGGGTTTATTATTAAATATACTTGGAGCAAAGATTTGAATCCTGCAGAAGTTTTTACAGTTGATGCTAGGACTAATTATACTATTCCTTTTATAATATTAATTTTAATAGTTGTTGTAGGAGTAATGGCTAAGGTTTATTCTCAAACTGCTTTAGTTTTGACCAAGAGGGTTTCTTATGTTAGGACTAAGGGCGGGCAATTTGCTTTGAAAGTTAATTTGCATGTTAAGGCAAAGAAACATGTTGATGATATTCAAGTCATAGATAGATTGCCGACGATGAGCAAACTTTATGAAAGTTTTGGAAAGAAACCTGATAGGGTTGACGAGGCGACAAAAAGAATATTCTGGAATATTGACAGGTTGTCTGCAGGTGAAGAAAGAGTTTATACATATATAATTTATTCAGAGCTTAAAGTTGTTGGAAGATTTGAGCTTCCTGCGGCAACTGCGGTTTTTGAGAAAGAAGGAAAAATGCAGGAAGCTTGGAGCAATAAGACTTATTTTGCGACCGAGATAAATAGGGGGGAATGAAGATTTTGAGTAAACTGCTAAAGTGCTGTAGACGAAAAATGGATTTATTTTTTATCCAGTATATACCGGTCCAGTTTCTAAACCTGTTTTGACTTTCTTGAGATAATAATCTTCTATCTTTTTGTATCTTTGAGCGGTATCTTTTGATACTGAAGCTGTTACTCTTGTTAAAGCTTCATCAAAATCTTTTTTAGTTACTACTTTTGCTTCTTTATCATTTCTTATTGCATTTAATGCTGCTTCTCTTACTAATGATTCTATGTCCGCGCCTACAAAACCATCTGTTAGTTTTACTAATTCGTCTATATTGATTTCTTTATAGGCTTCTTTTGGGGCATTTTTCATATGCACTTCAAAGATTTTTTTTCTGCTTTCTTCGTCTGGAATGTCTACAAGAATGACTCTGTCGAATCTTCCTGGTCTTAGCAACGCAGGATCTAGCATGTCGGGTCTGTTTGTTGCTCCAATTACTGTAACGTCTTTTAATCCTTCTAAACCATCTATTTCTGCAAGCAACTGGTTGAGAACACGCTCAGTGACTTTTGTTCCCATGTCTAAGCCTCTTCTGGATGCTAGGGCATCTATTTCGTCGAAGAATACTATACAGGGAGAAACTTGCCTCGCCCTCTCAAAAACTTTACGGATACCTTCTTCGCTATTGTGTGCAATTATTCCTCCAAAGCCCGCAACAAAATTATGTTCTCCAGCGACTTCTATATCATAAACATATTCTTCTGATTCTATTATTTTTATTTCTTTAACTAGGTCAAGATATAGGTCGCCTTCTACTAAATCCCAATATTCTTTGTATTTAGTTTTGTCCTTATCCACCAATATAAGCATGTTTTTTAGAGCTTCTTTTCCAATTGATTGATTGGTGCTGTATACCTGGTTCGAGCTTGAGGCAAGTTCGTAAAGCTCTCCACTTAATGGAATTATATCTGATCTTGCCCATTTTCTAGAGTTTATGTATTGATTTATCCTATTGTTTCTTTTTACATCAATAAATCCTATTTCGCTGAATCTTTCAAAGTTTCTAACACCCAAAATACTAATTCTGTAAACTTCGTTGTTATAGATTTTAGATTCTTTTATATAACATGTTGCAACAATGCCAAAGTCCGAGAGAAGATATAATAAATCATTAGCTAATGTTTTGCTTATAGTTGAGGCTTCTATGTGAAATTTTCCTCTTTCTACTTGATGTATTGAGCCATCTCCGCTAAAGTATCCTTTGAGGAGGTTTGCTTTGCTTTCTTTATCAAGAATAAATGCTAATCCTGGAAGATTTTTGTTTCCTGCTTTGTCTTTTAGTTCTAGTACTTTTCTAAACACTTTTTCTAAGAATAAGGAGTTTATGGTCATGCATGACTTCATTTCAGATATTTTAAATTTATAATTTGCACAAATATCCCTTATGTCTTGCCTAATTTCTGGATTTTGGTTATGAATTCTTATTGTTGAGCTGTTAAAGTCTCCTTCTGCTACCCATATTCCGACAAGTCTCCAGAAATCTTTATCAATATTAAATAAAGAATCGTATTCATGGGTGCTTCCTCTCAACTTGATTTTTATCTCTTTAAAGTCTGGAGCGAGCCTTGATTTTTTAATTAATGCATCAAAATTAATTATCGAAATAGGGAGGTTTTTTGATATTATCTCTGCTAGATATTTTTTAGAGATATTCAATATTTTTGAAGTCCTTTCTAAACCTAAAATCTTTTTTGCACTTTCTAAATAAATAGAAACATTTGAAACAAATATATCTTTATCATCTTTGAAATGAGCATATAAATTTATTTCTTTTATTATCTCTCTTGGTAAATTCAGATTTTTTGGTACAGCGATGTAGCTTTCATTAGGAATAAGATGATTTGTAGGAGCGCTAACAATTTTTCCGTTTATGAAAGAAAATAAGGAATGATTGTCTGTAACTTTGATTTTTCTGCCTGTTCTTGTAGTAACTTCCATTAATTTTGAATCATCAAGTTTATGTTTAATAAAGTCGCTAATTTTTGAGAATCTTATCCTTTTATCTTTGTCGAAGGCTAAAACCTGGACATCGAGCTTTTTCTCAACAATGTCTCCAATTTTCATTCTTTTTATTGTATCTCTATCTTTAACTATTAGTTCTTCATCATAAGGCAGGGATTTTCCCACCCACATACTTAATAATGAAGGGCCTTTAATGTGGATGAAATTTGCTTCTGATTCTTTCGCAACTGCTTTTGCTAATAATGTTTTACCTGTTCCAGGAGGACCATATAATAATATTCCTCTTGGTGCGCGAATGCCTAATCTTGCGAAACTTTCTGGATGAGCAATCGGCCATTCAACTGCTTCTTTAAGGTCTTGTTTTGTTTTTTCTAAACCGCCTACATCATTCCAGCCAATATTTGGTGTTTCAACGAAGACTTCACGCATGGCACTTGGCCTGACAACTCTAAGCGCTTCATCAAAGTCTTCTGCTTTAATTATTATTTTGTCGAGGACTTCTTGTGGAATTGGGTCTTCGCCTTCTAGATTTAATTCGGGGAGCATTTTTCTTAGAACATTCATTGCAGCTTCTTTTGCTAGTGCTGATAAATCTGCACCGACGAAACCATGAGTTTTTCCGGCTAATTTTTCTAGTACGACATTTTTTGCTAGAGGCATGTTTCTTGTGTGAATTTTTAAGATATCTAATCTTGCAATCTTGCCTGGAACAGAAATTTCTATTTCTCTGTCGAATCTTCCTGGCCTCCGTAATGCGGGATCTACTGAGTTGACTCGGTTAGTTGCACCAATTACTATTACCTTTCCTCTTGACTTTAAACCGTCCATCATTGTTAAGAGCTGTGAGACTACACGCCGCTCAACTTCGCCTTGAACTTCTTCTCTCTTTGGAGCAATTGCATCTAATTCATCAAAGAAAATAATTGAGGGGGCGTTTTTTTGTGCGTCTTCGAAAATGTCTCTTATCTTTTTTTCAGATTCTCCATAAAATTTAGACATTACTTCTGGACCATTGAGCAGAATAAAATTTGCTTCCGTCTCGTTGGCAACTGCTTTTGCCAAGAGAGTTTTACCTGTTCCAGGAGGGCCATGCAAAAGAACGCCTTTTGGAGGATCAATGCCGAGTTTTTCAAAGATTTCGGGATGCTTTAGTGGAAGCTCTACCATTTCTCTGACTTTTTTTATTTCTTCTCTTAAACCTCCGATGTCTTCATAAGTTACTTCTGGAAGGGCTTCTTCGGAAATGTCTACTGCTTTTGGGCTAAGAGTTACTTGGGTTTCTTCGTTAATAAAACATCCTTGAGCGGGGTTTGTTGAAATGACTACAAACCTAATTTGCTGAAAACCTGCAAACCCTGGAAAAGAACCCATGTCTTGCAAGAACTCGCCGAATAAATCTGGGAAGCCGTTTGACATCATGTCTCTTCTTCTATGGACTCCGCCTAAAGAAATTATGTCTCCTTTTGTTATGGGGCGGCCTAGCAAACCGTTTTTTAACATTTCAGGATCTGCATGGACTGTGATTCCTTGTTGTGCGGGCGCAATTGTAATATTTTTTGCAGGCTTTACATCTCCTTTTTTTACAATGACTTGTTCGCCTACAGAAACTTTGGCATTTTTCCTTATTAAACCATCTATTCTGATAATATTTTCACCCACATCTGCTGGATAAGCACGATCAACTACGACAAAAGTCTCTTTGTTTCCTTTAACTGAAATTATGTCTCCTCTGACAAGACCTAGAGATTTCATTAATTGAGGGTCTATTCTTGCGACTCCTTTGTAAACGTCATCCTGTAGAGATTCCACAACCTTTAGTTTTACAATTGCTTCTTTTACCATTTTTTCTTTAAACCTCTTTCTTGATTGAATATCAAACTTAATCTTCCGAAATCCTCGAAACATAATTTTACCATTTCGTTTATTTTGCTGTTCATTTTATTGTTTGCGTTTATGAAATCAAAGATTTCCTTTGGAATGCTGACTGCATGACTGTTTCCTACCATTCTTAATTTAACTATATAAGTCTTGCTCTTTAGGCTGTTATAATGATTAAAACTGTTTAGGTCTTGGGGATGGATTATTTTTTCTTGACAGTTGGGGCAATTCATAGCTCTTAATTTACAGCCCGATTTTTCTATTATTATAGGTTGCATTTCCATGTCGCAGGTTTTACATGAAATCTTTGCGTCAAATATGTCTTTCATTTTTAATATATCTTTTTAGTGTATACGGAGAGTATATACTGGTATTTAAATATTTCGGAGAATTTTGCAACTGGGTTAGTCTTTTTATTACATGTTGATATAGAGATTCCCCCTAATTCAGTCACTCTAGAATCTGAAATCTCTAATAGACATTCCCGAACGAAAGGTGATACAATCAACGGGAATGTCTATAGTGAAATAATTTTTTTCTTAAAAAACTCCGAGAAAATTTTTTTGAGTATGATAAAGAGATTGCCTAAAAATTCGCTACATCAAGATTCTGGCAATTGAATCTTGAGTGCCATCAAGGTTTAGAGAAAACCTTGAGGTTCCCACAGCAAGCTGATGGGGTATTTCCGCGAATTTTTTCGCTTCGCGACCAGCAATCTCTAATTGCCAAATCGGACGACGCAGCAGAGCTGTTGGGTATTAAACCCAATTTGACAATAATTAAGTAATCAGTTAAATAGTATAAATAGTTAATAATTTTAGTTAGTAAGATAAAATATTTAGTATTTTAAGATATTAAATTAATTAAACAAAAGATTTAAATAGGTTATTATTTTATATTATGTATGGATTCAAATTTACTATTATCAGAATCGAGATGGAAGATTCTTGAAATTCTGGCAACTAATCCTTCATCGCCTCTTGAGATTTCACAAAAGGTTAAGACTTCTACGGCTTATGTCAGCCAGCAGTTGAAACTTTTGGAAGCAGCAAATTTAATTGTAAAAAAGAAAACTGGAATGGCTGAAAAAGGACAGCCAAGGTCGGTTTATACTATAGTTCAAGAAATATTGTATTTAACTGCACTTGTAAAAGATAAGCCAGTGAAAAAGATGATTTATTTATCTGATCATCATCGGCTTATATTAAAAATCTGGCTATTAGAGAATTCTGAATCTCATTATTATATTGAGAAGCTTTATTGGAGAATTGAAGAAGACTTAAATGATATAAAGTCTATCTTAATAAATAGTTTAAAACTGAAACCTTCTATACTCATTGTTTCTGATTCGAAGATACTTAAATTGAAAATAAATTCTTTCTTAAAAGAAATAAATCATTGGCTTGAATGCTCTATAATTTCTGAACAAGAATTAAAAAAAACTTCCCGTGAAAATCTTTGTTCTATTTATGACTCAAATTTTTTAGTTTTAGAAAAAGAGATGAAAGGAGGTAATAAGTGAAATGATAAGATCAAAAATAGAAGGGATAGTTATTGTTTTTTTAGCTATATTAATGATGGGTTTATTTATGCCAATTGCTTTGGCTATTCAACCAAATGGAGCAACAGTTGCGCCAGGAACACCTCAAACAACAGCAGCCGACGCAGCAGGAAACAACAGCGCTTATGCGGGTAATGTTACGTATTTAGGAATAACAGGAATAGTAACAACACAAACTTGGCAGGGTTACTTTGGAAATGTTTCAGGAGCAATAAGATTAGCAGATTCAAGTAGCAAGGTGATATATAATTGGACATTAGCAGAACCAAGTGGAGAAGTTTATTCTTCTACAAATTCTACTATTACTTGGCCAAACATTCAATGTTTTAATTTCACTGCAAATGCAACAGGAAGCGCAGGAGCCGCGGGAGCGACTAATCTTGCAGGAACAAATCTTTCTGTTTTAGAATCAAGATTTAATATTTTAACAGATGATGTTGATGGAGTTAATGAA
>Ga0209726_10005405_pt1 | contig 15515 bp, 14 predicted proteins | sample Subgrocontami54m_FD_187453 | JGI IMG/M metagenome (GOLD analysis project Ga0209726, IMG submission 187453) | Subsurface groundwater microbial communities from S. Glens Falls, New York, USA - GMW46 contaminated, 5.4 m (SPAdes) (version 3) | ecosystem: Environmental > Aquatic > Deep subsurface >... | reverse complement strand
GATCGAGGGCGTCAAGATCCGCGACGGCGAGATCGACCTGACCGTGATCGGCGACGTCCCGGCCGTGGGCCTTTGCGGCTCCGGCCTCGTCGACGCGGTCGCCGAGCTTCTCGGCGCCGGCGTCATCGACCGCTCCGGCCGCTACGTGCTCGGCTCGTCGGAGCGGCTGGGCACGATCGGCGAGGAGAACGTCTTTTACCTCACCGACGACGTCTTCCTCTCGCAGCGCGACGTGCGCGAGCTGCAGTTCGCCAAGGCGTCGATCGCCACCGGCTGGGCGCTGCTCTGCCGCGACCTCGGCGTCGAGCCCGAGGAGATCTCGCAGGTGCTGCTCGGCGGCTCGTTCGGCTCCTATCTTTCAGCCGCGAGCGCCGTCAAGATCGGGCTGGTGCCGAAGCTGCCGCTGCCGCGCATCGTCTCCGCCGGGAACGTCGCCGGCGAGGGCGCGAAGATCGTCGCGCTCTCGGTCACCGAGCGCGCCGCCGCCGTCGCGATCCTCGACGAGGTCGCCTACGTCGAGCTCTCCGGCCGCGCCGACTTCAACGACCTCTTCATCGACCAGCTGAGCTTCCCCGTATGAGCCAGGTCGTCGTCGCCTGCGGCGCGCTCGCGCTGCACGTGAAGAAGATCGCCGCCCGGCGGGGGTGGGACCTCGAGGTGCGCCCGGTGCCGCCCGAGCTGCACAACCGGCCCGAGAAGATCCGCGCCGCCGTCGAGGAGGCCGCGAACGGCGACGACGTGCTCGTCGCCTACGCGCACTGCGGCGCCGACCTCACGGGCTTCGCCAGGCTCGAAGGCGCGCACTGCTACGAGGTCTACGGCTCCGCGCAGCCGAACCAAGGGAGGCACGAGCCTGCGACGTACTTCCTCACTGACTTCCTCGTCCGCAGCTTCGACCGCGTCGTCGTGCGCGGTCTCGGCCTCGACCTTTATCCCGAGCTGCGCGACGACTACTTCCGCAACTATGAGAAGGTCGTCTGGCTTGCACAGGAGCCGACTCCCGAGCTGCGCGCCGAGGCCGAGCGCGCGGCCGCGACGCTCGGGTTGCCGCTCGAAGTCCGCGAGACCGGCGACACCGGGCTCGAGAACGCGCTGGAGAAGCTCATCGGCGCCCCAATAATCGAAGCGACGGAGGGCACGTGCTGATCAACGAGATGCCGCGGTACGAGATCCTCGACGAGGCGGCGATCCAGGAACTGGAGCGCGGCTGGCGGCGGATCGTCAGCGAGCTTGGGATCGAGTTTCTCTACCCGGAGGCGCTCGAGTACTTCGAGCAGGCGGGCCAGAAGGTCGAGGGCGAGCTCGTGAAGCTCGACCCCGACTGGATCCTCGAGCAGGTCGCGAAAGCGCCCTCCGAGTTCACGCTGCAAGCCCGGAACCCCGAGCGCAGCGTCCAGATCGGCGGCAAGCACATGGTCTTCTCGACGGTCTACGGCTGCCCGTTCGTCCGTGAGGGATCGGAACGCCGGAGCGCGACCTACAACGACTTTGAGAACCTCGTCAAGCTCGCGCAGTCGTTTCCGGAGCTCGACTCGCCGGGCGGCACGATCTGCGAGCCCGACGACAAGCCGCTCGACTCGCGGCACCTCGACATGGTGTACGCGCTGATGACGCTCTCCGACAAGCCGTTCATGGGGTCGGTCACCTCCGGCCCGAACGCGCTCGACACGATTGCGATGGCCGAGCTCGTGTTCGGCAAGGAGTCGCTCGAGCAGACACCGGCGATCATCTCGCTGATCAACGTCAACTCGCCGCTCCGCTACGACGACCGGATGCTCTCGGCGCTCGTCGAGTACGCGAAGGCGGGCCAGGCGACGATCATCACGCCGTTCCTGCTGATGGGGGCGATGTCGCCCGTGTCCGTCGTCGCGACGCTCGCGCAGCAGGTCGGCGAGGCGCTCGCCGGAATCGCGCTCGTCCAGACGATCCGCCCGGGCTGTCCCGTCGTGTTCGGCTCGTTCCTCTCGAACACCGACATGCAGTCGGGCTCGCCGAGCTTCGGCACACCGGAGTCTGCGGTCGGCCTGCTGTGCACCGGCCAGATCGCGCGCCACTACAACCTGCCGTTTCGCGGCGGCGGCGCGCTGACGTCGTCGCAGGTCGTCGACGCGCAGGCGGCCTACGAGGCGATGATGACGCTCTGGCCGACGTTCCTCGCCGGCACGAACTTCGTCATGCACTCGGCCGGCTGGCTGGAGTCGGGACTCGTCTCCTGCTACGAGAAGTTCATCACCGACGTCGAGGGGCTGCGGATGCTGCGCGAGGTGTTCAAGCCGCTCGAGGTCAACGAGGAGACGCTCGCGTACTCGGCCCACCAGGAGGTGGGGCAGGGCGGCCACTTCCTCGGCGCCGTGCACACGCTCGAGCGCTTCCGCGAGTGCTTCTACCGGCCGCTCGTGTCGTCGACCGAGAACTTTGAGCGCTGGAACCGCCTCGGCGCCCGCGACACCGCGACGCGGGCCGGCGAGATCTGGCGCAAGACGCTCGAGGAGTACGAGCAGCCCGCCCTGGACGACGGGCTGAAAGAGGAGCTGAAGGCGTATGTCGACCGTCGGCGTACAGAGCTCGGCGACTAGGAAGGGGAGACTGAGATGGCCACGGTTGCAGATGTGATGTCGCGCAGGTTGCTGACCGTCGAGCCGACGACGGCACTGTCGGAGGCGGCGGAGAAGATGACCGAACGGGGCGTAGGCGCCGCGCTCGTGCTCACGGGCGAGACGGTCTCGGGGATCCTCACCGAGCGCGACGTGCTGCGCGCCGTCGCCACCGGGACGGTCGAGGGGACGCACGTCGCCGCGTGGATGACGCGCGATCCGGACACGGTCGACGTCTCGGAGTCGCTCGGCCAGGCGGCCGCGGTGATGATCCACGGCGGCTTCCGCCACCTACCCGTGCTTGACGGCGGCAAGCCGGTGGGGATCGTCTCCATCCGCGACCTGATGCGTGTCGTCGTCGACGACGAGAGCCCGCGCGGCGTGTAGGGAGTGGTAGTGGCGACCGAGATGTTCGTGGACGGCGCGTGGACGAGCTCCCTCTCGGGCGCGACGTTCACCGCCGAGTCGCCGGCTACCGGCGAGGAGATCGGAACCGTTCCACTGGGCGACCGCGACGACGCGCGGCTCGCGATCGGCGTCGCGAACCGCGCGGCCGACGGCTGGGCGCGCACGACGGCGTTCGAGCGCGCCGCCGCGATGCATCGCATCGCCGACGAGGTCGAGAAGCGCCGCGAGGCGCTGGCGCGCACCCTCACGCTCGACCAGGGCAAGCCGGTGACCGAGGCGCGCGACGAGGTCGAGGAGCTCGTGCAGTACTGGCGCAACGCGGCGGAGGACGGCAAGCGGCTCGAGGGCCGCCTCCCGAACTCGATCTCGCCCGGCAAGCGCGTGCTGCTCGTGCGGCGCCCGCGCGGCGTGATCGGCGTGATCACGCCCTGGAACTGGCCGTACACGATGCCCGCCGAGCTGATCGCGCCCGCGCTCGCCTCCGGCAACACCGTCGTCTGGACGCCTGCGACGACGACCGCGATCGCCGCGGTCGCGCTCGCCGAGTGCGTCGCCGAGGCCGACCTGCCGCCCGGCGTCTTCAACCTCGTCACCGGGCCGGGCTCGACCGTCGGCGACGAGATCGCACGCAACCCGGGCACGCACGGCGTCGGCTTCATCGGCTCGACCGAGACCGGCCGGAAGGTTGCGGCCGCCGCCGCCGGCAAGGCCGCGATCCTCGAGCTCGGCGGCAACGGCCCGATCGTTGTGCTCGACGACGCCGACCTCGACCTCGCCGCCGAGGCGACGGTCACCGCCTGCTTCCTCTGCGCCGGCCAGAGCTGCACCGCGGGCGAGCGGCTGCTCGTACACCGCGACGTGCGTGAGCAGTTCGTCGCGAAGGTCGCTCGACTGGTGACCGAGCGCATCGTGCTCGGCGATCCGTTCGACGAGTCGACGACGCTCGGGCCGCTCAACAACGCCGGCGTGGCCGAGAAGATGGACGAGCACGTCGCCGACGCGCTCGAGCGCGGCGCGACCGTCGTCAGCGGCGGCGCGCGCGCGGGCGGCTTCCCGACCGACCTCTACTGGCAGGCGACCGTTCTCGACGGCGTGCCCGCCGACTCGCTCGTCGCGCAGGAGGAGACGTTCGGGCCCATCGCGCCGATCGTCGCCATCGACTCGCTCGAGCAGGCGATCGAGCTCGCGAACGCGTCGCCGTTCGGCCTGCTCTCGGCGATCTTCACGCGCGACCTGGCGAAGGGGCTCCGCTACGCCGACTCCGTGCGCACCGGCTGGGTGAACGTCAACGAGTCGTCGAACTACTGGGAGACGCACCTGCCGTTCGGCGGCCGCTCGGGCAGCCAGAGCGGCATCGGCCGCGTCGGCGGCACGGCGCCGATGGAGTCGTTCACCGAGTTGCAGACGGTGGTGCTGTCGTGACCTACGACGTCGTGATCGTCGGCGGCGGCTCCGCCGGCTCCGCGCTTGCGAACCGCCTCAGCGCGGATGAGACGACGAGCGTGCTCGTGCTCGAGGCGGGGCGGCCCGACTACATCTGGGACCCGTTCATCCACATGCCGGCGGCGCTCGCGTTTCCGATCGGGAACAAGCGCTACGACTGGATGTACGAGTCGGAGCCCGAGCCGCACATGCACGGGCGCCGCATCTACCACGCGCGCGGCAAGGTGCTCGGGGGCTCATCGAGCATCAACGGGATGATCTTCCAGCGCGGCAACCCGCTCGACTACGAGCGCTGGGCGGGCGACGACGGCATGGAGAGCTGGGACTACGGGCACTGCCTGCCGTACTTCAAGCGGATGGAGACGTGCCTCGCGGGCGCTGACGTGTACCGCGGCGCGGGCGGCCCGCTCGTGCTGGAGCGTGGGCCGGCGGTGACGCCGCTCTTCGACGCGTTCTTCGAGGCCGTGCAGCAGGCGGGCTACCCGTTGACGAAGGATGTCAACGGCCGGCAGCAGGAGGGCTTCGCGAAGTTCGACCGCACGATCCACCGCGGCCGGCGGCTCAGTGCCGCGCGGGCGTACCTGCATCCCGTGCTGAGCAGGCCGAACCTCGAGGTGCGCTGCCGAACGTTTGTGAACCGGGTCGTGTTCGAGGGCGCACGGGCGGTCGGTGTCGAGGTCGGCGGCGAGGTCATCCGCGCGAACGAGGTGATCCTCTGCGGCGGCGCGATCAACTCGCCGCAGCTGCTCCAGCTCTCGGGCGTCGGGAACGCCGGCGAGCTCTCCGCGCTCGGCGTCGACGTCGTGCACGACCTGCCGGGTGTCGGCGAGCACCTCCAGGATCACCTCGAGGTGTACGTCCAGTACGCGTGCACGCAGCCCGTCTCGGTGCAGCCGGCGTTGAAGAAGTGGAAGCGGCCGTACATCGGCGCGCGCTGGCTCTTCCTCCGCAGCGGCCCCGGCGCGACGAACCACTTCGAAGCGGGCGGCTTCATCCGCTCGAACGACGACGTCGCGTACCCGAACCTGATGTTCCACTTCCTGCCCGTCGCGATCCGCTACGACGGGACGTCGCCCGGCGGCGACCACGGCTACCAGGTGCACGTCGGCCCGATGTACTCCGACGCGCGCGGCTCCGTGAAGATCACGAGCACCGATCCACGCGAGCATCCCGCGCTGAGGTTCAACTATCTCTCGACCGACCAGGACCGGCGCGAGTGGGTGGAGGCGGTGCGCTGCGCCCGCACGATCCTCAACCAGCCGGCGTTCGACGCGTACAGCGGCGGCGAGACCTCGCCGGGCCCCGGCGTCGCGACGGACGAGGAGATCCTCGAATGGGTGGCACGCGACGCGGAGACGGCGCTGCACCCGTCGTGCACGTGCCGCATGGGCGTCGACGACCTGTCGGTCGTCGACCCGGCGACGATGCGCGTGCACGGGCTCGACGGCCTGCGCGTCGTCGACGCGTCGGTGTTCCCGTACGTGCCGAACGGGAACATCTACGCGCCGGTGATGATGGTCGCCGAGAAGGCGGCCGACCTGATCCGGGGCGACACGCCGCTGCCTGCCGCGAACATCGACGTCTACCGGCACCGGGGGGCCCGTGCTGAACGAGCTGCAAGTCGGTGAGTTCCTCGCAGCGCTCGGCGAGCGCACGCCGTCACCGGCGAGCGGCTCGGCGACCGCGCTGACGGCGGCGCTCGCCGCGGCGCTCGCGGAGCTCGCTGCCCGCTTCGCCGAGGACGAGGACGCCGTGACGAAGGCGAAGGCGGCCGTCACGCGGCTCGTGCAGCTCGCCGACGAGGACGGGACGGCGTACGCGGCGTTCATGGCCGACCGCAACGACGAGACGCGTGCGCGGATCATCGCCGTGCCGGAGGAGATCGCCGCCCACGCCGACGAGGTCGCCGAGCTGGGAGAACGCGTGCGCGCCCAGCTCACCTCGAGCGTCGCGGGCGACGCGGAAGCGGCGGTCGAGCTCGCCCGTGCCGCCGCGCGCGTGGCGCGCAGGCTCGCCGAGCTGAACGCCTGAGGCCAGGCCGGTTTCGACGCGGCCCGGGCCGGGCACGACGGTGTGACGGCCGTCTCGGCGAGGCGCAGATGCAGAATCGGCTCTATAGTCCGCAAATGGGAAATGACACCTGGCGCGAGTTCCTGCGCGGCTCGGCGCCCTCCGGGCACGCCGTGCAGATCTACAGCGATCTCTCCGAGCTCGCGGGATCGGTGTCGTCGTATCTCGCCGCCGGCTTCGAGGCCGGTGAGCCGGCCGTCGTGATCGCGACGCCGGAGCACCTGACCCGGTTCCGGGCGGGGCTCGCGGCTGCCGGCTGGGACGAGGCGCGCATCGAGCGCGCCGGCCTGCTCGCCGTGGCGGACGCGGACGAGACGCTCGCGGCGGTCATGGACGGCTTCGACACTCCCTCGGCACAGGCGTTCGACCAGGTGATCGGAGAGCTGCTCGACCGGTTCCCGGGCAAGCAGGTGCGCGCGTTCGGCGAGATGGTCGACCTGCTCTGCCAACGCGGGCAGCAAGAAGCCGCGATCGCGCTCGAAGATCTGTGGAACGACCTCGGCCGGCGCAGCCGCTTCTCCCTGCTCTGCGGCTACCACCTGAACGTGTTCGACCGGGCCTCGCAGGCCGAGACGCTGCCGCACGTCTGCCGGGCGCATTCGCACGTGCTGCCGGCGCCAGACCCGGACCGCCTCCAGCGGGCGGTCGACCACGCGCTCGAGGAAGTCCTCGGAGCCTCCGAGGCGGGGAAGGTCTACGTGCTCGTCGGACAGCAGATCCGTGCCGACCGCGTACCGATGGCGCAGGTGCTGTTGATGTGGATCAGCGAGAACATGCCGGCGCTCGCCGAGCGCGTTCTCGCCTCGGCGCGGACGCGCTACCTCGACGAGCCCGTCGCGGTTTAGCCCGCTCTCCACGAGGTAACCACCACCCCGCATCGGCACCGTCTTGGGGGAATGCGGTGGAGCAGCACGCGCTGATCGCGGAGGTCAACCTGAAGATCCGTGAGCTCTCGCGGTCCGCGTACGCCGACAGCGACTACCCGGTCGACTTCCTCTGCGAGTGCGGCTGCCTCGAGCGGGTCAGCGTGCTCGCGAGCGTCTACGACGCGATGGAGGACCCGGTCGTCGTCGACGGGCACGAGGCAGGGCGCGGCGACCCCGCGGCCGACGCGCCGGCCGCGCGCGAGCGGAGCCGGAGAACGCGTCAGCGGCCCGGGCTCGGCGGCGCGCTTCCCTCCGAAGCCTGACGGCAGGCCAGAGGGAGCGGCGCCGGCGGTTTGCGTTTTCGCGAGAACGGCAAGAACGCACGCGACCGAGTCGCGACGAGTCAGACTTCAGCCAGTTGCTGATGGGTGGGCACCGGAATGAGCTCATTCGAGCCCCAGCTGAGAACCCAGACCTCGGAGGCCTCCGATCTCCGCGTCGAGGCCGTGCGCCGGGGCGGCTCGCTGGCGGTCGAGGTCACCGCGATCCAGCGCCTCCTCGGCTCCTCGTTCGCCGAGAACGCCACGCTGCGAAAGGAAGTCGAACGCCTCAACGCGCAGATCGACGCGCGCGACCTTCTTCAGCTCGCGCAGGGAATCATCATGGGACGGCTCGGCATACCGGCCGACGCGGCGCTCGAGCTACTGACGAAGGGTGCGGGGCCGGACGACAGCAAGTTGCGACTCATCGCGGCGGCCGTCGTCGCCGCGCGCCGGACCCCTTCCGAGGTCGCCGCCGACGTGCTCCCGGAGAGCACGAACGGCTGAGCGTCGCGCTTCGCAGAGCTGCGGGACAGGGATTCGAACCCCAACTTCCGGTTCCAGAGACCGGCGTCCTACCGTTAGACGATCCCGCATCGGATCGGCCTCGATTGTAGCCGGGCCGCCCGGAACCGGCCCGCTCAGACCTCGAGCCGGTAGATCTGGACGAGGCGCCGCTCGGTCTCGGTGTCGATGTGGGCGACGACCTCGACGTACGGCTCGAGGCCGGAGCCGCGGAGCTTCGCCTTCAGGAGCCCGTCGACCTGGAAGAGGCCGGAGGAGTTGTTCATCAGGATCTCGATCAGCACCGGGCGCTCCTCCCCGTCGCTGATCGTCACGTCCTCGATCGCGGCCGCGGACAACGAGTGCATCGAGACGCGGCCCCGCTCGAACGGGATCCGCGAGCGCCCCTTCGCCATGTCGAGCGCGTCGGCGACGCGGATCAGGCCGGCCTCGATCGTCAACGGCTGCCCGTCGGCGCGGTGGCTGATGATCGCCTGCAGCACCTCCGAGACGATCACGGTCAGGTTGGGCTCGTCGTAGATCCCCTTCAGCAGCTCGCGCAGCTTCGGCTCGGCGAGGAAGAGGCTGAAGTCCTCGTGGCCGTGCCGGTGGATCGACATGCCGATGCAGTGGGTGAGCGCGGCGAGGGTGACGACGACCTCGGCGTCGTCGCGCGTCATGCCGAAGTCGCGGACGACCGACGGCTCCACGTGGTGCTTCGTCAGCTGGCGGAGGAGCTTCAGGGCGATGTTCGTGACGATCTGGATGTGCACCCAGGAGTGGTCGTTGATCTCCATCCGCGCGACCGCGTTCACGTTCGAGACGTGCCACCAGCCCTTCAGCTGGGCGTCGTCGTTGACGCGCTCGACCAGCGTGCGGAGCTTCCGGTTGCCGCGGACCGGCACGTTGATCCGCATCCGCTCGATCGCCTCGGCCGGCGTAAGCGTGACCTCGTGCTCGGCCTCGGCGGCCACCGGCTGGTCGATCCGCTCGGCGGTTTCCTCGTCCATTCCCTCGTCGACCGACATTCACGGCAGTGTACGTCCGCGCCATCAGTCATTAATGCAGCATGCACCCGGAGCATCCCGTCAAGCTCGTCGTCGAGGACGACCTCCAGCGGAACCGGCTGACGGTCTTCTTCCGGCTGATCCTCGCCATTCCGCATCTGATCTGGGTCTTCCTCTGGACGCTTGTGACGCTGCTCGCCGCGATCGTCACGTGGCTGGCGACGCTCGTTCAGGGACAACCCCCCGCGGGGCTCCACCGCTTCATGTGTTCGTACGTCCGGTACGTCACGCATCTCAATGCGTACATCTGGCTCGTCGCCAATCCGTACCCGGGCTTCGTCGGCGAGGAAGGGGAGTACCCGATCGACGTGCAACTCCCCGCGTTGGCGCCGCAGTCGCGCTGGAAGACGGCGATCAGGATCTTCCTCGTCGTGCCGGCACTCCTTCTCTCGTCGGCCCTCGGCGGCGGCGGCAACGTCCGCTACACGTCCGGCGGCACATCGCGGTCGACGACGTACACCGGCGGCGGCGGCGCGCTCGCCACGGTCGTGGCGGTTCTCGGCTGGTTCGCAATCCTCGTGCGTGGGCGGATGCCGAAGGGCCTACGTGACGCCGGTGCGTACAGCGCGGGCTACACGGCTCAGATGCTCGCGTACCTGCTCTTCGTCACGGACACGTACCCGAACGCAGACCCGACGGCGATGCTCGCCGGGGTCGAACGGCCGCCTCAGCATCCCGTCCACCTCGTGGGCGACGCGGACGACCTTCGCTTCTCACGCGTCACCGTCTTCTTCCGGCTGCCGCTCGCGATCCCGCACATCGTCTGGCTCGTACTCTGGACGGTAGCGGCCGTTCTCGTCGGGATCGCCAACTGGTTCGCGACCCTCATCACCGGCACGCCGCCCGCGGGCCTGCACCGCTTCCTCTCGCGCTATGTGCGCTACTCGCTGCACGTGAACGCCTTCCTCTACCTCGCCGCGAATCCGTTCCCCGGCTTCGTCGGCGAGGAAGGGCGGTATCCGCTCGACCTCGAGCTGCCGGGGCCGATGCCGCAGAACCGCTGGAAGACCGGTTTCCGCCTCTTCCTCGCGATTCCGGCGGTGCTCGTGAACGGCGCGCTCGGCTGGGGTCTCGCCGTCGCTGCGGTGCTCACGTGGTTCGTCGCGCTCGCCACCGGCGAGGCGCCGTGGGGACTGCGGAACTTCTCCGCGTACGCCCTGCGCTATGCGTCGCAGGTCAACGCGTATGCGTTCCTGATCACCGAGGCCTACCCGCACGCGAGCCCACTCGAGGGTGCCGTTCCGGCGCAGCCCTCGTTCGCCGAACCCGCGTGACCCGTCGCACGGCCGCGCGGGCGCTGGTGCTCGCGCTGCTCGCCGGCGTCTGGGGGCTGGCGGCCTGGCTGCTGTGGCGGTCGACCGTCGTTCCGTCGCTCCGACTCCCGCACCCCGACGAGCACCGGTACTTCTCCGGTGGGCAGTTACGCGCGTCGGCGTCCTTCAGCCGCTTCTCTCTCGTCGACTGGGTGCTCACGACGATCGCCGAGCTCGGAGTGCTCGCGGTGTACGCCCGCAAGGGCGTCCGCTTCGTGCGCGAATCGGCCGCGGGGCGGCTCGGCACCGGGATGCTGCTCGGCATGATCGGCTTCGCCCTCGTCTGGGCGGCGCAGCTTCCGTTCGACGTCGCAGGCCTCTGGTGGCAGCGGCGGCACCACCTCACGCACGTCGGCTACGTGACCGAGATCTTCGGCAACTGGCTTGCGCTGGGCGGGCAGTTCGTCTTCCTCTGTGTCGCGCTGGCGATCGTCATGGGCCTCGCGCGGAAGCTGCCCGAGCTCTGGTGGGCGGCCGCCGCTCCGGTGTTCATCGCGCTCGCGCTGCTCTTCGCGTTTGTCAATCCATATCTCCTGACGACGCATCGCCTGCGCGACCCGCAGCTGCGCGCGGCGTCGCTGCGGCTCGAGCGGATCGAGCGCGTGCGCCACATCCCAGTCGTCGTCGAGGACGTGCACGACATCACGTCGCTGCCGAACGCCGAGGCGACCGGCCTCGGCCCGAGCCGTCGCGTCGTGCTGTGGGACACCCTCGTGCGCGACTTCACGCCGCGCGAGGTCACCGTCGTGATCGCGCACGAGCTCGGCCATCTCGCGCACGACCACATCTGGAAGGACGTCGGCTGGTACGCGCTCTTCGCGTTCCCCGGCGCCTTCCTCATCGCGCGGGCGACGCGACGGCAAGGCGGGATGGCGCGGCCCGCCGCGGTGCCGTTCTCCCTCTTCGTGCTCGTCGCGCTGAGCCTTGCGGCGCAGCCGGCTCAGAACGCGGTCTCACGTCACATGGAGGCGGAGGCCGACTGGGCGGCGCTCGAGGCGACGCACGACCCCGCGGGCGCGAGTGCGCTGTTCCGCCGCTTCGTCTCCACGACGCTGGGTGAGCCCAATCCCTCGAGCTTCGAGTACGTGTTGCTCGAGAACCACCCGACGATCATGCAGCGCATCGCCATGGCGCAGGCCTGGCGAGCCCGCTACGCGGCGTCGGAGGCCCAGTCGCCGTAGAGCGACGTGTAAAGGCCGCGCCGTGCGAGGAGCTCCTCGTGAGAGCCCTGCTCCACGATGCGGCCGTGCTCCAGCACGACGATCAGGTCGGCGTCGCGAATCGTCGAGAGGCGGTGCGCGATGATGAAGGCGGTCCGGTGCTCGAGCAGCAGGTGCAGCGCCCGCTCGATCTTCCGCTCCGTGCCGATGTCGACCGAGGACGTTGCCTCGTCGAGAATCAGGATGCGCGGATCGGCCAGCAGCGCGCGCGAGAACGCGATCAGCTGCCGCTGGCCGAGCGACAAACGCGAGCCGCGCTCGCCGAGCTGCGTCTCGTACCCGTCCTCCAGGCGCAGGATGAACTCGTGCGCGCCGACCGTCTGCGCGGCGTGCACGATCTCGTCCGCTGTAGCGTCGGGCTTGCCGAAGGCGATGTTGTGCGCCACCGTGCCGGCGAAGAGGAAGCCCTCCTGCGGCACGACGCCGAGCTGCCGCCGCAGCGACGCCTGCGTCACCTCGTTGAGGTCGAGCCCGTCGATGAGGATCCGCCCGTCGCGAGGCTCGTAGAAGCGGGCAAGCAGCTTCGCGATCGTCGACTTGCCGGCGCCCGTGTGGCCGACGAGCGCGACGGTCGTTCCGGCAAGCACGTCGAGGTCGAGATCGTGCAGCACGTCCTCGCCCGTGCCGTAGCCGAAGCGCACGTGGTCGAAGCGCACGCGCCCGTCGATCCGCGGCAGCGCGCCCGACGCCGGCCGGTCGCGCACCTGCGGCTGCTCGTCGAGCACCTCGGTGATCTTGTCGAGTGCCGCGGTCGCCGAGAGGAACGTGTTGAAGAGCTGCGAGAGCTGCTGCACCGGATCGAAGAAGTTCTGCACGTAGAGCATGAAGGCGAACAGCGTCCCGATCGTCACCTGGCCGTTGAAGTACAGATGGCCGCCGTAGCCGATCACCACCGCGAGGGAGATGGACGAGAGCAGGTCGACGAACGGGAAGTAGAGGCCGCTCAGGACGATCGTCTGCTGGTTCGAGGCACGGTAGCGCTCGTTGACCTCGCGGAAGTGCTTCACGTTCGCGCCCTCGCGCGTGAACGCCTGGACGACGCGCATGCCCGCGAGATCCTCCGCGAGCGTCGCCGTCACGAGCCCGAGCCGCTCCCGCACGGCGCGGTACGCGCGCGTCGAGCGCGTGCGGAACACGGCAGTGCCGATCGACATCAGCGGGATCACGGCCAGCGTCGCGAGCGCGAGCCGCCAGTCGAGAATGAAGAGGATCACGGCCGTGCCGACGAGCGTCAGGGTGTTCTGGACGAGGCTCGAGACGCCGTCGGTGACGAGCAGGTCGAGCGCCTCGACGTCGTTCGTCAGCCGGCTGATGAGGACGCCGGCGCGGTTGCGCTCGTAGAAGCCGAGCGAGAGCCGCTGCAGGTGCGAGAAGAGCTCGACGCGCAGGTCGGCCAGCATCCGCTCGCCGACCCAGCCTGTGAGGTACGTCTGGGCGTAGCTCATGCCCCAGTACGCGAGACCCGACGCGAGGAACGCGCCGACGATCAGGAGCAGGAAGCCGAAGTCGTGGCTCTTCAGCGCGTCATCGAGCGCGTACTTCGCGAGGAACGGCGGCGCCAGCGCGGTCGCGGTCGCGACGAGCAGCGACACGGCGGAGAGGGCGGTGCGCGTGCGATACGGCTTCGTCAGGCGCGCGAGCACGAGCAGGCGGCGACGCGTCTGCCGCCACGACCAGTCCTTCACGGAGCCGCCGCGCTCCTCGGTCAGCGACGAGCCGGGCTGCCAGACCTTCACGCGACGTCCTCCATCTCCGCGCGCGCCTCGACGGCGTCGGCGAACTGGCGCTCGAGCAGTCCGTGCTCGTAGATCTCGCGGTAGACGGCGCTCGTCTTCAGCAGCTCGTCGTGGGTCCCGCGCGCTGCGATGCGGCCCTCGTCGAGCACCACGATCTCGTCGGCGAGCGCAATGGTCGAGAGACGGTGAGCGATGATCAGCGTCGTCCGGCCGTGCATCGCCTCGCGTAGGCCGAGGCGAATCCGTGCTTCGGTCGAAGCGTCGACGGACGCGGTCGCGTCGTCGAGGATCAGCACGCGCGGGTCGACGGCGAGCGCACGCGCGATCGCGAGCCGCTGGCGCTGGCCGCCGGACAGCGTGATGCCGCGCTCGCCGATCACCGTGTCGTACCCCTTTGGGAGCCGCTCGACGAACTCGTGCGCCTGCGCGAGACGGGCGACGCGCTCGACCTCCTCGTCGGTGAGGTGCGGCGCGCCGAAGGTGATGTTCTCGCGCACGGTCGCCGAGAACAGGAAGGGCTCCTGCGAGATCACACCGATCTCGCGGCGGAGGGAGGTCAGCGTCACGTCTCGGACGTCGACGCCGTCGAGCGTCACGCGGCCCGAGCTGACGTCGTAGAAGCGGGGCACGAGCGACGTCAGCGTCGTCTTGCCGGATCCGGTGTGCCCGATCAGCGCGACGATGCGGCCCGCATCGATGTCGAGGTCGACGTCGCTGAGCACGCGCCGGTCTGCCAGGTATTCGAACGCGACGTGCTCGAAACGGATCTCGCCGGGCCCGGGAGGCAGGTCGATCGCTCCGGGCCGGTCGGTGACCTCCTCGGGCTCGTCCATGATCTCGAAGATGCGCTCGCCGGCAGCGGTCGCCCGCTGCAGCTGCCCGATCCACATCCCGAGCGAGCGGAGGGGCATCACGAGCATCGCGAGATAGAGGTTGAAGGCGATGAAGGAGCCGGGGCTGAGCGTGCCGTGCGTGACCATGCGCGCACCGGCGAGCAGGACGGCCGCCTGCGCGACGAGCGGCACGAAGGAGATGAGCGGCACGTAGAACGCGCGCTGGCGGTTCGCCTCGAGCGTGCGCCGGAAGACGGCCTCGGAGCGCAGGCGGAACTTCTCCACCTCGGCAGGCTCCTGCGCGAATGCCTTGACGACGTGGACGCCGACGATGTTCTCCTCTGCGACGGTCGCAACGTCGGCGAGCCGCTGCTGCACGTCGCGTAGCGTCGGATGCGACACGTGGCTGTAGCGGTAGGCGAGCACGACGAGCAGCGGCGTGACCGCGACCGAGATGAGCGCGAGCTTCCACTCGAAGACGAAGAGGACGCCGGTCACCGAGACGACGGTGAGCACGTTCTGGAAGAAGAAGATGAGCCCGTAGCCGAGGAAGAAGCGCACGCCCTGGAGGTCGACGGTCGCGCGCGACATCAGCTGGCCGGTCTGGTGGCGGTCGTAGAAGCCGAACGAGAGCCGGACGAGGTGCGCGTAGAGCCCGTTGCGCATGTCGAACTCGACGCCGAGCGCCTGCTTGCCCGAGATGAGCCGGCGGCCCGCCATCAGGACGGCGCGCACGACCCCGAAGCCGACGATCAGCCAGACCGACAGCCAGAGCGCGTGGCGGTCGTGCCCGCGGAGGCCGGTATCGATCACGTGCTTCGTCACCCAGACGACTGCGATCTGCGCCGCCTGCGAGCCGATCGCGAGGAGCGTGGAGACGATCAGGCCCACCCGGTAGGGCTTGAGGAACCCGAGCAGGCGGAAGAAGGTCGTGCGGTACGGAACGGCGCTCACCGAACCAGGTTAGAGCCAGCAGGGCCAGACGTCGCGGAGCGGAGCTTGCTCCGCGCAGCAGTGACGCCGCTCCGCCGTGAGCACACCGAAGAAGGGGGCACACGGGGGAAACACGGTTTCCCCCGTGAAGCGAGCGCAGCGACGCGGTCTTAGAGACGCGAGAGCTCCCACCGCACGAGCCCGAGGG
>Ga0209726_10005402_pt1 | contig 15526 bp, 14 predicted proteins | sample Subgrocontami54m_FD_187453 | JGI IMG/M metagenome (GOLD analysis project Ga0209726, IMG submission 187453) | Subsurface groundwater microbial communities from S. Glens Falls, New York, USA - GMW46 contaminated, 5.4 m (SPAdes) (version 3) | ecosystem: Environmental > Aquatic > Deep subsurface >... | reverse complement strand
GGAAAAGCCGCGGCGGTTGAGCAGGAGCATGGTTTGCTCGCCGGATTCGATGCGTTGATTGACGGCCTCGACCAGGGAGCGGGCGAAGGTGGATTGCTTGCGGGTTTCGAGGAACTCCTGGCGCATGTCGATGAGTTCCACGGCCGGCATGGGGCGGTTTTCGATGCGCTGAGGAAGCTCGATGAGGGTATACTTGCCGCGATCGGCGTTGAAGCGTGACTCGAGGCTCGGGGTAGCCGAGCCGAGCACGACGACGGCGCGGGCGCCGCGGGCGCGGACAATGGCGACGTCGCGGCCGTTGTAGCGGGGCGTCTCACCTTGCTTATAGCTTTGGTCGTGCTCCTCGTCGATGATCACGAGTCCGAGGTTTTGGACGGGAGCAAAGACGCCGCTGCGTGTGCCGACTACGACGCTGGCTTCGCCGGAGCGGATTCTGCGCCATTGTTCGACGCGCTCCATGCCGGAGAAGGCGGAGTGGAGGATGGCGACGCGGTCTCCAAAGCGGTGGAAAAATTGTCCGGCGACAGCGGGTGTAAGTCCGATTTCGGGAACCAGGAGGAGAGCGCCGCGGGAGAGGGCCAGCGTTGCTTCAATCAGATTGAGATAGACCTCGGTCTTACCGGAGCCGGTGACGCCCTGCAGCAGGAATGTTTCGAATTTGGCGGCGGCCAGCGATTGTTGGATGCGTGTGCAGGCAGCCTGCTGGGCGGGGTTGAGCAGGTGCGGGGGGCGAGGCGGAGCGTTGAGCATGGACGGAGGCTCCGGGCGCAGGTGGATGAGGCCGGCCCGGGCGAGAGCGCGAGCGGCGGGACTGGCTTTGGGAAGAACGGCTTCGAGGCCGGCGAGGTTGTGAGAGCCGGGATGGAGTTCGAGGTATGAGACGAGTTCGCGCTCGGATTTGGTGAGCTTTTCCGAGGCCGGGCGGCGGGAGAATTCGGCGCGAAGCTGCGCGGCGGGGGCACGGAGCGGGTCGCGATCCGCCTGATCCTGATCGAGGGAGACGAGTCCTTTTTTCAGAAGTGATTTGAGGTTGGACTCGGCGGTTGGGATTTTCTTTTTGAGGTAGCCGGCCGACAGAGGCCTTGCTTCCAGCATGCGCAGGAGCGCGACGGCGGGTTCATCGGCTGGAGTTCCGAGAAGAAGTTGACGCGCGACCTGGCGGCCCCGGTCCGTGAGTGTGAAGATCCTGGTTTTGCGTGTTTCGCCGGCGAGCGGGATCATGGCACGGAGGACTTCGCCGAGCGGTGCGCAGTAATAGGTGGCAATCCAGCGGCCCAGCGCCATGAGTTCGGCATCGAGGACAGGTTCTTCGTCCAGGAGCCGGAGCGCTTGTTTGGCCTCAACCTCGGGGGGATCGTTATGGCAGCGCAGGGCGACACCGATCAACTTGCGGTGACCAAAGGGAACCACGAGACGGCAGCCGGGCTGGACCCGGTGGCGGAGCGTCAGCGGGAGCAGGTAGGTAAAGGGACGGTCGAGCGGAACCGGGAGGATCACGTCGCAGAACTGGGGCTGGGGCTCGGGCACGGCTAGCAACTTTTCGGCGAAAACAGGTTTAATAGAGGCATGAAAACTACGACACGAGTCAGCCTCACTATCTTAGCCTTATGTGGACTCCTGGCCTTGCCCTCGATGGCCGGCAATCTGGATGGCAAATGGACTGGGACAATGAAAATTCCGGCGAACAAGAAGCAGGAGGCCCGCGAGACTCCTGTGACGTTGGAGATACGGTCTGAAGGGGAGACGGTGAAAGGGACCGTTTCGGCCTCGCGCGGGAAGAAGGCGCCCGCGTTGGAGATTCAGGATGCCAAGATCGACGGGAACAAAGTGAACTTCACCACTGTGACCAAGACGAAGAAGGGGGAGCAGAGCACGCAGTGGGAGGGGACACTGGAGGGCAGCGCGTTGAAGTTGATCCGGAAGGGGAGGCGCAAGCAGCCGAACGCGGAGGCTACCTTGCAGCGGGCGGGCTAGCCCGAGGCTAGATCTCCACCCGGTCCATGGCGAGGAATTCGCGGATGTGGGGATGTTCGGACTGGTTCAGAAAACGAACGGGTCCGAAGTAGATCACTTTGCCGTCGTGAAGGAAGACGACGCGGTCGGCCACCAGGCGCATGAGATCGAGGTCGTGGGTGACCACGACGGATGTGATCCGGAGCTGCTTTTTGAGACGAAGCATCAGGCTGCCCACGTGATCGGACATGATGGGGTCGACCATGGTGGTCGGTTCGTCATAGAGGATGCACTGGGGCTGAGCGGCGAGGGCGCGGGCGATGGCGACCGAGCGCTTGAAGCCGGTGGAGAGATCCGAAGGATAGGCGTCGTAGAAATCCTGGAGATCGACCAGGCGGAGGAGGCCCTTGACGATCTCTTCGCGATTGGACTCATCATAGTCATCGCGAAGTTCGAGCGAGAAGAGGATGTTCTCGGCAACGGTGAGGGAATCGAAGAGTGCGCCCGACTGGAAAACCATGGTGACCTTCTTGCGGATCAGGCGCAGATCGGCTTCGGGGGCATCGGTGATGTCGACATGGGAAACGATGACGCGGCCGGAGTCGGGTTTGAGGAAGCCCATGATGTGGCCAAGGGAAACGGACTTGCCCACGCCGCTGCGGCCGATGATAGCGACGGTCTCGCCAGCTTTCACATTAAAATTGACATCGACTAAAACAGGCCTATCGAACGTCTTATTGACATGACGGAACTCGATGTAGTTGGGATAGAGTTCACTCATGATGTGATCGCGGACCAGTCCGCGGGAGTGTTGAGATTGAGAAAGGCTTGTTTTTCATCTACTTGCCAAGTTTTCATTGTGACAGATTCGAGCGCTTGGCGGACCTTGCGAACGCCGGTTTGGAGAGCGTGGGCCAAGGGATCGAGGGCGCTCAAGTGATAGACGGCGCAAAGCGGCTGGAGGCGGCCATCGGGTCCGATGGGAAGAAGGCAAGCGGCGCCGGATTGGGCGGCTTGACCCAGGAGAAGGCCGAGAAAAGGCGTTTCCAGGGCCGGCATGTCGCAGGCGACGATGAGATTCCATTCGGCCTGTTGCAGAGAGAGGGCAGCGACGATGCCGGCCAAGGGCCCAAGGCCACACTGCTGATCCGGGAAGACAGGCCAGGCGAGGTGGGCATAGCGATCGGGCGGGCCGATGATGGCGGCCGAACCGGCTGCAGCCTCCACCTTGCGGCAGGTTTGCTCGATCAGAGTGCCGCCGGGGAGCGGGAGCAGCGCTTTGTCGCGACCCATGCGGGTGCTGTTGCCGCCGGCCAAAACAAAGCCCGAGGTATCTCGCACATGACCATGTTAGCGCGAGCCAGTGGAGGCGCAAGGAAGGGCTATGCAAGAATGGAAGAGATCGCGGCTTGAAATAAGGATTGTGAATCATCGGTTTAGGGGTATAATCAGGGGAAACAATAAGATGCGGTTTTGTTTCATAGCAACGGTGGCTCTGGCGGGCGCGCTACCGTCCCTGGCCGGAGCCTCGATTGAGGAAACCGCGGCAGTAGCCTCGGTGGTGCGGGCGGATGCGCGAACGGGCCGGCTGGTACGCCGGATTGTGGTGCCATCCCAGATAGTGCCCTCGCGCACGATCGAGCGACGCACACCGGCGGCGTTTCACCCGCCGGCAATGACAGGCGCCGCGGTGGATGAAATGGTGAACGAGGTGGCCCGGCAGTACGGCGTGGATCCGCTGCTGGTGCATTCGGTGATCTACGTGGAAAGCAGCTACAACCGGTTTGCGCTATCGCCGAAGGGGGCGCAAGGCTTGATGCAGCTGATTCCATCGACGGCCCGGCGATTCGGGGTAAGCAACAGCTACGACAGCCGGCAGAATATCGAAGGCGGGGTGAAGTACCTGCGCTTTCTGCTGGACCGGTTCAGCGATTTGCGGCATGTGTTTGCGGCCTATAACGCGGGGGAGGAAGCGGTGGCGCGATACCGCGGCATTCCACCGTACGCCGAGACACAGGAATATGTGTACCGTGTGGGCAAGCGCCTGGGCGAGTTGCGGCGACGGCAGAGACAGACGCCGGTCGCGGTGGAGGTGGCATCGGCGCCGGCGCCGGAGTATCCTCCGCTGGAAAGTTTTTTGGATGCTGAAGGAAGGTTGCACTTAAGGACGAGGTAAACGCGAATCGAATGACACAGGCCGATTCCTCCCCCAGGCCGGTGGCAGCCACAACGATGAGGCTGGCAAATCCGGGTCTTGTCATGGCCCTGCTGGCAACCTGGATAGTTGCCCCGCTGGCGCTGCGTGCGGACCCTGAAACAGAGTTAGCCCAGTTGAATGAAGTGCGATTTTGGTCCGCCGGCGATGTGACGCGGGTAGCGCTGGAGACCAGCCTCGAGGTCCAGTTCAAGTATGACAGGCTGAAGAGTCCGGACCGGGTTTACGTGGATCTTTACGACACGGTGCCCAAAGGCGCGAAGGGGATGAAGACCATCGCTGTCGGGGACGGGGTGATCAAACGGATCCGCACCTCCCTGTCGCAGAAAAATGTCACGCGCGTGGTGCTTGATCTGGAGGCGGAGGTGGAGGTGTCCACCAGCCAGTTGAGCAATCCAGATCGTGTGATGATTGAGTTGCGGAGGCCGGCGGAGGTTCCCGCGGCTCGCCCTGCTGCCAGTCCTTCGGCCGAAGGCCGGGCATCCAAGGAACGACCGGAGGCGAAAACGGACGCGAAGGCTCCTGTGAAAGCGGGGCGTGAAGGAAAGCCTTCTCAGGAGCCCGCTCTCACAACGGAGCACAGCGCGGCGGGAACGGCGCGAGTTAATGGTGGATCGGCAGGCCGCGCCGGCCCCGTACGAGCTTTTGTAGCGCCTGCCTCAGCGACTCCAGTGGTGGAGACGCCGTTCGTGCTGGCACAGGCCGGAAAACTTCCGGCCATTCCGGCGGTCTCTGTCCAGCGAATGCGAGTGTCCAGAATTTTGGAACCGGCGCCGGTCCTGCTTGCCCGGCCACCGGCATCGGCCCCGGAGACGTCTACGGCATTGGCTGAAGTTGGCAGACCGAGGGCGGAAGCCGCATCCGAATCCTCCATTTCCACGGCCGCGTCAGTTCCGGCCGAGGTCCGGATCGCGAACCCGGCGAAACGCGACAAGACGGGGAACCGATCCTTGACCCGTGTGTTGGGGCTGAAGCTGGGGCGCGTGGTGCTCGATGCCGGCCATGGGGGCCATGACACGGGAACGATTACCAAGTCCGGCCTGGTCGAGAAGGAGCTTGTGCTGGATGTAGCGCTCCGGCTGGGGAAGCTGATTGAGGAACGGCTGGCTGCCGAAGTCATCTACACGCGCGCCGACGACACCTTTATCCCACTGGAAAAGCGGGCAGTGATCGCAAACCAAAAGCAGGCGGATCTGTTCTTGTCGATCCATGCCAACTCGAGCCCGTTCAAAACGACGGTGGGCACTGAGACCTTTTATCTGAACTTCACCTCCTCGAAAGCCGACATGGAGGTGGCCGCGCGTGAAAACGCGGGAGCTGAGAAATCGATCCATGAGTTAACGGATTTGCTGAGAAAGATCGCGCTGAAGGACAAGAAGGACGAATCCAGAGAGTTCGCAGACAAGATTCAGCAAGCGTCCTACGATTTTTCTACCCGGACGCATGGCAAGATCCGGAATCGGGGAGTGAAGACGGCGCCTTTCATAGTGCTGATCGGGGCGCAAATGCCGGGCGTGTTAACCGAGATAGGATTCATGAGCAATTCGAAAGAGGAAGGGTTGTTGAAGAAGCCCGAACACCGGCAGAAGATCGCGGAGTCGCTTTTCAAAGGGATTGAGAGTTACACGGAATCATTGAGCAACTTCCGGGTTGCGCAGCGGCAATAGAGTTACTCGAAGAGGGTAAAGACGGTTTTGTCGCGCCCTTGCTGCTTGGCCTTGTAGAGGGCGCGATCCGCGGCTCCAATCAAGGCTTCCGCGCCAGCGATAGCCTGACCCGGTTCCAAGGTAGTGGCGCCGAAACTGGACGAGACGTTCAGGGTATCCGAGCCGACCTGGATCGGTTCCCGATTCACCTGGGCGCGCATTCTCTCGGCTGCGGCAATAGTCTCCTCCTTGCCGCAACGGGGGAGAATGAGGAGAAACTCCTCGCCGCCATAACGGCCGACCGAGTCATAGGGCCGAACCGAATGGAGCATGCGGGAAGAGACCTCAACGAGAACCGCATCGCCGGTGTTATGGCCGTAGGTGTCATTGATGGTCTTGAACCGGTCCAGATCGCCGATGACCAGGCCCAGCGGGACGCCTTCGCGCTGGCAGCGTGACAGTTCCTTGAGCAGAATATCGTAAATGGCGCGGCGGTTCCAAAGCTGGGTGAGAGAGTCGCGAGTGGCCTGGACGCGCAGGGCCTCCTGAGCTTGCAGAAGTTCGGCTTGCAGGTCAATGATCCTGCGGCCGGGGCCGAGGCGCACTTTCAGTTCGTTTCCATCAAAGGGTTTGACGAGGTAATCGTCAGCTCCGGATTCCATCCCGACGATCAGGTCTTCCTTCTCGTGGCGGGAGGTGAGCAGGAGAATGTAGGTATAGTGGGGAAGATTCTGCTGGCGGACCATGCGGCAAACTTCCACACCGCTTAAGCCAGGCATCATCCAGTCCAGAATCACAAGGCGGGGAGCGTCGGCACGGCGGAGAATTTCCCAAGCCTCGGCGCCGTTGGGTACGGAAATGACCTGATAGCCCCATGTCTTGAGTTCCACCTCAAGCAACTTCCGCGAAACTGCGCTGTCATCAGCGATCAGTACTTCCATACTCTCGATTCCGTCACGTGACACCCCGGAGGAGCCGGTTGGGGAGGCCGACAAAAGTTCAGCGATGTCGATTGAGCATGATGCAGGTTGGCATAAATGCGAAGCTTTCTGCATACGCTCCTCATCGACTTATCACAGCCTATTCTTTAAAGTCTAGTAGAAAGCTCGGCCCTCCGGAGCCTTTATCCGAGGTTTAGAACAACGAACCCTTGGCTATTGGACATACGCCCCGATAGCACAATTCGCTCTTGCTGCGAGGGGTTACACTGGCAGCAAGTTACAGTTTTCCTGGTCCTTGCGCTAAATTATACCTTATCAGGAGGACCTCAGTGTCTGCTACTACAATGTCAGGGCTTAGTACGGCCGCCTTGCTATGGATATTCCTCGGGGCGGGGCTGGCTAAGGCGCAAGTGCAAGAGCCAGCTAAGCTGGCCTCCAACCCACAAAAACTTGTAACATTTTACGCGTTTGACGACGCGCAAGTCCCGGCGGCTGTCCGGGGAGTGGGGCAGGGCGCACTCCCGGTCAAAGCCAGTGATGGGGCCGCCTGGAGCGGCTCTTCGCAGGGTCTGGTGCGGCGGCAGCCAGCGGCGCGCATTCCAGGGGACCGGGTGCAGTATTTTTCAGGGAGGCGGTATCTACCCGACGATGAGGTGCAAGGTATCGTTCCGGACAACTCGGGCGGAGTATGGGTTCGAACGCAAACCGGGATCAGCCACATTGCCATGGTTCGGATGAGCCTGGAAAAGAAGGCGGCGTACTTTGAAGAGCGGGTAAAGATGCGGCACGACCGCTACGGGCTGGTGGCGAGCTCGACCTTGCGAACGCCAGGAGATCTGAGCACGAACCAATTGGATCCGAGCGACAACGATGGTCTCTGGACGGCGATGTATGCGGCCGGGGAATGTTTCCGGTATGCCGTCACGAGGTCCGCCGAGGCGCTGGCGCGGGCGCGTAGGAGCGTGGAGGCGGTGCTGTTTCTGGAGGAGGTGACGGGGCGCCCGGGTTATCCGGCCCGGTCCTATATCCGAAAAGGAGACCGGCGCGGTGCGGGAGGGACATGGGTCTGGACGGCGGATGGGGAGAAGGAATGGAAGGCGGACACAAGTTCGGACGAGATTGTCGGGCACTACTATATTTTCGGCATCGCCTATGATCTGCTGCCGGATGCGGGGTTGAAGCGGAAAGTGGCCGCGGTTACCTCGCGCATGACGGACCACATCATCGGGAACGGCTACAACCTTACCTGCATACATGGGCAGCCGACGTATTGGGGGCGGTGGTCAAAGGAATACTTCGGAACCAGACGAGGCAAAGGGGATGGACCGCTGAACGCTGTGGAGCTGTTGAGTTTTCTCAAGACGGCCCACCACATCACCGGAGATGCGCGTTATGAACAGGAATACCGGAAGGTGGCCAATGAGTTGGACTATACGGGGCTCGCGTTGAAGCTGAAGGAGCTCCGCGAGGAGATCAACTATTCGGACGAGGAACTGGCGATGCTGCCATTCTACCTGCTCTTCCGGTATGAAAAAGACCCGAAACTGCTTTCGATTTACCGTGCGGCGCTGGAGCAGTGGTGGGAGAACATGGAACGCGAGCGAAATCCCCTGTGGACTTTCATCTATCAGGTGGCCAACCCGTCCAAGAAGGCCGATCTGGGGGCGGCCGTGTACACGCTGAACCGGATTCCGATGGATCTGCGGACGTGGAGTGTCAACAACTCCTACCGGACCGATATGGAATGGGAAGGCAAGCCGGACAGATTTGGGAGACGGCAAACGAGGACTTGGCTGGCGCCGGATGAGCGGCCGGTGATGAAGTGGAACGGCAACCCGTTCCAGGTGAACGGAGGCAACGGAGGGCGGTCAGAGGATGACGGGGCGTTTTTCTTGCTTCCCTATTGGATGGGCCGGTATCATAATCTAATTCAGTAACGATGCGAATCAATTTGGGGCAGTGGAGGTAAAAATGCCACAAACAGGAGAAGTATTACTGGGAATTTCCGGACCGGATCGCAGGCCATGGGCCGGCGGAGCCGTGACGGTGCAACTGATCGACCCATTTTCCCAGACCAGAAAAGTCCTGGTACGGCGGCGGATGGCGGCCGGCTCTGACAGTCTTCTGCTGCGGGAGATTCCGGCCGACGCCGGACAGCGCTACAGCATGATTGTGACCGCGAATGGCTTTGAGGGCACGGGCCTGTATCCGGTAAAGCCGGAGCCTGGCCGGCGCGTCAACCTGGCCGCGATGTTAATCCCGGAAAAGGCGGCGCCGGATCTGACTCAATTTTCCTACCGGGCCTTGGCGGACACCTCCCCGGCCTTCCATGCGGCGCTGACAGGGGCTGGAATTGAGGAGGCGGACTTCCGGGCGCTGTCGCCGGAGCAGATTGCCGGCGGGTTGAACATCGAGGCCAAGCTACGCAACACGCGTATTGCGGATGGGCAGGGGATTGATTTTATCCGCGAGATCGGCGGCGGCGAGACAGACCCCATCCGGCAGGATCGAATTTTCGCTTATGTGGACGCGGACATGCCGTCCAAGGTACGGGAGGAGATGCGGGAAGACGGCACGTTCCGGGAACTGGACCCTTCCGCGAACGAAGCCTTCCACCGGGGGTTTCCGGTCAGCTTCAAACAGAAGGTTTCCTTTGGCAGCCTGCAACTGTCCTTCGCGGCGGCTCCGTCGGCGAACGGGCTGCTAAAGGCCGATATCGACATCGATCTACTCACCGATGTTGGCCACTTCGGCGAAGTATTTCTCAACTTTCTTCTGAAGCAGAAAACCAATCCGTATACGGTGTACCGGTTGTTGTTTGACCAAGGCATCGCACCGTTGTACACGGTCAAGGCGCAGAGTGAGGCCTCCGAGGCAGCGGCATAAGTAAAGGACGGCCATCCTGCTGGTCCCAATTGTTTTGAAGGTGGGAGGGGTTCCATGCTGTATGAAGTAGAGACAAAGAAATCATTAGAACAGTTGGATGCCTCGCTGCGAGCGGAGGCCGCCAGCCGCCAGTTTGGCGTGCTTGCGGTGCATGACCTGCAGGCAGCGATGCAGAAGAAGGGGGTCGCATTCGGCAACAAGTGCCTGGTTTACGAGGTCTGCAATCCGGAGCAGGCAAAAAAGGTGCTGGAAGCAAACGGGGCATTCTCGAGCATGCTACCGTGTCGAATCTCGGTGTATAGCTCCGGTGCGGGATACCGGCTGTCGACGATCCTTCCAAGCGCATTGGCGCGGCTCTTTCCTGGCAATGAGATTGAGCCGGTGGCGCGCGAGGTCGAATTGGTAGTGAAGGAGATCATGCAAGCAGCAGCTGGGTAGATGGCAGGTGGAACAGCCCAAGCCAATGCTTCCTAGTGGGAATGGTTAGCCTCCGCCGGCAAAATAACGGAAAACAATTGGACCCTGGTCCCGTACCAAACTTGCTTTTCCGGTCCAATTCAGTCAAGCTAGTCAGTTTTCACCCTCAATTACAAATGCGGATTCGGGTCCTCCATCATGATCACTGTTTCGACGGTGCAGCTTCAGCGGCGTTTTTTACACGTTGGGCCGAAGAGAAGCTATACCCGGGCGCGGAATTCCAATACACGGGAATGATGCACACGCCTGCCCAGACCTGGGACGAAGCCTTGCTGGACGGCGACTACAACGCCATTGTCGATTTCAAATACTCCAACAGCGCGAAGGTGAGTTGGTGGTTTGATCATCACCAGTCGGCGTTCCTGACTCCGGAGGACGCCGAGCAGTTCCGGACCGCGAACGCGCCGAACCACTACTACGACGCCAGCTACCGCTCCTGCACCAAGTTTATTGCGGACGTGGCGCGTGAGAAGTTCGGCTATAGCGCACCGGATCTGGAGGAATTGATTTACTGGGCCGACATCGTGGATGGGGCGCAGTACACGAGCGCAAAAGTGGCTGTGGAGCTTGCCTCACCAGCGACGCAACTGGTTCTGGTCATTGAAGGCGCGAAAGGCTCAGGCGAGGTGCAGCAGATCATCCGGTTGATGAAGCACCGGCCGCTGGCGGAAATCATCGCGAACCCGCAAGTGCAGGCGCTCTACCAGCCGCTCTACCGGAATCACGTGGAGAGCATCGATCTGATCCGGGCGGCGAGCAGCCAGCATGACAAGGTGGTTTTCTTCGATCTGACGGCCCGTGAGATTGAGGGCTACAACAAGTTCATCCCCTACTACTTGTTCCCGAACTCGGTCTACACCGTATCGGTGCTCACCGCCAGCTTCCGCACGAAAGTGTCGGTGGGCTCCAATCCGTGGACTCCGGAAGCGCCCCAGCATAATCTGGCCAGCATATGCGAGCGATATGGAGGCGGAGGGCACCCGCGCGTGGGCGCCATCAGCTTCGAAAAGAGCGCCGTGGAACAGGCAAAGCAGGTGGCCAGCCAAATCGTACAGGAACTGAACAGTTAACGGCGGCCTGCGATGGCCAGTCAGCTAATCAGGCCGTTGCGGATGGCGAAGCGGACAATGTCGCCCGTGTTGTGGAGATTGAGTTTCTCCATGACGCTACCGCGGTGGGACTCCACCGTGTAAATGCTCAGATGAAGTATATTGGCAATCTCTTTGTTCGTTTTGCCATCGGCCACCATGATGAGGACTTCGCGTTCCCTGCCGGTGAGCAGGTCCACCGGGTTGGAGACATGTTTTCTGTAGTCGGTCAGGACAGCATCGGAGATGGCCGGACTCAGGAAGGCCTCGCCGCGATGCACGGAGCGGATTGCGCGCAGCAGATCGTCATCCTCGGAATCCTTCAGCAAGTAGCCGCGTGCGCCGGCGCGTAGAATTTCCCGGACGTAGACGGAGTCCTTGTGCATGCTCAGCGCCACTACTTTCGTGTTCGTGAATTCATCGCAGATCTGGCGAGTGCCTTCAATACCATTCAACTCCGGCATGGACACGTCCATGACGACGATATCGGGTGTACACTTGCGCGTTTGCTCAATCGCCTCGCGGCCCGTTTTGGCTTCGCTCACAACCTCCATGTCCTCCTGGGAATCAATGAGCATCCGGACGCCCTTGCGCAGGATGGTATGGTCATCAGCCAACAAAACTCGAATCTTCTTGCTCCGCATTGAGGTCCACTTTTTGCAGCGGAACTTCGACGTGAATGCGAAGGCCGCCTTCCTTTCGATTTTCAGCCTTCAAGTCGCCGCCGAGCTGGCGCGCTCTGGCCCGCATGCCGACCATTCCAAGACTGTAATTCCTTTCGCCTGCCGACTGCTGGATACCATGGCCGTTGTCGGCAATTTCGAGGAGCACGGTTTGACCGGAAATGTGGAGGGAAACCCAGGCCTGTGTAGCCTCTGAATGGCGCGAAATATTGGTCAAGGCCTCCTGTGTAATGCGAAAGAGGTGCGTCTCCACGGGCTCGGCAAGCCGTTGGTCCAGGTTGGAGGTGTAGGCGACGGGAACCTGCGTTCTTTGAGTGAATCGCTCGGAGAGCCAACGCATGCCGGAATCGAGTCCAAAATCATCGAGGACCACGGGCCGCAATACCTGGGACAACTTTCTCACGTTCTGGAGCACCTCATCCACAATGCCGATGCATTCCTGGCGGTCAATGCCCGCCCCGGATTCCGGGATACGGCTCAGAATACGACGGAGCCCGCTCAGAGACTGGCCCAACTCATCATGCATTTCGTGGGAAAAGCGGCGGGCCATCTTTTCGTGTCCATCGATCATGTGCCATGAGACGTGGGCCAGTTCCGCCGCCTGCCATTCCAGTTTGGCGAAGGCCCGCTGAATGATCCACACAGTCAGCCCGGCTGTGCCGGCGGCTAACAGGAAACAAAGGCCGAGAACCCAAGTCAGATCGTCAATCAACTCCTGGGTTTGCTGAACGATCATGGCTTCCACCTGTGCCCCGCGTTCGGAGTGAATCAGTTGTTCCCGAACAAGATCCTGGGCGGTGTCCTGGATGCGGTTCGAGCCTTGATAGCCCAGATAGCCGGCCAACAGCACAAGGCCGACGACCAACCCGAAGCCAAGGATGGCGACCCGGTGCACCCTGGCTGGTGACATCGGAGGATCGGTCACCAGGTCCAGCGAGGATTTCGGAACAGTGGATTGGTCCATGGGCGTTGCGCCTATCTTCTCCAGAATGGCACTCGCGGCACGGTTCTGCATCCCCTGCCCAGGGGAGCAAACCCTGGGTCAGCAGGCGATGGAGGACGGCTATCAACGGACGGAATCTCCCTATTGCGGGCTAGGGTGCCTTCGTCCGGAAATCCGCATGATGGTTTAGTGAAGCAAAAGTTACTCTGCGCGGGTCTCGTTTGGGCTGCCATGGCCAGCGCCCAGACGCCGGCTGGAAGCCAACCGGTGACCCTGGAACAGGCGATTCAGGAAGCGCTGGCGAAGAACCTCGATCTCGCGGCTGAGAAGGTGAACGTCAGAGTGGCGGAGGCACGCCAGATCACGGCGCGCCTCCGGCCCAATCCTGTGTTGACGGTCTCCGGCCAAACACTCAATCTAGTGGGTGCTCGATACTCACCCGACACTCCGCTCGGTCCCAATCAGGTCAACATTCACACGGAATTTCCCATCGAGCGCGGGCACAAGCGCGAGGAGCGGATCGCAGTGGCAAGAGAGGAGAAGTCGCTGGCCGAACTGGGAGTGCGCGAGGTCATGCGCCAGGTGATTGCCGCTGTGCAAAGCGCGTTTGTCGACGTCCAGCTTGCCAAGGAGAGCCGGCAACTGGCGCAAGAAAACCTGAAGAGCCTGGAAGGCGTTGTCGCGATCAACGAAATCCGGTTGAAAAGCGGTGATCTGGCCCAGGTGGAGCTGGACCGGTCACGCGTGGCCGCACTCCAATATCGCGCGGCGGTGCAACAAGCCAGATTGCAACAGGATCAGGCAAAGACGCAGTTGCAGCATCTGATGGGTAGGAGGCAGAAGTTGCCCGATTTCGACGTCGCGGGCGAAATGCGGCGTGAAGGGGCTGTTGCGGCACCCGATGAGATCACGCGGCTGGCCTTGACGCGGCGCCCGGATTACCTGCTCAATCAGCAGGCGCAGGCGCGTTCTCGGGCCGACTTGCGCCTGCAACTGGCCAACGGCAGGATCGACTACTCCATCGGCACCGAATATACGCACCAGTCGGCTTGGGGCATCGGCGGCAGCTCGATGGGGGTGTATTTCAGCATGCCTCTGCCAGTGTTCAACAGGAACCAAGGCGAGATCGCGCGGGCACAAAGGGAGATCGGTCTGATTGGGGCGCGCCGGGAAGCATTGGAGTCTATCATCCAGACGGAAGTGGAGAAGGCGCACCGGCAGAACATCGTATTCCAACAGCTTCTAGCCAGCGTTGAGGCAGACATGCTGGCCAAGGCCAGGAGCGTCCGGGACACAACGGAGTACTCCTACCGTCGCGGCGAAGCCAGCCTGGTGGAGTTCCTGGACGCGCAACGGGCCTTCAACGATGCCATGCAGACCTACAATGAGGCCCGCGCCAACTATGCGCGCAGCCTGTACCTGATCGACACGGTTTCCGGCGCCACCGTGAGCGGGTCCTAACGCCACATCGGGAGAGAAAGAAACATGGAACTATTTCACATTGGCAGGGCGGCCGCACTTGGATGTATGGCGTTGGCCCTGACTGGCTGTGGCCAGTTAAAAAATGAAACCGTGGTCAGCGCGAAACCGGGACCCAGCGCCAAGCCGGGACAAGCGATCATCGATCCGGATTCGCCGCAGCTTAGCCAGATCCGGACGGAACTGGTAGAGACCGCCATGCTTCCGGTCGGCAATGTATCTGCTCCGGGAAAGGTGGAGGCGAACGCCAATCGTCTTTCGCATGTGGTGATTCCGCTCACGGGCCGTGTCACCAGCGTACTGGCCAAGATTGGTGATTTCGTACAGCAAGGCCAGCCGCTACTCACCATGGAGAGCGCAGACGCAGACGCAGCCGTATCGAGCCTTCAGCAGGCGCAAGCCAGTGTGACGCAAGCAAAATCCGCGCTTGCCAAGGCGCAAATGGACCATGACCGGCAGAAAGATTTATATGAGCATGGGGCCACTCCGCAAAAGGAAGTATTCAATGCGCAGGCGGTAGTGGTGCAGGCGCAAGCGGCGGTAGAGCAGACCCAGGCCGCCACCGAGCAGTCCAAAAGGAGGCTGCAGATTCTCGGAATAGGGCCGGACACTTACGGCCAGCGGGTGACTATTCACGCGCCCCTATCGGGAAAGGTGCTGGAGATGTCGGTGGTGAATGGGGAATTTCGCAATGACCTCAGCGCTCCGCTGATGACCATCGCGGACCTGAGTTCGGTGTGGGTGACCTCCGATGTGCCGGAGACCTCGATCCGTTTGGTGAAGGTTGGCGAACCGGTGAAGATTGAGCTGGCCGCCTATCCCGGGGAGACCTTTCGGGGCCGGGTGACGCTGATCAGCGACATGGTGGACCCGCAGACGCGCACGGTGAAGGTCCGGGCGGAGTTGCCGAATCCAGGCGGGCGTCTGAAGCCGGAGATGTTCGGAAACATTCAACTGGCCGAACAATCCGAGGCCTTGGCCACCGTACCGGCCGGGGCCATCATAGCCACGGATGGAAAGGCGCTGGTGTGGCGCGAAATAGGCAAAGGCGTCTTTGAGAAGGTGGCCGTGACCATGGGAGTGCAAGCTGGAGGCCGAGTGGCGATACTCTCCGGACTCCGGAAGAATGACCGTATTGTGGTGGACGGCGTGATGCTGCTGACCGCCAACTAGGCCGCGAACCAGGAGACACGCAGTGATTGCACTACTACTTAG